>Ga0315310_10002295_pt1 | contig 11968 bp, 7 predicted proteins | sample TDP5_MG_FD_203630 | JGI IMG/M metagenome (GOLD analysis project Ga0315310, IMG submission 203630) | Freshwater sediment microbial communities from Lake Towuti, South Sulawesi, Indonesia - TDP5 | ecosystem: Environmental > Aquatic > Freshwater > Lake > Sediment | place: Indonesia: South Sulawesi... | reverse complement strand
TAGAGGCGTGGACAAGGATATCGACCTCTTCATCGATGAGGGGGTTGAGATAGTTGAGTCCTCGGGAACCAGCCCAGAGCCTTACGTTCCTCGACTGAAGAAGGCGGGAATAAAGTTGATTCACAAGGTTGCGGGCGCCAGATACGCCGAGACGGCTGAAAGAATTGGCTGCGACGCTGTCTCAGTGGTTGGCTTCGAGTGCGGAGGTCACCCAGGTCTCGACGACGTAACTTCTCTGATACTTGTTCCTGAAACTGTGGATGCTGTCAAGATTCCAGTCGTTGCTGGCGGTGGGTTCTGCGATTCAAGGAGTTTCTTGGCAGCCCTTGCGCTTGGCGCTGAGGGAATACTGATGGGAACTCGGATCGTAGCCACCAAGGAATGCAATGTTCACTCGAAGATCAAGGAATGGATAATAAACGCAAAAGACAGCGACACAACCATCATCGGGAAACCCTTCAAACTGGCATCAAGGGTCATCAAGAACAAACCTGCCCTAACCGCCCAAGCAATGGAAGCAAGAGGCGCAACCCTTCAGGAAGTACTACCAATAATCAGTGGTCAACTCGGCAAAAAAGGCTGGGAGACAGGCGACGTTGACGCGGGAGTCCTCTCCCTAGGCATGGCTGTTGGAAGAATCGACAGAATACTCAAGGTGAAGGAAGTCATCGATGAGATAGTGAACGGCGCAAAACAAAACCTTGAGCGCCTAAAACAAGTCTTGGAATAGGGAAGAGTCGGAGGGAGAAGGAATATTCCATAAATAAAACAAGAGAAACGAAAAAAGTATGAAAGGTTTTTAGTTGACCTTGTTCATTTGCTTGAAGAAGTTCCGGGAGAAGAACGTGATGGTCACATCAACTATATTGTAACGGTGCTGCTCAAAAGGCTTTACCAGCCGCCAAACTATCAAAGGTACAACAAGGCTATCGGCGTTCTCGAGTGCATCAAGATGGAGTTTTACCGAAGAATGCTCGGTCCTTACGAGGATCAGAAGATTAAGGAAAGCGGAGATGCCAAATAAGCAATAAATTGTTCTGAATAATGGTTAGTCTGCTCCGGTTGGTATTTCTTAACCGTGAACCCTTAAGCTCTCTATCTGGAGCTCGACTGCCTCTTTGGTCTCCTCGACGGTTCGTGTATCGAGTCTTCATATCTGACACAACCCGACGGAGAGGAGACTATCGCCGTGTACCCGCCCCAGGGTTCCTTTCCAATGATAGCGCGCGTAATTCGAGTACTAAATTGGTGTGAAAGGATTACTGAGGAAAAATATATATCCCGAGGAATCGCTGAAGTAGCGAAGGTCCTCTAGATGGGAATAATGTCCTGTTATTCGACATCAGGGCAGCTGTTTTTGCATTCGAAGAACCATCTACTTGAGTGACCGAAAGTAGAGTCGGTTGGGTAGGTTTCCTGCCACGATCGACCATAATTTGAGCAATAAGTGTGATACATATGGAGACATTCATCGAGTTGTCCTTGGAAGAGGTATTAGCAAGGGCCAAAACCTCTCAAGAAGGTCTCACGTCGAGCGAAGCTTCCAGGCGCCTAGCAGAGTCGGGACCGAATGAAATTCCGCACCAGATAACTCACCTGTCTTTCACGCGCTTTTTTGCCTATCTAACGGACGGGTTTAGTCTCCTGCTGCTGCTCGCAAGTGTTCTATCATTTATAAGTGGAACGCCAGTGGTAGGTGTAGTAATACTTGGAATTGTTATCGTGAATGCTTATGCTAGTGTTTTGCAGGAAACGCGGGCCGAAAAGGCTATGGAGGCCTTGAGAGGCTGGGTGCCGGAATACGCGAAAGTGTTCCGCGACGGGCGCCTCCAAAAACTGCCCGTCCAGGATTTAGTGCCAGGGGACCTGATATGTCTGGATCAGGGAGACCGTGTCCCTGCTGATGCACGGCTCGTTGAAGCTTATGACATATGGGTGAATAATATTCCTCTCACAGGGGAGGCCGAGCCGCAACCCCGTAACGCAGGCGCGGGAAGCGGCCAGAACATTTCGTACCTCGATGCGCCTAATCTTGTTTTCATGAGCACGGGTGTCGTGCGCGGCCATGGAAAGGCGGTCATCTTCGCAACTGGGGCAAGCACCAAGTTTGGTGAAATTGCAGGTCTGACATTGGAAATTAGGGAACCCCCAAGTCCATTAGAAAAGGAGATCGCTGCTACTGCCAAATGGGATTTTATTCTCGGTATGCTCATTGGGGTAGTCTTTTTCATTACTGCGCTAGTGTGGTTGCAACTCCCGCTCTACACGGGTATCCTCTTTATGATCGGGGTAATGGTTTCTCTCATGCCAGAGGGACTACAATTAACGGTATCCTCCGCTTTGGCAATCAGCATGGCAAAAATGGCCCGGCAACATGTCCTCGTCAGGAGGTTGTCTGCAGTCCAGACCCTGGGCAGCGTCACAGCCATATGCACGGATAAGACGGGAACCATAACGAGAGGAGAAATGACTGTTCGGAAGCTGTTTGCCGGAAATTTAGTCTTCGATGTGTCAGGTTTAGGTTACCATCCTGATGGTGAATTCTCTCATGAGGGTAATGTCATTAAGCATGGTGAATATCAGGCGCTGGATAAACTCGTTGAAACCGCAACTCTCTGCAACTTGGCAAAAGTTGAACCCCCTCCAAAATCAAAACCTGAGAGAAGCTGGACTATCATCGGGGATACTCTGGATGGCGCGCTTCTAATTGCGGGGGTGAAATACGGGCTTGATATTCAGACCACACGGGACGGAAGACCTATGGCCCATGTAATTCCATTTGATTCTCAACGCAAGCGCGAAACGACTGTGCACAAATTCAACGGCAAGTTCCTCGTATGTGTGAAAGGTGCCCCCTTCAGCGTCTTTCCGGCATGCAGAAAGGTTCTTCAGAGAGATGGGTCATTAGACGACTTCACTCCTGAATATCTCTCTTACATAGAAAACATCTACAAAGATCTTGCACGGAACGGACTACGCATCATTGCCTGCGCGTACAGAGAACTACAAAATGAGAATTTCTCTGAAGGTCAAAACGTGGAGCATGACCTGATCTTTGTGGGACTAATCGGAATGTATGACCCGCCCCGCCATGAGGTAAAAGATGCAGTTCGAACCGCAAGACAAGCAGGCATCGAAATCGTTATCATCACGGGCGACTCGGCATTCACCACAGAAGCCATCGCAACCGAAGTCGGCATCATAGAGCCAGGAGACGAACGCATGCTTCGTGGTGAAGACCTGAATAAGCTCAGTGATCACGATATTGCAGATCAAGTGCGCAACGGGAATCGCATTTTTGCACGCGTTTCTCCGGAGGAGAAATTCCGCATTGTCAAGTCCCTCAAGGATGCCGGAGAAATCGTCGCCGTCACAGGTGATGGCGCGAACGACGCTCCTTCGCTCAAGGAGGCAAATATCGGCGTCGCGATGGGTGCATCAGCCACCGATATTGCCCATGAAAGCGCGGATCTGGTGCTTCTGGATGACAGCTTCGCCTCGATTGTGAAGGCGGTAGAGTCAGGTCGAGCGATCTACGACAACATCCGGCGCTTTATGATATACGTGTTTTCACACAACTGGGCGGAACTTATTCCTTTCTTCTTGTATACATTCTTCGGTATTCCGCTCCCCTTGCTTGTAATGCAAGTGCTGGCGATCGACCTGTTTATCGAGATCCTTCCGTCACTCGCCATTAGTCGCGAACCCGCCGAACCGGGAATTATGAATAGGCCCCCGCGGAGCGTTCAGGAACATCTATTTGACATGAAGGTTTTGTTCCGATCTCTCTACGTGGGAATTATCATTTCTGCCGGGGCGATGATTCTGTGCCTGAATGCCTGGACCGCCGGCGGGTGGCGATGGGGGATGATGTTAGACCCTTCGAATCCCGTTTACATTAAGGGAACTACGATGACACTTGCAGGCATCGTGTTGGGGCAAGTCGCCAATGTTCTGTCGTGCCGCACCAATCGAGTCTCCATGTTTCGGGTGGGGTTCTCGCGCAACAGGTGGATCTTGTGGGGAATCCTCGCCCAAGTTGGGATCCTCGCTACCTTCATTTATCTGCCATGGTTGCAACCTATCTTTGGCACGACCGCGCTCAATGTCCTCGATTGGGGGTACCTGCTTCTGGTCACGGCAAGCGTGATTGCCGCTGAGGAAGTGCGCAAGCTCATCATCCGGACATTGAAGAAATGAAAAGATCGTTTTCACCGTGCTAGTGGAATGGTAGACGAGCGCGTATCATAGTCATTCGGGATCGTACGCTGTGGATCCACATTTCACACCGACGTGCATTGCCAGTGGCTTCCCAGAAGTGACGCGACCAGAACTGAGAGGCAAGATGTCAGGCAGGCTTTTGCCCCTTCTCCCCATGGCTTCACCGCATTTGGGGCATCTCATCGAACTCAGTCATACTACCCTCGAACTTAAACTAAGATACTCCTACCACTTAAACTTTATAATGAAGAAGCTAGGAAAAGCTATCTTTAGTGGAGATCTATTCTTGTCAAGGAGGAGTTTGTGTGAATAGCTACGAAGCGATAAAATACGAGGACTTGGGTGATGGGATGGCAATAGTGAAATTGAACCGTCCAGACAAACTTAATGCATTCACAATTCAGATGCTTGAGGAACTGCATGACCTCTTCCACAAGTTGGAGACCGACATGGATATCCGGGTATTGGTTCTGACAGGCGAGGGGCGCGCCTTTAGTGCTGGAACAGACTTGAATGAGAGCGCAACGATCGCCGCAAAGGAAACTCCTAAAAAATACCGCTACCTGAAGTACATGGATGTCCCTGAAGTCGTCAAGCGGGAGTACTATGCCCAGAGGCGGACTTCTCAGCTGATTCTGCGGATGCGTGAGATTCCGCAGCCTATTATTTGCGCCGTGAAGGGTCCAGCCGTGGGCATGGCTTTCTCAATTGCTGCTGCAGCTGATATCCGGATCGCAGGGGAGAGCGCAAGATTCAGAAACTCAGTATTTCTGCTAGGTCTCTCAGCCGTGGATATAGGAAACAGCTACTTCTTACCCCGTTTGATCGGCTTGTCCCGTGCAGCAGAGATCATCTACACAGCAAGATTCGTGGACGCCCAAGAAGCAGAGAGGATCGGATTCGTCTCGCGCGTAGTTCCCGACGAAAAACTCATGGACGAGGCACTAACTCTCGCGAAGATCCTTTTGAGCAAGAGCCCCCTGGGTCTGCGGCTCACGAAGTCATCGATTAACGCGAATATTAGCGCCCCTAGTCTGGAGGCGGCTCTCGAAATCGAAAACCGGGCTCAGGTGCTCTGCATGGCTACGAAAGACATGAACGAGGGCATAGCATCGTTCATGGAAAAGAGGGAGCCAAAGTACCCAAGAAGGTAACAATTCAACCCGCGTCTGTTAAGGAGGGTTAAGAACTACGACTCAATATTGGATCGATAAAGACAAGATACTTGGAAGCAGCAACCTTACCACAGGACAACTTAAGGAACTAAACAAGAGAGGTTTCAGGACCATAATCTCACTCCTGGACGAAGACAAGGAGCGCCCCGACTACAACGCCAAGGCAGTTCAAGCAATGGGTTACAAGCGATACAGCATCCCCGTAAAGGACTCCGAAGCGCCGACGCTAAAACAATTCGAACAATTTCTGCGGATTATCAAGCAGACGCCAACCTCAAGCAAGGTCATAGTTCACTGCGGAGGAGGACTCGGACGAACCGCCACAATGGGAGCAGCCTACTGGACAAAGCAAGGTCTATCTGCCGAGGAAGCAATCAAGAAAATCCGATTCGCTAATCCAAAAGCCATAGAGACCAAGGAGCAGGAACAAAGCTTACGCGAACTCGAAGCACACATCGAATCAATTGACTGCTAGCCGATCAACGTGCGCTCTGAAACAGGAAACTAGAAATCTTCAAACTCAAAACCAGAGAGGACTGATTTTACTCTCGCTTTTTCTTCTCTACTCATCCACGTCGAGCGAGGGTACTGCGTTTTGATTCCAATCTTCTCAGGTTTGGAAACCCAAAGCGGATTATATGGCAAGAGAGCAATTCTCCTAATATTCAGGGAGTTCAAGTAGTTTGCCCACTCTGTCAGATTCTCATCTGTGGCAGTGATATCTGGAATCAGTGGAATCCTCGGTAGGACCTCCACACTCCTGTCCTTGATCAGATTTTCAAAATTGGTGAGGATCATCTCGTTGCTTTCCTTGCAGTATTTCTCATGAAGTTCTGGATCGAATATCTTTAGGTCAAAGTAGATGAGGTTCACATGAGGTAAAACCAGCTCATTGAATGCTTTGCGGTTGTAGTATCCGCAGGTTTCGATGCAACTATGGACATCTTCTTTCTTGAGAGTCTTCAGCAGTTCACTCACATAGTTCATGTGATATAGAGGTTCACCACCTGACAGCGTCACGCCGCCACCGGAATTCTTGAAGAAAACTCTATCCTTCAACACAATGTCTACTAGATCCATTGTGTCGTATTCTTTTCCGACCAGTTTCAATGCCTCATTGGGGCATACTTTGACGCATTCACCGCAGAGATTACAGAGAGCGCGATTGATCCGGTATTTGTATGAGAAGTCTATGGCTTTCTCGTCGCAGACTTCCAGGCATCTTCTACATTCACCACAATTCTCCTTGTAGAAAGCTATCTCCTGGAGTGGAGTTTTGGCCTCTGGGTTCTGGCACCAGACGCACGATAACGGACATCCCTTGAAGAAAATGAGAGTCCGTATTCCAGGACCATCATCCAATGCATTCCTCTTAATATCAACGATCAATGGTTTCTTCGGCATACCTGTTCAACCGTTGATTTTGGTCCGGAGCGTCTTATCATCTTGGACAGAATTCTGTTCTCTCGGTTATCTCCTGTTGCATGTTCTTGTTTATTTTCACGAAGTATGCGTTGTATCCGGATACTCGGACAAGTAGCCACCGATAATTGTCGGGATTCTTCATGGCGTCTCTCAACGTATCCGAGGTTACGACGTTGAACTGCCATTGCATTCCTCCAAGGTCGAAGTAACTCTGAACATAGCTAGTGAATAAGTCGAGGGTTTTTGCGTGGGAATCGCCCGCGTGTGGCACAATCTTCACGTTAAAGGAGGCGTTGTTTGGCATCTTCAAGTAGTTGAGCCTTGCAATTGTGTGGATGTTTTGCAGCAGCTGATCTGAAGGACCGGGTGCAGGTGTTAATCCGGGGGTGAAGGCCTTCCCTTTCTTTCTACCCGAGGGGAGAGCACCCGAGAGCATGCCGAAACCCACGTGATAACTAATAGACCAGTATCCTACCAGATAGTTTCCTCCTCTATAGTTCGGGGCTGGGTTGTAGATGTCATAGCAAAAGTCGATCAGGTCGTGGGCGATATCTGAGGTTCCCGGTTGATCAGATCCAAACTTCGGAACTTTCTGGATTCTTCTCAGCACTTCTTCTGTCCCATTCTCGAAGTTCGTTTCCAGTGCATGCATAAGTGTTGGCCAGTCCAATTCCTTCTTCCTGTAGATCAAGTCTCTAATAACAAGTAGACTGTCCACGACGTCGGTTAGTGAGACCAGTGCCACTCCAGAACTGTTGTAAACCGCTCCTCCGTTGATTATGTCGGTGCCTTTTTCTAAGGGTCCCTCATAAGTTGAGGAGAGCAGCGGTGTTGGGTGCACATATTGGTGTGCGTATCCGAGGTAGTTGTTTATCTCAATTGATTTCTCTGCGAGGTATTTGAGTTGATTCTTGTAGGCGTCATAGAAGTCTTCAAAGGTCTTGAATGAGTTTCTGACATCTCCTGTCTCTGGTCCTATCTTCTCCCCCATCACTGGGTGCACTCCGTTGTTCAGGGCCATTTCGAGTGGGGCGACCATGTTTAGAAGCATGCAGTTGGTGTGTCCGTAGTGTTTTCCGGAGATCGTTGGCTCGACGCAGCCCGTGGCTGCCCAGTCCCTCGCGTCCTCGATGGGAATTCCCTGGTGGAGCAGCGCTTCTATCATCGCCTTATCGTTGTGAATGGAGGGTGAAGCAACCATGTTGATATTGACTTCACACAAGCGTCTCAGATATTCCTTTGAGTTGACGCCGGGGTAGTATCTGGCGTTCATGTTGGGATCTTGGAAGCATAGCATTTCAGCTACTTTCAGGATGACGTAGGTCATGTCGTTTACAGCGTCGTTTCCTTGTTTGTCTACTCCTCCAACGGTTACAGTGTCATCTGAGGAACTGCCGCCGAAAAGCTTGTTTCCGACGCTGGGCACAAGCGGGTCATGGTCATTAACCCTTAGGAAGAGATGACCCACGAGTTCGATTGCCCTCTTGACCACTTCTTCTCGTTCTACATCCGTTTTCGCCTTTGACATTTCCTTCATAAAAAAGGGCTGCAACATCTGATCGAGTCTGCCAATAGACATAGCGGAGTTAGCATTTTCAGAATGAATACAAGTCCAAGTGATCCACAATGAAGTCACCGCTTCATGCAGTGTTTCCGCGGGTTTGGCTGGCACCTTGGCGCAGATTCTGGAGATTTCCTTTAGTTCTTCGATTCTCCTGGTCTGTTCAGGATCTTTCGGATTCAATGTTCCAGCGATTCTCAGCGCTTCCTTACTCAGATTCCTAGCGTGGCTGAGAACTCCGTCAATGACGATCTGGACTGCTTCAAAGAAATTCTTCTTTTCAGCTGATGTAGCCTGCTTTCCTCTCTTGGTAGCGTCTTCCTTGATTCGTTCGAATCCTTGAGTCAGCACTCTGTTGAGCCCGGGAACGGTGTGAGATATCGCGTTATTCTTCATCATGAAGTACAGGACGAAGCGCTCCTCCAGTTGCTGAGAAACAGGATTGCCGTACTTCTTCCTGCAGTATTCCCGCACGTTTCTATCCATCCAGTAAGGCAAAACCTGGAAGTTCAGAATGTCTGCGTCCTCGGGAGAAATGTCATTCGGATTTAGCTCACGATTGTTGATTGTTCTAAGTTCAGGCCAGATGGCGGTCCCGATGAATTCCGGATAAATCGGAATCCCGACCTCCTTAGTCGTGGTAGAACCTGGAACTAAGTATCTGTCATGGATGATTGGTCTTCTGTTCGTCATTACGTAGTTTATAGCCTTTGCCTGGCGTAGTTCAGGGTCGATTGGTTTCCCCGATTTGTCCGTTTCAAACCCATTTGCCCTGTGAAACTCAGTCAGCAGTTTCGCCCTCTCAACACAGATTGCGGGCTTTAGAGAATAGCGGCGATTCTTCAGGTACTTGAGACGTGGAAAACCGTCGATCGAGTACTTGCCTAGATAGGGATCTTGCAGGAACTGAACTTTGTCAACTTTCCTGCCGAGTACCTCATTCTTGAGGCGTCGCCTCGTCTCCTTGTCAATGTCACTAATGGGATAGAGTTGTCGGTTTTCGGGGCCCTTGTAGTCTTTTATTCTGGCGCCCGTAATCGCGCTTGTCACGTATGAGAACCTGGTAAGGTAAGACATGTTTCCCGTGTAGCTCATCTCATTAGTCAAGAGGTAATTGAGAGATTCGTCAGGACTCTTATCCCAAATCTTAGCCATGATTTCCTTGTCCTTGAACCAAATGGTTATGTTCGGATTCTCAACCTCGCCATCACCAGATTTCACTTCACCATTCTTGAAAATCAAATAGTGACTTACCTTGCCATCTCGAGTCTTGAACTGGTACTTGGCGTCAAATATGAATCCAGTTTCCTCATTATAGATCTCTTTCCGCAGTTTCTTATCTGATTTAAACAATACTCCCATTAACTGGAGAGACTGCTTGAACCTGTCAATAGACTGGTTCACTTTTGATTCATCCCATTGGCTCATCTTCAGAAGTCAACTCCCCTCTAAACGAGAATTTGATTCGCATGTTATATTCGCACGTTTCTTGCTGGGCATCTCACGGTTAGGATTGTCCGCTAATAAGTCATCTAGTGCGGTATGTTGAGTATAAAGATTTTCGATCATCGCCCGCGCACAGGTGAATCTCTCCTATCGATCACGTCTTATGCTGAGAACGTCTCTCCCTGGGGGTTCCTATGTTAATACTATGCGCGAGTTTGCCGAGTGCCCTTCCATACAGGACTATGATTATCGCGGCGGCTGGGAGGAAAAAGATCGCCCAGACATTGGCATACTGCTGACTGAATAGCTTCGCGACGGTAGGGTCAGACGAAAACGACAAGAACCATAGCACCAAGGTTACGAATATCCATAAGGCAGTTGCATATGAGCTGACCGTCAGTGCCGCGCGAAACTCCAGTGGAGGGTTCTCGGGACATATCTTGGTGACCACACCGCGAATCCCCTTTTGCAACGCCTGGGCGGACACGACGAGCAGGATGCCAGCCAGAACAAGAATTATCAGAAACAGCAAAATCAACCATGAGTCTTGCTGAATAAGCCCATAGAGTGCGCTGATCAAGACGGGTAGAAGTAGAGCTACTAGGATGAGCGCGAGAGCGGCAGACGACTTTAGCGCGCGCCTAAGCTGAGGAACCTCGCACAGATCGCCAGCTTGAGCCAGGTGAAACGTTATTAGCAGGTACAGGAAGGGTCCAACGTAAAGGAAAAAATGCCAACAGGGGAAACTAGTTGGGGCATCAAGCCCGACAAGGACAATACTACAATTAGTACGACCGCTATGACCAACCAGAAGCCTAGCGCGTAGCACAGCTTCGAAGCTCTAGCAAGCAGATGGAAAGCGCCCCTAAAGTAAGCCTCCTCCAAGTTTTTCTTTTTAGCGCGCGCGTATGGAGACTTATCAGTCAAGTCCTTGCTCTCCTCCCGAGGGAAAAATATATTGAGGAGCTTGTATTTTACTGTTTTGGAATCCCGTGGTGAACTTTGCGCAAGGATTTGTTGTACCAGGGCTTACAGTTTCACCAGTGGCACAGCCGCCATCATTGAAATTGCAGTGAAGACTCAATCTCATACTTATTGATTTCACAACTGGGTGAACCCAATGTCTGATCTTGAGCTCATCTCTATTATGGCAGTTTCTCTTGGAGTGATTGTCGCAACAGTATACTACACGCTCACACTCAGGAACACCAATAGGACCAGACAGGCAGAACTCTTCATGGAGATATATGATCGATACAATGACGCCGATATGTTGGAACGTTACATGGATGTGATGGACACAGAATGGAAGAACGCGAAAGAAGGATACGAAAAAATAATCAATCCCAGAAAATACAAGTCTTTTTGGGTAGTAATTAACTTCTACGAGGGCATAGGGGTTCTAGTCAAAGAGAAGCTGGTTAACATACGCTTCGTCGCACTATTGATGGCAGGTACCACTAGGAGATTTTGGGAGAAACTAGAACCCGTCGTGAAGAAATTGAGAGAAGTAAGAAACTATCCTCGATACGCTAGCGAGACAGAGTTCCTCTACAATACGTTGATTAAATACATGGAACAACACCACGAGCTTAAAACATAGCGCGCTAGAAATATCGCTTCGGCTCAATTTCAGAGTCCAAGAATTTTCGCTGCGTTGTCTCCAAGAATCATTCTCTTATCCTCTTCCTTGAATTCCCGAAGACCAAGCATCTGCAGGGGCTGTGGCATTCTCATCGCCTTGATACCTTCAACCCAGTCCTTGAGAGAAAGCACTTTCTCGAAAAAAGGCCAGTCACTGCCAAATAGGATTTTCTGGACACCTCTACACATCATCTTGGCTTCCACTAGAGTTTGAAAGAAGACGACGGGCGACGCCTTCAAAGCCACTTGCCACGAAGAAATGTCAAAGTAGACATTTGGGTTTTTCGCAGCCAATGCGATTGCCTCCGCAGTCCACGGTCGACCGATGTGCGCCATTATGATATTGATCTTAGGGAAATCTACAGCCACCTTGTCAACGTACACAGGTTGATTGTACTTCATGTAAGTCTTGGCGGGACTCGTGCCCGTATGGCACAGAATAGAAACACCGAGATCCTCCACACGCTCGTAGAAAGGATAGAACGCTGTGTCATCT
>Ga0315310_10002293_pt1 | contig 11972 bp, 13 predicted proteins | sample TDP5_MG_FD_203630 | JGI IMG/M metagenome (GOLD analysis project Ga0315310, IMG submission 203630) | Freshwater sediment microbial communities from Lake Towuti, South Sulawesi, Indonesia - TDP5 | ecosystem: Environmental > Aquatic > Freshwater > Lake > Sediment | place: Indonesia: South Sulawesi... | reverse complement strand
TAACCGGTTCTACAAGGTCTCAGAAGGGGCGCTCCGGATCACAAGCACGGGCGCTGCATCATGGAATGTCATTGAGGCGGAAAATGATGAATACAGGGAAATCACCGTGGCCAGGACCCTTCTTGATGCCATCAAGAACAAGCTCAAAGAAAAGCCAAGTGAAGCCCCACAGCCCATGCCTATCCCCAAGACAACGCCGCATACACTTCTTGATAATATCGATCTCAGCAAAAAGATGTCCAAGGCCGAGCACCTCAAGAAGCTGGATAAGCTCCAGGGGGAAATAAATGATCTTTCCAATAAGGCGTTTGAGCGCGGGATAAGCTCGGTCCTTGTCTTTGAGGGATGGGATGCGGGCGGAAAGGGGGGCAATATCAGAAGGCTCACGATGTGCCTGGATGCTCGGCATTACAGGGTCATCTCCATTGCCGCACCGACCCAGGTTGAAAAGGCCCAGCCTTATCTGTGGCGCTTCTGGATGCACCTCCCTCGCGACGGCCGTATTGCCGTTTTCGATCGATCATGGTACGGCCGTGTCCTTGTTGAAAGGGTGGAGGGTTTCTGCCAGCCGGAGGACTGGAAACGGGCATTCAGCGAGATCAACGACTTTGAATCGCAGATTGTCGGAAGCGGGAGCGTGCTCGTGAAGTACTGGCTCCATGTCTCAAAGGAGGAGCAGCTCAGGCGTTTCAATGAACGGAAAAAGATTGCGTATAAGAACTATAAGATTACGGACGAGGACTGGCGGAACAGGGAGAAATGGAACGCCTATCTGGTTGCCGTTGATGAAATGCTCGAACGAACAAGCACCGATATAGCCCCCTGGACAATCATCTCGGCCAACGACAAATATTATGCCCGGGTCCAGGGCCTCAGGACATACAGGGACGCCCTTGCGAGGGCATTGAAGAAAAGCGGGAAGAAGGTGAAGAGCCCGGAGGCGTTGAAGCTAAGCTGACCTGCCGGGGTTATTATAATTGGTGAATTCACATGAGAGAACCCTCTAACAATGTCCAAAAAGTCTCAAAGGGGTCGCGCCAGACCTTTGACCTCAAAGATCCGCTCCTCTATATAAACCGCGAGATAAGCTGGCTCAGGTTCAACTGGAGGGTGCTTGAGGAGGCCATGGATGAGCGCTATCCCCTTCTTGAGCGCGTGAAGTTCCTCGCCATTTTCTCAAGCAACCTTGATGAGTTCTTCATGGTCCGCGTGTCTGGCCTCAGGCGTCAGGTGCTTGCTGGAATACACTATGCCTCTGGCGACGGCATGACCCCAATAGATCAGCTTGTTGAAATAAGAAAGATAATACTGAAGGACCGTCAGAAACAGGCCGAGTGCTGGAGGAACGACATCCTTCCGAAGCTTCGCCAGGGAGGGATACGTGTATATGATTACAAGGCACTTCGCAAGAACCAGAAAGAGCTCCTTCGAAAATATTTCGAGAAGGAGATCTTCCCAATCCTCACCCCACTTGCATTTGACCCGGCCCATCCATTTCCCCACATCTCCAACCTGAGTTTGAACCTGGCTGTGGTGGTGAAGGACGAAAAAGAAGGCGAAAGGTTCGCGCGCCTAAAGATAGCTGACAGCCTTCCTCGGCTTGTTCCGATACCCGACGAGGAGCAGGCCGATGGCTTTGAATTTGGCAACCTTCTCAAGGCAAAAGCTGGAAATTTTGTCTGGCTTGAACAGGTGATCGCCGCCAATCTGGACATGCTGTTCCCGGGCCTGGAAGTTGTGGCCTCTTATCCATTCCGCATAACGCGCGATGCGGACCTTGAGATCGCCGACGACGAGGCAGAGGACCTGCTCTCTACGATAAAGGAGAGCATAGAGATGCGCCATTTCGGCTCTGCTGTCCGCCTTGAAATTGAAACAACCATGCCAGATAAAATCCGCGACATCCTCGTCCGCAACCTGAGCCTGGACCCATATCTGGTGTATTCCGTGGAAAGCCCGATTGGCATGGCAGACCTGTGGCAGCTCTTCCGCTTAGACCGCCCCGATTTGAAAGACCCGGTATTTATTCCGAATGTCCCTCCTAATGTTGCTGCCTCCAAAAGCCTGTTTGATGCGATCCGCCAGAGAAACACCATCCTCTATCATCCTTATGACAGCTTCACGCCCGTCATTGATTTCATACGCGAGGCTGCAAAAGACCCAAATGTGCTTGCGATCAAGCAGACCCTGTACAGGGTTGGGGCCAATTCTCCGGTCGTTGAGTCCCTGAAGGAAGCACGGAGAAACGGAAAGCAGGTGGCCGTGCTCGTCGAGTTAAAGGCGCGCTTTGACGAGGAGAACAATATCGCATGGGCACGGGAGCTGGAAGACGAAGGTGTGCATGTCGTCTACGGCGTTCTCGGGTTTAAAACCCATGCGAAGCTCCTCCTGGTTGTCCGCCGCGAGCATAACGGCATCATGCAGTATGTCCATTTGAGCACAGGAAACTACAATACGATAACAAGCCGTATATATGCCGACATGGGCCTCTTCACCTGCGACCCGGACATTGCCTCGGATGTCTCTGACCTCTTTAACTTCCTCACGGGTTATTCCAAGAAGAACAGCTACCGGAAGCTCATCGTAACGCCCGGGCCGATGCGCGACGAAATCATCTCCAGGATTGAACGGGAAATAAAGCACCAATCCCGCCACGGCAACGGTTACATCGCCTTCAAGTTGAACTCGCTCGTTGACAATAAGTGCATAAGGGCGCTCTATCGTGCATCCCAGGCCGGCGTCAAGATAGACTTGCAGGTGCGGGGGATCTGCTGCCTCAGGCCTGGCATTCCCGGGTTGAGCGACACCATCACAGTGACCTCCATCGTGGGCAGGTTCCTTGAACACGCCAGGATCTATTACTTCAGAAACGGCGGGAACGAGGAGGTCTATCTGGGGAGCGCTGACCTGATGCCGCGCAACCTGGATCGCCGAGTTGAGGTCCTGTTCCCCATAACTGATCCGGCGCTCAAGAAGATGATCGTAGATAACATCCTATTTATTCATCTCAAGGACAATGTAAAGGCAAGGAGGCTTTTGTCCGATGGAACATACGAATGGGTAAAGCCGTCAGACGGCAATCCCGAGCTTAACTCGCAGCTTTGGCTTATTGAGCACAGGGGAAGTCTGTGAATGGGACAAAAACAAATTTCATGCTTTTCATGGCTGACTCCCTGCTGGAGCAGGTCTCTGCCCTCCAGCAAGAGATCGCCGGGGTGCTCAGGGCTGACGACATAGAGTATATTCACAGGATGCGCGTGGCCTCCCGGCGGCTGAGGACAAGGCTCTCCATCTTTGAAAAACACCTGCCCAAAGCAAAGGTCTCTGAATGGCAAAAAAATATAAGGCAAGTGACGCGTGCCCTTGGGGATGCGCGCGACAAGGATGTGCAGATAAAGATTGTCAGAAAATATCTTAAGAGCCTCTCAAACGGGGAATATCGCCCGGGTATAAGGCGCCTCCTCTTCCGCCTCAGGCAGTGCAGGGCCGGCCTTCAAAACAGAATTGTGAAGTCAATCAGAAGGCTGAGGGAGAACAAAGTTATTGAGGACATTGAAAATACCGCTCGTCAGATTCGCGCCCGCGCCCTGATAAAACAGACCACAGATACTTCCAACCTGCTCCTCCAGGTGGCAAACCAGGCAATATCGGCAAGGTTGGAAGAGATGCTCGGCTGGGAGCTGTATGTTAACCGGGTGGAATGCATCAAGGAGCTGCACGCCATGCGCATTGCTGCTAAGCATTTCAGATATACGATGGAGGCATTTGTCCCCTTATATGAATCCGGCCTTGAAGATTATATCGCTGCATCCCGCCGCATCCAGACAATGCTTGGAGACATTCATGACTGCGATGTATGGGCGCAATTCCTGCCCACCTTTATAGTGGATGAAGGGAAAAAGATGGAGGAGTATTTCGGGCACAACAACGGGCTTGCCAAGCTCAAGCCCGGGATAAACTCCTTTAAGCGGGACCGTTCAAAAATGCGAAGAACATGGTATCGTAAATTTACCGCTTTCTGGCACGATTTAAATGCCGGGGGCATCTGGAACAAACTCGTGAGCGACATAAGCGCTGACATAGCAACACCTCAAATAATGTGAAGATCGCAATTATAGGAGACATACACGCAAACCTGCCCGCCCTTGAGGCAGTCCTGAGCCATGCAAAAAAACAGGAGGTTGACGAGATCTGGAATGTGGGGGATTTCGTCGGCTACGGCGCCTTTCCCGAAGAGGTCGTAAAGAGGATGAGGAAAGAGAAAATCCTGAGCATCATTGGCAACTACGACGACAAGGTCCTGCAGGTCAAGAAGAAGCAAGAGGAGTGGGGAAAGGGCAAACATCCGCTCAAATGGTTTGCGTTCAAGTGGGCATATGACCAGCTTTCCAAGGAGAGCAGGGACTATTTGCGCGGCCTACCTGTGGAGCGCAGGATAGAGGTCAAGGGAAAGAAGTTCCTCCTTGTTCACGGCAGCCCTGCCTCAATAAAAGAGCATATAACCACTGACACGCCGGACCGAAGGCTCAGGGACCTCCACAAAACAGCACGGGCGGATGTGATCATCTGCGGTCATTCCCACAGGCCATTTGCAAGGGAGGTCGAGGGCGCTTTCTTCATCAACCCGGGAAGCGTGGGGCGATCAGACGACGGCGATGCACGCGCCTCCTATGCCGTGCTGGACATCAGACAAAACTCCTTCCAGTTCCAGCATTTCCGGATCGAATACGACATCAAAAAAGCCGTTGATGGGCTAAAGCTGCACAAGCTGCCTGAGGAGTTCTCAAGGATGGTTGTCCAGGGCCGGAGTCTGGATGCAGTGATGGGAAGCAGCAAGGCCGGCGGGAAAAAGGCATCGCGCGAACGCCAGGCAAAGCTCAGGGATGTCCTTCGCCTCGCAAAGAAATGCTCCTATGAGGTTGATCACACCCTGCATGTGACAATGCTCACCCTCAACCTGTTTGACGAGCTCAAGCCCCTGCACGGCCTTGGCGCAGAGGAGAGGTTCCTCCTGGAGTGCGCCTGCCTGCTCCACGACATCGGCTGGGTGCGCGGAAGGACAAAGCACCATAAGACCTCCTTCAGGATGATCATGAAGGAGAAGCTTCCATTCACTGACAAGGAGAAGCTGATAATCTCCCTCATCGCCCGGTATCACAGGAAGAACATCCCGGACCGAAGACAGAAGCATTTCTCGTCACTGGACCAGAACGAGCAGAAGATCCTCAAGTCCCTTGCCTCAATCCTTCGTGTTTCAGACGGGCTGGACCGAAGCCATCAGAGCATTGTCCAGGCCTTGCGGGCCAGGGTCACACCAAAAGAGATTGCAATTGAGTGCGATGTGGGCGCCCCTGCAGAGTGGGAGATCGGCGCAGGGCTGAAGAAGGGCGATCTGATGGAGCGTCATTTCAAGAGGAAACTCGCCATCACCCCAAAACAGATATAAAGGAGAATACAAACAGCCAATATTATTGAGGTGGTAGTTTTATGCGGACCGCGAGATCCGCATACGCCCACCCCGAATGGTTACAATCACTTGTTCTGAGAGATCATGGCTATGATCCAGGAGAAGCTTCTCCATAAGTTGAATGCGTTTATTTGCAGGAACATCGGGCAAACGGACCAAGCCGCAATGAGGAGTCTTTTCCGCAAAGATAAATTCACCGAAATCTTTATCCATTGTCACAAGCACCCGGCCTTCATTCGCCGCCCAAGAGAGGAGAACCCTGTCACCAGGGTCTGGCCCTCGCTCCCGGGACTCAACCACATCATGTCCCTGTTTGCGCAGCCACTCCGCCAAGCGATGGCCCGCACATCTATCTATGAGGAATTTCAATCCCTTCCGACCCGCACAGCATCAAGTGAATCGTGGGAAATGACAGCGTGCGCATACGCCAGACATGCCTGTATGTCCTCAGGTTCCAGATCGGGGTAATCTGCGAGGATATCGTCAACGGACTCTCCTTGAGCCAAGAGGCTAAGGATCAGCTCCACAGAGATTCGCATACCGCGAATAATAGGCTTTCCCCCGAAGATGTCGGGATTGGCCGTGATCCGCTTAAGAAGCTCTTGCTCGGTCATGGGTTGCCCCTTTCTCTATTCTCTCATTTCAATGTGGCACAGCACTTCCTTTAGGATACAGTGTGGAGATAGCATTGGCAAGGCGGAACATCCCCTGACGATGGCACAAAAGGAGTACCCTGAAAAATCCATCTTCTGGGAAAATAGCATACCCCAGTGACGGGATATGTCATTTCAGGATGATCATGAAAGAGAAGTTTCCATTCACTGACAAGGAGAAGCTGATAATTTCCCTCATCGCCAGGTATCACAGGAAGAACATCCCGGACCGGAGACAGAAGCATTTCTCGTCATTGGACCAGAACGAGCAGAAGCTCGTCAGCGCCCTTGCCTCAATCCTCAGGGTCGCTGACGGCCTTGACCGAAGCCATCAGAGCATTGTTCAGGCCTTGCGGGCAAGGGTCACACCAAAGGAGATCGCAATTGAGTGCGATGTGAGCGCACCTGCAGAGTGGGAGATCGGCGCAGGGCTCAAGAAGGGCGATTTGATGGAGCGGACCTTCAAGAGGAAACTCGCCATCACCCCAAAACAGATACAAAGGAGATATAGCTATTCCCATACATATTGTGGCCGTTCAGTCGGTATGACCGTTTAATGCTTACACCACACATTTCTATTGACTTTTTTTCAATCACGATAGATGTCTTTTCGGTGTCGAACGCGGTAGAGAACTACATCTTGCTTGATGATGTCATAGCGTATCCGGTAGGGCCATACTTCGAGACGCTACCGGCCGATCCCTTGGCCCTTAAGCTTTTTAATCTTTGGCGGCGGCCCGAAGGGGTTTACCTCCAGCCGTTTGAGCGCCTCCAGCACCTCCTCCTGAACCGCTGGTGGCAGTGACTCTAAGTCACGCTGGAATCTCGGTGTGAGACGGAGGGTGAAGCGGGCCGGCATGCCTTAGCCGGCTTGGCGAGTAGAGATTCTCTGTTTAAGATAGTCTCGCAGACCGACAGCTTTTCCGGCACGGTACTCCTTGTTGGCGATCTTGAGGGTTTTTTGGAACTCCGGATCGAGCTCTTCAAGCATATCATCAAAGTCGGTTGCGCTGAGAAGGACAGCGGTGGGCTTGCCGCCCTTTGTGATAAGAAAGCGCGCCTTCCTCCGGGCGACCCGCTTGAGCAATAAGCCAAGCTGCGTACGAGCGATGTGTTCTGGAACACTTGTTGTCTTGGATTGTAGAGCCACTTATCCCTTCTTCAAAAACAATTGTATCACATCCGGCAGACAGTTCAAGCAGCAGGGAAGCATTATCGAAGCATTATCACGGAACCTCTCCAAAACAGCACGGGCGTATGTGATCATCTGCGGGCAGCATTTCCGGATTGAATACGACATTAAAAAAGCCGTTGACGGGCTAAAACTCCACAAACTGCCTGAAGAATTCTCAAGGATGGTTGTCCAGGGCCGGAGCTTGGATGCAGTTATGGGAAGCAGCAAGTCAGGCGGGAAAAAGGCATCGCGCGAACGCCAGGCCAAGCTAAGGGATGTCCTTCGCCTTGCAAAGAAGAGCTCCTATGAGGTGGACCACACCATGCATGTGACAATGCTTGCGCTCAACCTGTTTGACGAGCTAAAGCCCCTGCACGGCCTTGGAGCTGAGGAGAGGTTCCTCCTGCAGTGCGGCTCCCTCCTACACGACATCGGCTGGGTGCGCGGCAGGACAAAGCACCACAAGACATCCTTCAGGATGATCATGAAAGAGAAGCTTCCATTCACTGACAAGGAGAAACTGATAATCTCCCTCATCGCCCGGTATCACAGGAAGAACATCCCGGACAGAAGACAGAAGCATTTCTCGTCATTGGACCAGAACGAGCAGAAGATCCTCAAGTCCCTTGCCTCAATCCTTCGTGTTTCAGACGGCCTTGATCGTAGCCATCAGAGCATCGTCCAGGCGGTCAGGTCCAGGGTAAATCCAAAGGAGATCGCAATTGAGTGCGATGTGAGCGCGCCTGCAGAGTGGGAGATCGGCGCAGGGCTTAAGAAGGGCGACCTGATGGAGCGCCATTTCAAGAGGAAGCTCGTTATTACACCAAAACAGATATAACATTTTAGAAAACTCAATCTATTAGGGATTGCCGCGTCTCCGCCTCAGGCTTATTCCTCGCAATGACAAATGTTATTTTGGGTAGTCGCCCGATTTTCAGCCAAAGGCTGATGCGCCTGTGGCGCAATTGGTCAATTTGATGTCCCATAAATGGGACGACTACAGTGCAATAACAAATGTTCTAAACGTTCTTTGCAATTAAAAAAATTAGATCTGAACCTAATCAGGGAATGAGGTTACAAATTTCTTTTTCTCGTTATGGCAGAGGATCTGGATGATTTTTCGCCCTGACCATACGGCTGTGGGCACCCCTCCGCCCGGCTCCACCCATTGGCCGGCAAGGTAGAAATTTTTAAGCCCGGGCAGGATCTTCTCAACAGGATACATCAATGACTCTTTGGTCATGAGCCAGCCTTCAAATGCCCCCCTATGGTTCCGCGTATATCTCCAGAATGTATAGGGGGTTGCAATGTCCGTCATCTCAACCTTGCCAGTTATGCCGGGGTAATAATTCTCAAGTCTTTTCAGGACCTCCCTGGCAACAAGCTCTTTCTCCTTGTCATATTGTTCCTGATTTGCATGCAGGCCGTTCCAATGATCGAATGACGACTCAAATTCTGCCTGGATCACGGTCTTACCCTGGGGGGCCAGTGTGCTGTCATAGCTGAAATCCCTGACACCGATCATGTCCACGGCCTTCCCTCCCACATTGAGCGGCTCTTTGAGAAAAATCACATTGGTCGGAGGATACTGTTTTATCTTCCCATTGATGCCGAAAGTGGCAAGTATAACCGGAGTGAACATCTTCCATCGTTGGAACATATTTTCAAATCTCTCGGTAATGTATCGCCCATCAAGCATATTGAACAGGGTGGAATGGAGGTCTGCTGCGGATATGACAATATCAGCCCTGTGTGTTGTCCCATCTGCGAGCTTGATCCCCACAGCAGCATCGTTCTCCACGAGAATCTTGTCAACTGTGGAATTGTAAGTAATCTTTCCTCCGAGTGCCTTGAAGCGCTTTTCAATAGGAAGGACAAATTTCAGGGATCCTCCCTCAACTGTGCCCAACTGCCCCTGGAACAGATATCCCAATATCATCATGACGAACACCGCTGGCATGTCCTGAAGGAAAAGGTTGAGGATGATCTTTTTGATCCATTCGTTTTTAAACCTGCGGACATACTCTTCAACCGTCATGCCGTATTTCATCGCATATATCGCAACACGCCCCATCTTCAATAGGGACAATAGTTTTTCAAAAAAGTTCTGGATCTCAATTGGCTTGTCTGCAGATATTTCCATCTTTCCGAGGACCAGGCATGCACGGAAAAATTCTTCAATGGCTTTTCTGTCTTCAGGGGAGATCTGGAGCAATTTTTCTTTTACCTCTTCCATGTTGGATGTGATATGGAATTGCTTCCCTGATTTCTCATCGAGATAATTAGCATAGGAAGTCACATCGTTGAATTTGTTTGCCTGGGCAGTGCCAAGCTCCCTGTAAAAGGTGTAGAGCGAGTTCCCGGGTTTGTGCCCCATGAGCCAATGGATACAGCCGTCAATCATGTATCCCTTTCTTTTCCACGAGGTGCACACACCGCCGGGGATTGATCCGTGCTCAAAGATGTGGGCCTGATACCCGTTCATCCGGGCATAACACCCTGCTGACAGGCCGGCGAGCCCGCCGCCAATTATGATTACTGATCTCTCAGGAGGCATTCTCTGCGTTATTGTTCTGCCGCGAACGGACAGCCATGACTGCGCTACCCCGAGCAACAACCTCGCCCTTGTCCGTGTTCACTACTGCCTCAAGGAAAACGAGGCGCGACCCCTTCTTCACAACCCTTCCCTCTGCAACAAGGCTCTCACCTGCAACTGCACTCTGTATATAGTCCACATTCAGGGAGACCGTGATGGGCATCTCAGAGGTATCCACAACCGATGTTGCTGCAGTCCCAAATGCAACATCCAGGAGCGTGGCGATTACCCCGCCGTGGACAGTGCGGCTTCTGTTCGTATGCTCGGGCCTTATCTTTAGATGGACACGGGAGCGGCCGGAGCCAAGCTCTATCTTGTGAACATTCATATACCCCAGAAATGGGGATATTGTTTTGACCTGATCTTTCTCGAGTGTCTGGAATGACTCTTCAATATTCGGTATTTGATTCTCCTTGGGGCTCATGATTTTAAAAAAACCTCGTGTTTAATCTCGTTCTTGCCTGCATTTTTAACTGAATACATCAAAGCATCAGCTACTCTTATCATTTCATTAACCGAAAAAGGCACTGTTTTGAATGTCACTGCCCCGATGCTGAATGTCACTGGCCATTCATTTGCCTCCATGGAATCCAGAAGGTTCTTTTGAATTTTCCTGAGAGCAGCCTTGGCTTCCTCCTCGCCGGTCTCTGGGAAAAGAATTGCGAATTCATCTCCTCCAAGACGCGCCACCATATCCGTTGCCCTGATATTTTTTCGAATGGTATCAACAACAGCGCTTAGAACATCATCACCTTCAATATGTCCGAAATGATCATTAACATTTTTAAAATTATCAAGGTCAATATAGGCAAAAGTAAAATGGTGTCTATATCTGCTGGCGCGGGCTATTTCTTCATTGGCAAGCTCAACGAAGTATTTTCCATTCACAGCCCCTGTCAATGAATCCATTCTGGCCATTGCTTTTTCACTATCAAACGCTTTTTTCAATGATGCAAGAAGAAATGTCGTGACCAAAAAGAATCCAAGTCTAATAGCGGAATTCCAGTAAGGGACGATCCATTTTGAATAGAATGCCCCTGACATTGTGTCCGCAAAAAACAAAGTTATTGCACTAATAATAGATATTATTATCCCCATCCGCCTGTCCGCATACCAGGTGATCAGAGAAATAGGCATCAAATATAGTAAACAGATGGAATACTCTGGACCTGTTACTATATCAATGAATCCAATAACAATAACCAACACCAATCCAATTGCTATGAAGATCAACCTGGATCGTCTGTTAGAATGTTCTCTTGTTCTCATCGTTGGTTCCTTACAGGGTTCCTTACAGCGATGTCGCCTATCTTATCCGAACGGATTGAATTATACCATATCCTTAGAATTTTTTAATCGGGGCATCATTAACAACTTGCCCGGCGCGGTCATCTGGCTCGTTATAAAGTGGAAAGTTAGTCAAAATGGTGGTATAAATGTTAAAGACAAAAGGGGGTAATTATGAATATCTATGTAGGTAATTTGTCGCGGGAGGTCACTGAAGAAGTTTTACGACAGGCTTTTGAAGCCTTCGGGCAGGTCGCATCCGCCAAGATCATCACGGACAAGTTCAGTGGCGAACCAAGAGGATTCGGATTTGTTGAGATGCCTACCCAAGCCGAAGCCCAGGCTGCTATCGCCGGCATGAACGGCAAGGAGTTAAAAGGCGGGGCGATTACCGTTAACGAGGCTCGTCCTCGCCCAGAAGGCCGTCAAGGTGGAGGAAGGCGAGGCGGCAGGCGGTAATTCAATTTAGTTGTCTTCAGACATAACAGATTCACAATAGAACTGCGTCGTAAGTCCTAAGAACCCAGGACTGAATCTGGATTTTGAGGGTGTGGCCCTCCAATCAGGTCCCTGTAACAGCCCTGAAATTGCCTGACAGGACCAATTCCTTTTCAGAATCAGGCAAAGGGGCACGGAGGATCTCTTTGAGTATGGCCCCGTGATCGTGGAGTCCGTCTGCAGGGTCAGGGTAGCCGTATGGCCCATCGCTCCCGAAAATGCATTTCTGCGGTCCAAGCGCTTTCAGCACCTCAAGCCGCAAAGGCTCGTCAAGGTAGGGGCTGGATAAATCCACAA
>Ga0315310_10002292_pt1 | contig 11972 bp, 9 predicted proteins | sample TDP5_MG_FD_203630 | JGI IMG/M metagenome (GOLD analysis project Ga0315310, IMG submission 203630) | Freshwater sediment microbial communities from Lake Towuti, South Sulawesi, Indonesia - TDP5 | ecosystem: Environmental > Aquatic > Freshwater > Lake > Sediment | place: Indonesia: South Sulawesi... | reverse complement strand
CAGTGATGGTGGATGAAGGTCACGGTAGCCCTGGAACTCCCTCCTTCGAATTCAACGACAAACCATGTGTTGTAGCTGACAAGAGAACAACTGGAACGGGAGCAGGCTATGTCTACGTAACCTGGACAAGCTTTGTCGACTTAGATGGTGACGGTTTCGAGGACACCTACAACACACTATTTTCGCGATCGACTGATGGTGGAGCAACCTTTTCAACGCCAATACAAGTCAGTGACTCCGTGAACTCTGCAAACCAGCTCAGTCAAGTTGCTGTAGGTCCTAATGGAGAAGTCTATGTCTCATGGATTAATTGGAACACTCAGGCTACTAGGATACTGTTTGACAAGTCGACCGACCATGGGGCCACGTTTGGAACCGACATCGAAGTTCAATCGTTTAATCAAATTCCAAATCTGCAATACATCTCTGGAACGCCTCCAAGCATATCTATGGCTGCAGACACAAGCGGAGCCGCCTACAATGGCTACATTCACATAGCATACCCAATGGACCCAACATCAGCCACAGACTCTTCAGACATAATGTTCACCCGCTCAATGGATGGCGGAAATACATGGAGCAGTCCCATTAGACTAAACGACGATATTACCTCGAATGACCAGTTCTTTCCAGCCATAACTGTTGACCCTCTAGGCAGTATCAAAGCGGCATGGTATGACCGAAGACTAGACCCTGGGAATAAGTACATTGACGTCTTTCGCACCGAATCCAATAATGGAGGCTCATCATTCAACACCAACACGAGGGTCACCGACACCAACTTCGATCCAGCTGGCGCTTTCATAGGAGACAACATCGACATAGATGCCAGCGATACACAGGTCCACCCGATTTGGACCGATAGAAGAAACGGAAACAACGACGTATACACTGAATACGCCCCAGAAGGACACGAACTCAGCGTTGTGCTAGAGGCTCCAACAATCCTAGAGCCAGGAGATTCAACAAAGTTGAACGCAACCGTCTACAACATTGGCTCAAACAACGAGACCAACGTAAAGCTTGAACTATTGATCAATGGAACCGTTGTCAATTCCACTGTGATTCCAGAGTTGCTAGCGGACTCATCATACACTCTCAGCCAGGTTTGGACTCCGACCGCTGAGGGAATCTACAACATAACCGCATATGCTCCACCAGTTCCCAACGAATTGCTTATCTCAAACAATGTTGCCTCGGAAAGCGTCCAAGTTAAAATCCTACCAGACATCCTTGTAGTAGCCGACGACGACACAACCCATTCGATCAAAGGAACCAGTTTATCAGAATTTGAATCCGCACTCGCCACAGCTGGCCGCGACTACTTTGTATGGAAACAATCCACAATGGGTCATCCCTCACTACAATTTCTTTTGAAGTTTAAACTTGTGATATGGACTTCAGGCGACCACTGGGGCTGGGCTGTTGACCCAATCGATGCTGCAACGTTGGAAGCTTACTTCAACCAGGACAGAAACATTCTACTCGAAGGCGAGGACATCGGCTACGACCATGACTCTGACAGCCTAATGATGAACATAACACATGCCGTCTACCAAGTTGATTACACAGAGGCGCTTGGATTAACGGTAACAGACCAAAACCATCCGGTAACTCAAGGCTTACCAAGAGATTTCACATGGCTCACCGCCCCACCGGCTGATGACGGAGTCACCCCTACAAACGGAGGATTTGAAGTAATACGTTACACAAGCACCACATGGACCGCTGTCACCCTGTTTGATGGAACCGGAACAAGCAACGGGTCAGTTGTATACTACGCATTTCCAATCTACAGCCTAGACCAACCAGAAAGAGACACACTGATAATAAACTCTGTGAGTTGGCTGGTCCCTCGCGTACATGATGTCGCTGTCATGAACGTCACGCCTTCCAAAACTGTTGTCGGACAAGGATACCCTGTAACCATCAACGTAACTGTCGAAAACCAAGGCGACTACACAGAAAACTTCACTGTAACAGCCCACGCCAACACAACCACAATCGGAACCCAAACAGTCACAAACCTGCTTGCTGGAGAAACACAGACATTAATCTTCAACTGGGATACCACCGGCTTCGCAGTCGGCAACTACATCATGAAAGCCATAGCAAACACTGTTCCAGGCGAAACGGACACAGCCGACAACACAAAAATCTACGGCACTGTCACAGTTGCTCCTAGCTACGACGTCACTATACAAGCAGATTGCTACACTGAATCTGCCTATGTAAGCGTAAGCATAACAATGGATGGAACCCCAACACACTTCAACACGCCCCATACGTTCGCGGGTCTAACGGGCACACATACGTTCACTGTACCAAGCACAGATGCAAGCGGTCATCCATTTAAGCAATGGAACGGTGGCAGCACAAGCACAACCACAACAGTCAGCTCAGGCGGAGCCTATACTGCCCACTACGAAACTCCGGCAGGTGTTGGTGGTGTTGTTGTTCCGATTGACAAGCTTGGTTTGTTGGCTCCCTACATTGGTTTAGCCTCAATAATCCTCGTGGGCTCAGTTGCAACAGCCATATGTATCAAACATGTTAAGCGTATGCGGGCACGCAACAAGACCATTAGGTACAACGCTGTGGACTCTCACATATCGCTCTTTAGACGCAGGCGCAACGTGGTCTCGAAATTACGTGCCCCGTGCAGGACCCAACACCCTTTCGAATCAACTGTCAACGCTGAAAGCCAGCACGCCTGAGTCTCTCAAGAATCTCGAGCATCTCCAAACGAGTCTGTTTCCTGACATAGAGCGTCTTCGGTGCGTTGCTGAAATCTCGGTCTGCTAGAATCGCCAAGGGAAGCAATTCCTTAAGCTCAGACACTGGCAACTCCTGAAAGCCAAGGATAGGGTACAAGCCGAAAGGAGCCATTGATGGGTGTCTCCAGTAGAATTTGCCAGAGGCTTTGTCATACTGAATGTGTCGATAAACCAGAATCAAGTTGTGGAGCCCTGGCGTGTCTTTTCTGCTCAACCTCATCACCATTAAGTCAATGAAGCATTCGAGATTTTTATGAATTTGGGATTCACGCCCGCAGACACACCGTCATCATCCGATTGTTTGGCGGATTAACGAGGCTGGGAATGAAAGGCGTCATAGAACCAGTCCACGGAGGATCCCAGAAAACACAGGATTTGCAGCAGGTAGGAATCTACCTGTGTGGATGCAGCATAGTTACTTTTTTAAGTGTTTGACGACCGTATTGACTCATTGGTGCAGAGTCTATGGGATTGATTCCCGAAGAACACAAGACGCACATAAAAGAAGAATTGCAAGCGAACATTAGGGACCCAGTTCGCATCGTAGTTTTCACGCAGGAGATGGAGTGCCAGTTCTGCAAAGAGGCTAGAGAACTGGCGCAGGAGGTTGTTAGCCTTGTGCCGGACAAGATTACAGTTGAGATCTATGACTTTGTTAGGGACGCGGAGAAGGCTAAGGAATACGGTGTGGACAAGGTTCCAGCCATCGCCATAATAGGCAACAAAGACTACGGCGTAAGATATTACGGCATACCGTATGGCTACGAGTTTAACCCCTTCATAGACAACATAATCAACGTCTCAAAGGGCACCACAAACCTTTCGGAAGAAGCCAAAACTAAGTTGAAATCTTTAGACAAGCCTGTGCACATTCAAGTCTTTGTCACTTTGACGTGCCCCTACTGCCCAGTTGCAGCTGGGCTGGCCCACAAATTCGCAATAGAAAGCGGCATGGTGAAATCCGACGTAATCGAAGTGGCCGAGTTCCCGCATCTGGGACAAAAGTACAGCGTCATGGGCGTGCCAAAAATAGTCATAAACGAACGAACCGAGCTCGTTGGCGCGGTTCCAGAAACCCAGTTTGTGGCCCACATACTGCAGGCGGTGAAGCCACCAAGCCTCTACGTGTAAGTTTAAGCGGTTAATTCTGATGCAAACGGTCAGGTCAATTAAGGTCACAACCCTGGCAGACAACGTCGTTTATGACGGAAGACTCCTAGGCCAATTCGGTTTCTCCGCATATCTGGAAATAACTGGTCACAGGGGAAAGAAGCATACAATAATCTTCGACACAGGCCGCAAGAAAGGGGCGCTGCTCTACAACATTAAAGCCCTAAAACTGGATTTGTCCTCTTTAGAGTGTATAATTCTCAGTCACGGGCACCACGACCACACAAGCGCCACTGTGGAGCTGATAAAAAGAGCAAGGCGAAAAGTCAAAGTAATTGCGCATCCAAACACTTTCCTCCCAAAATTCAAAATTGAGAAAGGCAAGCGACACCATCACGGAGTCCCTCGCGGAGAACGCAAGACTGACATTTTAAAGTCTGGGGGACAAATCATTGAAACCACACAACCAAACGAGGTTGTTCCCGGCGTCTTGACAAGCGGTGAAATAAAACGAGTCACACCATTCGAAAAAATCACCTGGAAAAACTTCACAGTGATCGACGGAAAGCCAACGCGAGATCATGTACTTGACGATCAAGGCCTGTTCATAAACATAGAGAGGCACGGTGCTCTGGTGCTAAGTGGTTGTGCCCACGCGGGAATCATCAACACGCTTCAATCCGCCTTAGATGTAACCGAGACTGAGAAACTCTATGGATTCATTGGCGGCACACATTTGATACGCCCAAAAGAAAAGAGGCTTGCAGAAACCTTGAGGAAGCTTAAAGAATTTGATTTGCAGTTGATTTCGCCAGCTCACTGCACTGGACACAAAAGCATAGCCACGATAAGCCAAGCCTTTCCAGAAGCCTTTGTGCTCAACTATGCTGGAAGAACGATTGACACAGCAGAGAGGTTGAAGGACCCAGTTTTCTGAATGCTTATTTAATTCCAGAATATGATGTTAGTGGAAGGGTTAGCAAGAACATGTTTGAATTGATCTTGATTTTGCTCTCAACCCTCTTGGTTAGCCTCATTTCTCTTGTGGGAATTCTTTTCGTCACAGTGAAGGAGCAGGTGTTCAAAAGAATCTTGTTGTTGCTTGTCAGTTTTGCCTCTGGCACCCTGCTCGGCTCTGCCTTTCTTAATCTCATACCAGAGTCTTTGTCTGCTCACAGTGAGACCGAAACCGCTTTTGCTGCCATACTGGTGGGAATATTAGCCTTCTTTCTGCTTGAGAAGTTTCTCTGGAGACACTGCCACGAGAGAGAGTGCCCCATTCACACGTTCGCCTACCTAAACCTGCTCGGCGACGTCGTGCATAACTTCATCGATGGAGTTGTGATAGCCGCCAGTTTTTTAGCCAGCGTTCCCTTGGGCGTAACCACTACCCTGGCTGTTGTTTCGCATGAGATTCCTCAGGAGATAGGGGACTTCAGCATACTCATCTACGGAGGACTGGGTAAGGCTAAGGCGCTATCCTATAACTTTCTGACGGCAACGATTTCAGTCTTTGCAGCCGCACTAACGTATTTCTTCTCCGCCTATTTCCCAAGTCTAACATATTTGTTGGCGTTCGCAGCAGGCGGCTTCATCTACATAGCTACAACAGACCTCATTCCAGAACTGCACAAGGAGCAGGGCTTGTCAAAATCGGTTGCCCAATTCGCCTTGCTCTCCCTCGGCATGGCACTGATGTGGGTCCTGAAAGGATAACGCTGTTCAACAACTAATCCTACCGGTGAAAAGCTTTTCAACAGCTTAGTTCCGTCGCCTTTAAGATGAATAATCAATCATAAGTAGATGTGTGAGGCGAAAACGTGACCGCACGCTTTATGATTCGTAAATATCAACCTGCAGACAGAGGGAGTTGCCGCGCTTTATGGAGGGAACTAACCGAATGGCATCGTCAAATCTACCAAGACCCAACCATAGGCGGAGCGCATCCGGAAGACTTCTTTGACAAGCATTTAGCTGAGGTTGGACCCGACCGACTGCGGGTTGCTGTAATTGGCTCTCGAGTGGTTGGGCTTATCGGACTAATCGTTAAAGGCAATGAAGCCGAAATAGAGCCTCTCATAGTGAGCCGTGCCTACCGCCGCAAGGGAATTGGAAAACAATTCATTGAAGCAGTTGTGGCTGAAGCCCGTAGCATGGGAGTAAGATTCCTAAACGTAAAGCCTGTGGCCCGAAACATCGAGGCAATAGCATTCTTGCATAAACAAGGCTTCAGGAACCTAGGGCACATCGAACTGTTCTTAGACTTCTCTGATTATACGTGGAAAAAGGGCCCGGAGCTTTTCGGGTGCAAATTCAACTTCTAACTCCCTTGCCTAAATTATGAATTATCATTCTGGCTTAATGTTGCGGAAGGCTGAGAGTTTTCCCAAAACATAGTTCTTGAACGCGTGCGCATATTTTTTTGTTTTTTAGCTTTGTTTTTCCAGTATAGGTAAACTTTTGTTTGCAAAAGTAACGCCGTGATGTGTACGAGTTTTGCGAGTTTCTCTAAGCTTGCAGCATGCACTTTTTCTTTAAACAGCTCAAGCCTTCCATAGGGTTGATGAAAGAAAAATTCTTTCAAGAACCGAAGATGGACGTTTTGTATGAAGGCTTCTCTGATGGTGGTTAATTCTGTGTTTGTTAAACGTCTAAGTTGTGCTAGCGCATATTTTTCGCTGCCCAGTAATGTTATGTTGAAGCCTAGTTTTGCCAGTGTTTCTTGTATGGCTAGAGCTTGCTTTGGTGGTGTTGTCTCTTGGATTTTTTTCATGCCTGCTCGTTCGAAGAATGGGTTGTACTTTGCCATGACTGCGGTTGTTTCAACGTGGGGTGTTCCGGATTTTTCAAGTGTTTCTCGCACGAGTTTTTGTCCCAGCCCTATGGTGCGGTATTTTGGGTGGACGACAACCCGCATGATGTTGCTTAGTTTTTGGTTGAGTTCTGATAGGGGCATTTTGGGTAGGATTTTTTGGCGTCCTGATGTGGCTGTGGCTGGGTAGGTGTAGACTATTACTCCGCAGGTTTCGTCGTTTCGAACGGCTCGGAAAAGCTTGCGGACAGCTCCAACTTGGTGGCTGCGATAGTGAAAATGGGCTAAGGTTTTGTAGTCTGATTTGGTGCCTTCCTGGATGCGAATCTGCTTGAGTAGGCTGCATTCTTTCAATGGCTCGTTGGTGTGGTATTGAACTTGAATCTCTTTGCCTAATCGCTTGTGAATGTGTACTGAGGGCTTGAGGTCCTCGACTAGGTCTGTGTGTGTTGTAGCGGCTAAGACTGCTTTTCCCAGTTGTCGAGCTAGCTTCTGCACGTTGAAGGCCATGATCTTAGCGGTGTCGCGGTCTAGTGTGGCGCAGAATTCGTCCATGACCCAGAATTGGGCGCCTGACTCGATCATTTTGGCTGTGCGGTATCGGTATTTTTGTCCGTCGCTGAGCTGTTGGTATGTGCGTAGGAAGAGGAAGGCGTCGTTTAGGCCTACTCGGCTTAGGAGTTCTAGGGCTTGTTGGGTTGTGGCGCATAGGGTTTCGATGATGGGTTGGTTTGGTGTGGGTTGTATGTCTTTTATGTTGATGGCAGTTAGACGCATGTCGTGTTTTATGTCGTGTTCTAGGGCTTTGAGTAGGGCGGATTTGCCTGAGCCTGATTCGCCTGTGATGTAGACTATGTCTTTTGGGCCTATTTTCAGTTCGACGTTGTCGTAGATTGTGAATTTGTGGTGTGTGTCTAGGCCGAGTCCGAAGCTTTCGGCGACGGCTATTACGCGTTGTGTGAGTTTTGGAGCTGCGGTTTCGTAGCTTATGTTTATGATGAATTTGCTTGTCTGCCTGTCGTATCGGCGGTGGTATTTGGTGATTTGGAAATGCTCTCGATATGTTGTCATCTTATGTTGTCACCGCTAGGTATGGTTCTGGACTGAGTCTGACGCTGCAGGATACGGCTAGGGTTGTTGCCCACCATGTGTCGTCGTGCTGTCCTTGTGGGTGTGAGAATGCGATGGTGCCGTCTTTGCGTAGTGCGAAGCGTTCCACGTTGAGTTCGGCGACGTAGCTGATCTGGAATGTGGGTGAGAGGCGGAGTTCGGCGAAGGGGAAGCGGTAGGCAGCGTCTAGCATCCGTTGTTTTAGTATGGTTGCGAGTTCCTGTTTGCGATTGGCTGTAAATGTGACTGGTTCGACGTTTTCGATGTCTGCGTTTTTCATGTCCTCGACTATGTACTCGCCTACGCCTGTTGTGTCGACACGGATTTTTTCGATGTGTTTCCATCGGTCTGTGAGGGTTTTCACGTAACCTATGACTGTAGCGTATTTTGTTTCGAGTGGGAAGACTTTCCAGTGGCGGAGCAGGTTTCTGCCCTCAAGTTCTTCGATTACTACGAGGACGCTGTGGTCTTGGTGTTTGCCTAGGTCTAGTCCTGCGTAGAATCTGCCCTGTTTTTTGCTGTCGAAGCTTTGGAGTTCTAGTGTGCCGTCGATGCATTTTGTGATGAGGCTTTGGGTTAGCCATACGGTTTCGTCTTCGGACCATTCTGCTTCCATTTCGCGTTTCCAGCGCCATGGGTCTCCAGCGAGTTGTTTGCGGATCTTTTCGAGTATGTTGCGTTTCAGTGGTCCTTGTGGCTCTACTGCTTGTTGCCATGTGATGTGGTGTTTTGTGTAGTCGGTGTAGTCTTTGTGGTTGCAGATTTTGTGGAAGAGGCTGTCTGTGCTCCAAGGTGTTGACGTGCAGATGAATTTGCCGTTTGTTGTACCCAGTGTGAATAGTATGGCGTCGTACATTTCTTGGTCGTTTGGTAGGAAGTTCATTTCGTCGCAGTTAGAAACAAGGACATCATCTGCAAAGAAATTGTGGTTATCTTCAACTTCTAAGTTGTAAACAATTTCATTTTTTTCTTCTTTCTGAGGTAATGCATTCGTTCCCGACATTTTACACTGCAATATTTTTGCCTTGCTGTCGGAGAATGGAAAACTTTGCCGCAACACACGCAAGGCGTTTGAAATGACGGTGTTTTCCAATATTTTCTGTGTCGTTCTCTGCGACATTCTAGGCTGCAGATTTTTTGATGACCATTTAAAGGGTTGAATATACGACCGCATTGAAGGCAGTGGCGAGGGAGTAACGGCTTTTTGTTTCGTAGTCTTCGTAGTCTTTTTTGAAGTCTCCAAGTTCTTTGACAGGCAGATGAACATATCTTCGTCTTGTCTTGTATGGGCGTGAAAATTTTCCCGCAAACCGCACATGTCCTCGGTTTTTTGGGTTTCCAGCCTCGATTTAATTTCGCTAAAATTTTCTTGCATTCTAGATTTGAGCAAACAATTTTCTTTCCCGCTGAGAGGACAGCTCTTTTGGGCAGAACTGGTTTGCCACATATTACACATGGTACAAGCTTCAATTCTGGGAGAACTTTGTAATGCATACTCGGAATAACGTATGAACGGATTAACTTGAAGAATTTGTCTCGCTCCTCCGCTAAGAACATTAAAAAGAATCCTCTGCCACGTTTGTCCTCTACAATTTTGGCCTTTATATTCCAATGGCTTTGTAGCCATCGTTGGAAAATGAGGTGTTCCTCTTTTGAAAATCTGTGGGTGCTGATCCTCATATTTGCCTTTTTTCCAAGAGAACCATCGTCCATATACCAGATTGCTAATGCGAACGGCGAGTTGATTCTCTTTAACCATTCTGGTGAAACAGTTTTTCTGCCATTTAGATAACATATCTGATAGATTTCTGTGAACTTTGGATGTGATAAAGTATAAAATCGCGTGCTTAGTTTTCCCCACCCTTTGTTTTGAACTTGTTTTGGCGGAGTTCTCACGAGGTTCTTTAGGATTGAATATTTGAATTGAACATATTCCGCTTGTTTTGAAGAGTGACTTATGGCAAGGTGAGTGTTTCTCTTCTTGTTTCTCGGTTTTGGCATACATAAATCGCCTAAAAGTCCGCCGTAAATCAGCTGCTCTTGGGTCTCTGTTATCGCTACTTTGTAATGAGACTTTATTTCTGGCACCTACTTTATAGTTTGTTATATCTGCAAGGTATAAAATTTTATCGTCTGATTGGAGCAGAGAAGACGGAACGTATCCTCTGTTGAATGTGAAAACTTTGTGCTCTGCAGTGCAGTCTAGATAACCGTAGTTGTGGAAGACTCTTACATGCGTTCTTTTGCCAATTGGATTACGAAAAACTTTCAAAACCCTTTTCGGTTCAACTCTGCAAAAAGCCTTGTTATAGGTTAAAACTTTCTGACCAACTTTAACTTTCCTTATTGGAATTCGCGAGCCGTCTGCAAGAGTTACATTTACATAATTTGGTAAGCAGTAGACTATGTGTAGGGATGGTCCACGTATGGTTTCTGGGCTGTTTGGGAAGGCTTCTATTACTGAGCCGTTGGTGAGGCTGACGACTGTGCGTAGGGGTTTGGTGCATGTGCCTTTTGGAAGTTTTCGTACGAACTGTGTGATTCGGCGTATGATTAGTTTGGCTTGTCTGAGGCTGGGTGCAACTATTCCTATGTGGGTGTCTGGGTGTGTTAAGGCGTGCCAGAGGAGCAAGGCTGAGACTATGTGGCTTTTGCCTGATTGTCTGCACCATCGCGCAGCGATGAACTGGTTGTTTAGGAAGAGCTGTGTGAGCTCCAGCTGATAGCTCGTGGGTGTGAAGCCGAGGATGTGGTGGAAAAAGTCTATTGGGTTTTGTGTTAGTCTTTCGGCTTCGGTTGCTTGTGATTCTTTGATTTTGCGTTCATCGTTCTGGATTTTGAGCAGGTGCGGAATCATCTCGTCTCGGAACATTGTTCTGTGTTTTTTGTGCGTTTTGTGCGAGAAGTTCATATTTTCGTTCTAGCTCCATGAGTTTGAGTTCGATTTCGCGGTATCGGATGTAGTTGGCTAGCAGGTGGTCGTAGGTGCGGGCGATTGTGGCTACAACTTGGAGTCTGTCGACTTCTATGTTGGTGAGTCCTCGCTGCGTAGAGGCTTTTAATGCTCCGGCTAACATTTTCAATGCTTCTTCTGCTGTGGGTAGCTCTGATGGAATCTGTATGGGTGATGAAGTTGTCACGTTCCTATTGTCTTCTTCATCATCAATTAGGTTGAGGTCGAGTCCGAGTCGTCTTGCTTTTTAGTAGATGGAGTCGAGGGTTTTTCCGAGTTGGGCGGCGATGGATTTGGCTGTTCCACCGTTTGATATTAGTTGTTTAAGGACTTGTTCTTCGTCTCTAGTCCATGGTTTGCCTGGCAAGTTTATGTTCAGCTCCTTTGTCCGAAGAACGTGCCTATGATGGTTCCTATGATTAGCATGATGCCTGCGAAGATTTCGTTGCTGAAGCTTTGGAACACTATCATGTACGTGGTTTCTAGGATGGTTAATGCTATGAGGCTGACTATGGCGAAGTATATGGCGTATAGCAGTTTTTGGCTGGGTGGAATCTCCAGCGTCAGTTGGGTTTCGTTTCTTGGGTCTTTGACGGCTGTTAAGGCTGTTTTTCTGGTTAGTGCTCGTTTAATGGGGTTTTTCATGGTTGCTTATCCTCCTTTTCAACGTTCGGCTGCGACCCTGCAAGAATGAGGTGAGCAATGCTTTGGCGGTTTCAGCGCTGATTTCTTGGGGAATTATGGTTCTGACTGTTGACGCCCACGGTTGGGGAACAGCTGTGTAGTCGATGTCGTATAGGCCGTCTGCGTAGCGGAAAGTATTCTGCGCCAGGATGATGTGCTTGTTTTTCTCGCCTAACACGCCTACGTAGATGCCCCAGCTCTGAACCGGCACGTCTATGGTGTCTGCGCCGCCTGTAAGGCTCTTGCCAACGCTGGCGTCGTACCATTCAACTCGAACAAGGTCGCCTGCCACTAAACTCTTAATCTGCTTCAAAACCTGCCTGTTCATGTTGCATCAGGAGAAACGGAGCAGGAACAGCCCATATAAGGAAGAGCGAAATTTACCAATTCACAAACTTGCAAATCAAGTGTTGCATCAAACTTGATTCTTTAGTGCCTTCGCAACATCACTAAGGGCAGCAGTAGCGCTCACATTTATTACTGGTATTCTTGCGTTAATTTCAGTTATCATAATAACATTCTTGTA
>Ga0315310_10002290_pt1 | contig 11977 bp, 8 predicted proteins | sample TDP5_MG_FD_203630 | JGI IMG/M metagenome (GOLD analysis project Ga0315310, IMG submission 203630) | Freshwater sediment microbial communities from Lake Towuti, South Sulawesi, Indonesia - TDP5 | ecosystem: Environmental > Aquatic > Freshwater > Lake > Sediment | place: Indonesia: South Sulawesi... | reverse complement strand
TACTGTTCTTTCAGCAGACTAAGGTAAGGAGATGGTAGGGGTATTTTGTGCGCAATTCCTGTAGGTCCCTCTATTTGGAGCCAAATAGGTCAAATACGTTTTACTGGCTTTGGCGTGGTTGGTTGGAGTTCTGTGGGGTTTCGGAGTGTCGTTTCTAGTTTTTGGAGATTTGCAGGGCTAGTGTGTTTTTCCTTTTTCCAAAAACTGGCGCTATCTATCCCTTCGGAATGGGCATGAAGACATTGCTTCTTGAGGGAAAATTGTTTGGCGGCAAAGCTTTGGCAACCGCCATCGTGGAGAACTTTCCTAGATTTCCAGAAGGAATAAGCGGGGCGGCTCACGTCCCGATTTCGACCCCTTCACCGCTTAGTAATTGTCACGTGCCAGCATAATCTAGTTTCTAACAAGGATTTTTTTCTGAAAAAGAATATTTCACCCCTAAGGTCTATTGAAAAAATTTTTGTTCTTCGATGTTGAGATTAATGAGGGGATACTATTGGCGGGTCTCTTGGATCCGTTGGAATTAAGGGGGTTGACACTTAAGAACCGGATTGTTATGCCTCCTATGCAAACCAGTCTGGCTACGACTCGTGGAGCCGTGACCAACGACCTTATTGAACACTATGTTCGACGTTCCAAGGCATTAGGTTTACTGATAGTTGAGCATAGTTACGTGGTCCTTAATGGAAGGTTGAGCGAGAGCCAGCTAGGAATGTACGATGACAGCTTGGTTCCCGGGCTGGAGAAACTTTCGCGCAGCGTTCATTCAACTGGCACTCCAATTGTGGCACAGATCAACCATGCGGGAAGAAGCGCAAGCGCAGAAACGATTGGGACAAAGCCTGTGGCTCCCTCGCCGAGCGGAAAAGCTAGGAGGTTGAGAGCCGAGGAAATTGAAATATTGGCTGGGGCATACGCGGCGGCTGCTGAGCGGGCTCTAAAGGCAGGTTTCGATGGAGTAGAAGTCCACGGTGCGCATGGTTTTCTCCTAAATCAATTCTGGTCTCCGCTGGCTAACCGCCGTCGTGATAAGTACGGGGGTTCCTTAGAGAACAGGATGAGGTTCCCTTTGCAAGTAGTTGAGAGGGTTAGGGAAAAGGTAGGGGGAAGACTTCTTCTTTACCGTCTAGGCTCAGACGATCTGGATCCCAGAGGAGTTCAGATTGAGGATTCCAAGAAATTCGCCGTGAAGCTCGAAGAAGCCGGAGTAGACATAATTGATGTCTCTGGAGGCTTATGCGGAAGTCGACCCGCCCAACTCCAGGATAGACAAGGATACTTCATCCCTCAAGCCCAGACGATCAAGAGAGTTATAGACATACCAGTCATTGGTGTTGGAGGTGTTACAGATCCAGAATATGCTGAGAGGCTGATACGAGCAGGAAATGTTGACCTAGTAGCTGCGGGAAGAGCACTTCTCAAAGACCCAGACTGGGCCTTCAAGGCCACTCAAATATTGAAAACCAGATAGTACTCAGAGCTCTATCAATCATTCATTGATTGTCAAGAATGCTTGAAGAGCTGAATTCCCAATGTCCAGGAAGGAGCCTGACAAAAAGAGTCGACCAATTAGCCAGAGCCGAAGTCAAAAGGACTGGGAAAACCTACGAGGCTATGATCGCCTATTGAACGACTCGCATTCCGCTGAAACGCCTGGCTCAACCTGAAGAGATCGCCAACCTATTGGTGTTCTTGGCTTCGGAGAAAGCAAGATACACAATTGGAGCTGTAATCCAAGTTGACGGCGGCTTTGTAAAGTCACTATTCTGATTTCTAGAGTTGGACTTTATAATCTTGAAGAGGCAATATATTGCGAAGAACTCTCAACCTCGTCTTTCGATCCTAACATCGCTAAATGATTGGTCGCGTCAAGAGAATAGATCGGAGCGGACGGCTTTAACCCCAAACTGTGCCTAGAGGCTTTTCTAGGAATTGAAAGACTTCCTCCAGCTCTTTTACCTTGCTCTTTAGCATTGCCAATTTTCCCTGAGATGGGCCGCCGATCTTTACGTACTCTTCTTCGCTGATCTCGCCCAAATTGTAGGAGATTGCGATCCTTTCAACCTCGACCTCTGTCTTCTTGATCTCCTCTTGCAGCTCATTAAGGTAGGGTTCTAAGATGATCACCATAGATCTCAAGCCTTTCGATTTCTCTTCAACTATGCCAGCGTACTTCTGCCTGAACTCAATATAGATCTCTTCTGAGAGCTGGTCCTTTTGAGCATCGAGTATCTTCAGCTTCTTGTTACAATCCTTTATCTGTGAGATAACGTCCTTTATCTCCGCCAGAACCTCTTCCAAGGTTTTGCGTCTTCTAGGAGCTTCCCGAACGATCTTCATCTTCAGCTGCATCTCCTTCCAGGCCGAGAAGCCTATCATGTGCTCCTCCAGGTCTCGAATTATCTCCCTAATTCTTCCATAGTCCCTGAATGCTGTCGGGAATTCTATGATCGGCACCAGGCTTTCTTCTTCTCTAGTTCCCTTTACTTCACAAGGCACGAATACGTCCTGTCCCAAACCTGAAGCTACAAAAGATACGGTAAACGCGCCGTCTCCACGAATATCGCCCTTAACTGAGTGAGGATCGACGACGGATGACTTGATGTTTCCAATCGTTTCCCTTATGTATCCATACAACATTTCACTGTTCTGAACGGTCTCCCTTATCGGAAGAGTGAAACGCGTTATACTCTTATCAGATATCAACTCACCTACGAGCTGGCGCCTCTTGATTCTGCCCATTAGGCTTAAACCTTGAGCTCTTACAGCTGGGACATATCCCCCAAGGAAAACCATGACCACGCCAGTGAAGAGTGCAACCAAGATCGCGGGCATAGACCAGTGCGCATATGAAAGGGATAAAGTCGGCACATTATGGAGTCCCAGAAAACTGGTTGAATAGAATGAGGCAATCATGAAGATATAAGTACCGAAGAAGCCGAAGAACGTCCCCATCAATCCCAGCAGGAAGGTCTCAACTATGAAGACTTGGAAGGTGTTTCTGGGGTCGAGTCCCAGTGTGGCCAGAATCGTGAACTCCCTCTTCCTTTCCTCGTAGACCGAGGCCATCGTGACATATACCATTAAGGCCACGATTGTCAACGGGACAAGATACGGGATGAATCCGGTGACGGATAGCTCGAGTGACCATTCAATCCTAGCGGCTAGCCCCCCTTTGTTTGCAATGGTTGCGATTCCCATCATGTAAGCCAGCTCATTTGCCAATTCCACAGGATTGGTCTTCTCATCGGTCAAAATTGTGGCTTCAGAGATCGCTATGGAGGGATCTACTATTGCCTTCACTGGAACTAGAACTAGCTTCAGAGTATCCTCAAAAAGTGGATTCCCATCTATCTTTGTCAGTTTTGATACAGCTGCGGGATCAAATTTTCCCACAACACGGAACTGTCCGAAGGTCCTTGTTCCAAGAGGCATTGGAATTCCTCTCTGCACAATAAACTCCTCAACGGCTAATTTCACATACTCATTTGTCGGAATCTCGTACGAAGTTGGAATGATGATGACAGGCTTTCCCACTGAAAAGTCTTGCCAAGAGCCTCTGACATATTTTGACAGATTGTGGTTTTTTTCCATAAAGGCCGGATCTACACCAACTACATCAACCAGTATTTGCCGATCACCTGAGAGAAGGATGCCATTGCGCAACAGTTGTACTCCGGCGCGATACTCATTGCGCCTAATTTCTTCTCTGTACCCCAAGTCTTTACACCACTCTTGCTCGCGAGTCCAGTTTACGTCGTATTCGCTGAGCGTGACCAAGATAAAATCAGGTTTGATTATGACTCCGGGTGTATCGGTGCCTCTCCACGACTCCTTAATTCTTGTTGCGCGGTCGACGGATATGTTTACGAAGATTATAGCTGATGAAACGATGATTGTTATCGTGATCAGAGTCAGTATGGTTCTCGACAGCCTCCTTTTCAAGCTTCTCACACCTAGCTGCAACGCGAGGTCGGTCATAGGTGTCTTCATTATCGATACTAACGTGATGAAAAAGTAAACCGCGCTTCCGACTATGAAGCATCCCAGTAGAGAGATGGGCAAGTCTATGCTAGAGGTTTCCACCCCGGTTACTCTCTCAATGATGATTGCGTATGCAATCCTGAGAGATGGATGAGTCAGAGAGAAAACGAGCATCAGCGAGGAGAATATTAGAACCTTGCTTATGAGACGAATCCTGTTGTCTGACGGTTCCTCGAAAAAGAAGCTTGGAAGCAAGGAGGCCAACCCAAAGGCGAATAGGCTAATGCCCAGCGTGCTTAATAACGCGTAGGTCTTGAGATTCGACAGCCAAGACTTGAGGCTACTCAGCCTACTTGCGGAAATCCTCGCACCGCCGAAAGCTGGTCCGTATTCACCTTTCTCGTAGAGGTCCAAGACGCGGTTCAACAGGTTTCTAATAGCCTGGTACTCTTCAATCTCGCGATCGAGAGTGAACCCCGAGGAACTCAGCCACCCAATGTCTCTACTCACATAAAGCATTTCTCGGCTTACATACTCCTTAGCGGCGTGATACATCCAGTTGATTAGGGTGCTATTTTTCTTGACGATAATTCTGATTGGTTGATAGGCTTTTTCAGTCTCGGATTCAACTTCATGAACTATGGTTACATCGTAGTCAAGGGGGAAGAAATAGTAGCCCTCGTACTCGCTCCTTTTGACTTTCTCTACAACGGCCTTGACTGCCGGCTTCATTAAGAGGGTCTTTCTCTCACCTGTAAAGGGATCATGCTCCGAGACCTTAACCAGCTTACCCTTGAGAACCCAAATCGTGCCCTCGATGAGGGTACTGTTTCCCACGTTTTTCTGTTCGAGGTTGATCTTCATCTCCGTGTATCGGGTATAGTTTGCAGCATACTCCCCGACGTATTCTGCATCTTCTAGGAATAGGTCGTTGACCTTAATCACTGTATAATTCTTTGACAAACCTAGCTCCAGAAGTGTCGGAGGCTCAGGAAAGCTGATGTTCAGGTAGTTCCCAAGGAAAACTTGGACGATGCCAGTATTATTGGTCAAAGCTGGACCTATATTCTTATCTTCCCAAGATGTAAGAATCCGCGCCGCCAGCGATACGTTTAAGATGGGCATGTCAGTTCTGTAATCCCTCAAACGAAGAATCAGCCACAAATCTATCTTTCTATCTTGACTTGACTCTGGTACTCCGTAGGAATTGAAGCAGAATAACGAAACTGTCAGAATCAGTATCATTGCCAGAAATGTTGCTCCCTGAGACTTCATCTCATCTCTCTCCCACTCAGCTCCATAAGCCTTGCCTCGTATTCCTCCCTTAGTCTTCTATAGAGCCTGTATTCCACTAGACCGCTCTTATACATGGACTCGAGCTTGGATAACATGTTCTTGTATCTTCTTACCTCTAGAGGCTTCCCCAGTCTTTTTCGTTCCAGCAACAGAGCCAAGCCAATCAGAGGCGAAGCCAAAGCAACCGTCGCCAGCCAGGCATTGGGCACTACGCTGCAAGTAATTGTCTCCCCGTAATTACCAATAAGGTTTAGGCTTAGTGACGCAGAGTAGATCCCGGAGTAACACGAAACTTCATAAACCCCAGAGGATAGGAGGCGTGAAACGATGCCATTTTCATCTGTTTCCAGACTTAGTGCAGATCCAACATACCTCCAGGGGGCAAGCTTTCTTCTCAGGGTTACATCTGCATAAGGAAGCGGATTACCGGACGGGTCGACAAAGCGTAGGGTCAGCCTAAAGATAGGTGAAACCATTGTCAGTTCCCTATTTTTAGAGACATCGACATTTCCAGACCAGACCTCCGTTCCCATCCATTCCGAGAATATTGTGTAGTTATCAAGATAGATGCCATCATAACGGATGTACCCTTCCTGGTTCGTATAGTCTCGGAAAACCAAATGTCCACCGCTGTTGTACACGTGCACGGTTACGTTCGAAAGCGGCTCATTGTTCTCAGTGATGAATTTGAATGCCAGATATGTCTTGTTACCTCTCAAGGTGACGGATTCTCGTGTTCGAAGGTTTATGATCTCTTCCGCAATCGGCTGTCCACCCGCAACTATTATCTTATAGGTTCCGTTCCAAACGTCTTTGAAGCACGCCATTCCCTTTTCGTCAGTCTTTGTGTAGTTTACCATAAGTCCAGTCCGATTGGCGACCGCTGTAAAGTTGGTGGGTGTGTAGAATACGACCTGATCGTACAGGAAAACTATGTGATCTCTCAGAGGCTTGTTTTCCTGATCTACAACCTTGACCGTTAAATTGTATGCCCAGACTTTTACTTGGAACGTGCCAGTCTCTGTTGCATTGATCACTCTGTAACCGATAGTTCGATTCCCATACCGAGCCTGAACAGAATACAATCGATCAATCACGTAAATATTCTTGTGCTCGATAAATCCCGTTCTATTGGTAAGATCTTTGAAGAGCAAGTGGCCAAGCCCATTTCGCGTACGTACTGTTGCGTTCTGAACTGGCGTATTAGATTCGGTGACAAACTTCAGAGAAAGATCAGCTTTAAAGCATTTCAACATGAGCGATGTGGGTTCTTGGACTGTAAGAATATACTCCCCAGATATAGATGGGTGATGGACGTTAACAAGTTCGCCGAGAACGTATTCCTTGGTCCACGACTCATTGCGCAGAACCTTTATCCTGTAAGTCCCATTCCACACTCTAACAAAGTTTCCAGTTCCGTTTCTATTTGTCTCAGTCCGATTGACCAGCAACCCAACCTGGTCTGTCATTATAGTGTAGTTTTCGATCCTTTTGACTTGATCGACTCCAATAGTATGATTGGGCGCCTTGAAAACCATCTGATCATAGAGAAATATGGTATGGTTAGATAGCCGTTTGCTGGCAACATCAACAAGCGTTAAGTTCAGGTCGTAAGACCAGGTCCTTATCACAAAGGTTTCGGACTTCTTGATGTCGATCTTTTCGAAGCCAACGGTTCGGTTTCCACTCTGAATTGAGATGATGTAGGATCCAGCAGAAAGGAACTTTAGATTTACATACCCTGTTCTATTGGAATACGTGCTGGAAGCCATCTTTCCGTTTAAGTCAAATACGGTAACATTCAGATTCTCGTATGCTACTTTCTTCTCCCAGTCCTTTATCCATAGGGTAACATTAAATCGTGTAGTAGCAGAAACATTAAGTTGGGAACTGCTAGGTTGGCTCGTTTGAGCGAGGATTCCATCTGAGGTTTGGGCTTCGTACTGTGATATTTCCGTATCTTGGCCGAAAACAACTTTGCTTGCGTGGCAATTTAGAACGAGCAGAAGAACGAACAACGCAGTAATCGCTTTGGTAACTATCACGGGTTTTCCCTTACTAGATCTGAACATCTGAAAATCTTCATATCCATTTCATCTATCGACTTTCGAATTTCTGAGATCTCTTTTTCAAGATTTTTCAGGGAACCTTGCAGAGTGCTCATCTTATATTCGTAAGCACTTTGATCGAGCTCGGTCACTGCAAACCTCACTTCAACCTCCTTAATGTCGTCCTTCATCTGGGAGGCTTTAAGCTCGAGGTTGATGGCACGTTCGATCTTGTCACGTCTAATTGAAGTCCACCTTTCTGAAATCGAACTTAAACGTTCCTTGCACGCCGCCTTCCCCATTTCAATGTCCTCCGTTCCTGTTTTCGCAGAGAGCCGTTCTTTGATCAGAGATAAGTATTGCTCAATGATTGATGCCTCTTCTTCAAGCGTCAAGGATGAAAGAGCAGCATCTATCTTAGAGGTCATCTCTTCCCATTTGTACAGAGGTGAGTAGAGCTCTCGCGTCAGGTAAGCGTCGCCTGCGAGCATTCTCTTGTGGTCTGGTGTTTCAAATTCCTTTACCTCTATCTTCTCCTTAGCCCACTCCAACTTAGCCCTAACCCTGGCCAATTCCAAGAGCTCCCTCAACCTGAAGATTTCCTCGACTGAGATAGATATCTGGTCGCCTAGTTCCTTTATGATAAGTCTATGGGCGTTCTCCGGGATTTGCCCGGATTTAAGCATCTTTGCAAGCTCTTCAAGCTTCAAAGAAATTTCCTTTATGCTTTTGACACAAAACTGAAAGGCCTTAAGCTCCTCGTTCACCTCATCCTCAGTCTGTGTGGTTGATCCTACTAGGGAAGCCCTCTCTTTTCCTTGCGAAAATGTTTGAAATCCATCCAACTGTCTTTGAGAAGGATGGACAACTCGGCTTTTCTGTACTAGCATGTTCGGCGTCTTCCTCGAACGCCTAAATAGGAAGCCCAGCAATGATATTCTCCTCGTTCTTGAGGCAGTTCTCTCTTTCAATGAAATAAGTAAGCCTATCGCTCCTTAAACGATGCATTCTTTGTCTGTCGAAACCAACAACCATGTGATGTGCCATTAACATGTACTATTGCTTACATTCTTTATCTTTATCAAGTATTTGTTGGAAACGTTTCTTATATGTTTTTTCTGAGGAAAAAGGGTGAAACAGAAACTATCCAAAAAAGGTCCTAGCCTCTTCGTAGAGATCTTCACCCACAATTTTCATTTTCGATAGGGCCTTGGACAATGGAACCGTAACGATGTCGCCAGATTTCAACGCGACCATCACGCCGAATTTTCCCTCTTTCACTAGGTCTACAACAGCTATTCCATATCTTGTGGCCATAAGTCTGTCGAAGGCTGTAGGAGGGCCGCCCCGAATTATGTGTGCCGGCGTAACTGCTCTTGTCTCAATTCCTGTTGCTTTCTCTATCTCTTTGGCCAGGAATTCGCCTATCCCGCCTAGACGTACGTGTCCAAACTGGTCTACTGATGTATCTTTCGATATTGGCCCTTTATAGTCTGCGATCATCGCTCCTTCAGCGACCACTATTACAATAGACTTTTCGCCGGATGCCGCTTTTTTCTTAACGAAGTTCACTACGTCCTCTATTTTAAATGGCTCTTCAGGGATTAAGATAAGGTCCGCGCCAGCTGCTAAGCCGGAATGAAGTGCGATCCATCCGGCGTGGCGACCCATGATCTCGACAACAACTGCCCGTTCGTGTGACTTGGCCATGTCTCCAAGGCTTTCAATTAAGCGCATCGCTGAGTTGACCGCCGTGTCGAACCCTATCGTGGCGTCCGTCTCTGAAACATCGTTGTCGATGGTTTTTGGAACCCCAACCACATTCAATCCAGCCTCACTCAATGCCTTCGCCACACTCAGCGTGTCGTCTCCACCAATGGCTATGAGCGCGTCGAGTCTGAGATCTTGGTAGTTCCTGACAACCTTCTCTATTCCGTCTGGAGCCTTGAGCGGATTTGTTCTAGAAGTCTTTAGAATCGTGCCTCCCATTCCGACAATATCTTTTATATTCCTGTATTTCAGGTCAACTGTTTCGGGCTCAAGCATACCCGCCCAGCCATACTTGATGCCGACAGCTTCGAAACCGTATTTCTCACATCTTTTGACTATGGCTCTTATTGCGGCGTTTAGGCCGGGAGCGTCTCCTCCTCCAGTTAGGACTCCAACTCTCATGGGCTACTCCTCTCGTGTATAGCTCATTAGAGGTTGCATTTCTGGTTTTTTAATCTTTCCTTTGCCAATTTGTCTCTTGCCATCATAGGGATAAAATAAACTGCTGTAACAAAAAAGGTTTTTAGTCAGAAGAACCGTTTATGCCTCTTGTTGCGGAGAAGTCACAATGGTAAAGTATGTATTCATTACAGGCGGAGTACTAAGTTCGGTAGGGAAGGGCATAGTTACAGCCTCGGTTGGTAAGATGCTTCAAGTCCGAGGCTTCAAGGTTACGGCGATAAAGATAGATCCTTATGTAAACGTGGACGCTGGTACCATGAACCCGTATATTCACGGCGAGGTCTACGTTACTGACGACGGGGGAGAGACTGATCTGGATATGGGATGGTATGAAAGGTTTCTTAATATCGACATCTCTAAGGAGAGTAACATAACGACTGGACAGGTTTACCAAGCTGTAATCGACAGAGAGAGGAGAGGCGATTTTCTAGGAAGATGCGTCCAAATTATCCCACATGTAACAGACGAGATAAAAAGTAGGATACGAGCCGTCGCCGAGCACTCAACCGCCGATCTGGTCTTAACCGAATGTGGAGGAACAGTTGGGGACATTGAAGGACTTCCATTCCTTGAAGCTATCCGTCAGATGCGCCTGGAGGACGGTTTCGAGAACACATTGTACATACACGTAGCACTCGTCCCAATCCTCGACGTAACGGGCGAGATGAAGACTAAGCCGCTACAACACAGCGTCAATGAACTGCGCCGAATAGGTATCCAACCCGATATCATTGTTGCCAGATGTGGAAAGATGATTTCCCAGGAAATCTTTCAGAAGATTGCACTCTTCGGGACAATCGCAGGAGATGCTGTTTTCTGCTCATATAATGTCCCGACCATATATGCGGTGCCTTTGATTCTTGATGAGCAAGGGATGGGCGACTATGTCTGTAAGCGTTTAAGTCTTGCAAAGGCAACTCCCAACTGGATTGCATGGAAAGGATTTGTCGATTCCATCGGAAATCCAAAGTTCACATTGAAAATAGCCCTTATCGGCAAATACACCAGTCTGGCTGACAGCTATGTGAGTATGAGTGAAGCGCTCAGACATGGTGGAGCCTCCTGCAACGCCCGGGTCATGATAGATTACATAGAAGCAGGTACCTTGGAGGAAAACGTGGAAAAACTCGATATTCTCAGAAATTATGATGGAATATTCGTTGCGTACGGCTTTGGTCCCCGAGGCGCGGAGGGGAAGATGAGGGCGATACGTTTCGCGCGCGAAAACGATATTCCGTTTCTGGGAGTCTGTTATGGCTTCCAGTTATCCGTTGTAGAGTTCGCCCGTGATGTGTGCGGTTTAGAGGATGCCAACAGCACCGAAATAGACGAGGATTCTCCTCACCCAGTAATCTACCTGATGCCTGAACAACGGGATGTAAAGCGTAAAGGGGCGACCATGCGCCTGGGCGCTCATAAAGTTATCATTGTGGAAGGAACTCTGGCCCACAAGCTCTACAAGTCTCGGGAAATATATGAGCGTCATCGCCATCGTTTTGAGGTCAATGCTGAATATTGGAGTATCTTGGAGAAGTGCGGGATCGTATTTTCAGGTAAGAGCCCCGACGGTAAGAGAATAGAGATTTTGGAGATACCGGATAGGTTCTTCTTTCTTGCAACACAGTTCCACGGCGAGTTCAAGAGCAGACCTGGGAGACCGGAGCCCGTTTATTATGGCTTTGCCAAGGCATGTCTAGACAAGAAGATAGGAAAAGATAAGCCTGAGTTCCAGACGAGATAAGCTTAAAAAGCAATGGGTTAATTTCAGTCTAGAGGCGAAAACATGAGTAGCAAGAGGGCAAAGAGGCGTCAGAAGGAGGCTCCTATGCCAGCCACCGGAGCGGGATTACTGAGATTCTTCGAAGAGGAGACTGCAGGAATAAAGATCAAACCCGAGATAGTTTTGATCTTGACGGTCGCCTTTGTTGCGATATGTATTATCGCGCAAGTGTTTTTCTAGTTTCCTCTCGCTCAAAAGAGTCTACTGCTCATGCAGAACCTCAATTCGTTGAACAGAATTCAGGTTGATAAATGTCTCGCTTCGCTCCTCTCTGCTCACCACTTGCGGTATTGGACGCGCGATCGTCGACCTTAACACAGTAGCCTTGGCTTCGGAGAGCCAGATTCCAGGAGGCTCCGTGGTGATCGCGGCCAATGTTCCTTCGAATCCATAGGACGAATCCAGTATTGCTAGAATCTTACGTCCTATCTGCCGTTCAAGCATATGGAAAACAGTTGTAGGTATCGGATTTTCAGACATTAACCCTCAATCAGTTAATTACAGGTCACAGATAAAACCTTATCTCTCCATTTGGCAGTTAAATCGCATTATCTAGATCGATTTAGTCGTGTTTTCAATCTCTCATTTACTCTTTTTGAATGAAAAAGATAACAGGTTTGATCCGAGAATTCTCAGA
>Ga0315310_10002289_pt1 | contig 11979 bp, 15 predicted proteins | sample TDP5_MG_FD_203630 | JGI IMG/M metagenome (GOLD analysis project Ga0315310, IMG submission 203630) | Freshwater sediment microbial communities from Lake Towuti, South Sulawesi, Indonesia - TDP5 | ecosystem: Environmental > Aquatic > Freshwater > Lake > Sediment | place: Indonesia: South Sulawesi... | reverse complement strand
CTATTAGGTGAGGAAGCAGATGCCTTCTTGGATTACATGGTAGATGAGTCAGTCTTGAAGAATAATGCTCGAATCGTCAGGATGGCTAAGACTACTAAGGTCATTCGAGCTATCGGTTTTGGCACGGGGAGATTTTTGAAACCCGCGGCCACTTTCAGCTCTTCAGACTATAAGAAGCAATGGATTCATGGGAAGATAGAATTGACTGCTAAGAAAGTCAGAGGCTGCGTAGTGATCTTCGACGATGATCTTGAGGAAGGTATTGAAGGTGCTGCCTTCAAGGATCATCTCATGAAATTGATCGCTATCAAGGTTGCTAATGAGGTAGATGAGGCAGCCTGGATCTCTGATACTCATAACTTAGGAGGTTTTGCAAATACGGATATACGGTCAATGTGGGACGGGTGGCGTTATATTGTCACACACAGTCAGAGCGGTCAGGAGTATTACAATGATGTCACAGGGGCAGCTGTAATACTAGATGCTACTGATGGTGGGGGCGGTGCACATGATTTCTTGTTGGCAGGTAAGATTGCCGAGCAGCAAACCTCTGGTGCTTACAACTGGGAGTTCAAATATGGTAAGGCTCTTAAGAAACTCGCTTCGGCCTACAAGACTGTTGGATTGGGTAAGCTAAGATTCTGGAATTCAGACCAGGTTACCCAGGACTATTTGGATGCCCTGGCCAGCCGTTCTACTATACTTGGTGACCAGGCTATTCTGGGCAAGGGTCCTCGGCACTACGGTGAGGTACCTATTGTTAATTGTCCGCTGATGCCTATTACCTTGGATGCTAATGGCAAGTTGGGCACCGGTAACTATACTGATGTGCTACTTACCCCCGCTGAAAACCTAATCATGGGTATTCAGAAGGAAATTACCCTAGAATCTGAGCGGTCAGCTGCCGATGAGGCCACTTATTGGTTCTATGCTATGAAGTTGACTTTCACGATCGAAAACGTCAATGCATGCTCCCTCATTAAGAAGCTGACCATAGCTTAGTCTGGAGGAATATATGACTAAGAAGACCAAGCCAGTTACTGATAACTCTGCCCCCTCAAAGGTTCGAACCGAGTGTAAATATCTTGTTTCAAACCTCGGCCCGACTAGAACCTTTCAGTTTGAGGGACGAGGGATTAACCTCAGCAGGGGGCAGAGTATTATTGTTGACAGGGAGGAGTTAGCAAAGTTTATGGAGTCACAATCTAAAGTTAAAGTCACTCGGTTATCCGAGTAGGAGGTAACAATGAGCGTAAGGAATCTATCAACAATAGACAGGGACATGTTCCAACCACTGGGACGTCTACTGCAAGAGGCGTTCGCTGAAGGGTTAGATGGCAATGTGCCTCTCGCCCCCAATAGCGCACTAACCTGTCTGACAGATCATGTGTTGGTGAATTCAGTGATCTCTGGTAAACAGGTACGAATCAATAACAAGACATTCTACTACCAGGACACTTTTGAGACAACGGAAGTAGACATCTCCGCTGACACTATCACAATCAGCTCCAACCTGGGAGGCTGTCTAAAGACCGGCTCGAAGGTTAGAGTATCCTCAACCGGCACGTTGCCCGGGGGGTTGGCTGCTGCAACTGACTACTACGTCATCAAGGTTAGTAGCACTTCGATTAAGCTCGCTACTTCCGAGGCTAATGCTATAGCAGGCACTGCTATCGACTTGACCAGTGTAGGCAGTGGTACTCACACTGTCTATACACAGGATTCTCTCATTGGTTTTCAGTGCAAGCCAAGAGCTGGCGCGACAATGAGCGCCAACATCTATGGTGCTGAGTTCGAGCCTGGTTTGAATAGTGGTGTAGCAGGCACTAGCTTAGTTGGTGTGGCATCTCGACCCGTCCTGAAGGGGAACGCCGGTGGGAACTTGTCTGGTGACGTTCGTGCTTTTGAGGCATCTCTTGGATCTGATGCAAGTGGCGGTCGTACTATATCTGGCGTAGCTAGTTATTTATGGTGCGACGCTAACTGGAGTGGCTGCACAATTACTGGAGGCGTGGCCATAATCCACATGCCTGCTACGGCTGCGGATCAGATTAACTGGCTGGTTTTACTTCAGGCTGACGACACCATTGCAGCCAACACAGGTAGCCCCGCTAGTCTTCCAGCAAACACTGGCTACATCAGAGTAAAAATTGGAAGTGTTATTGGCAAGATAGCTATATATGCTGATTAGTATTAGTTCAAAGAAAGGAGCAAGCAGATGGACATGATAGTTGAACTAGATGTGAAGGGTAGGATAAACCTTCTTAGCATATTGCCACGGGAGGGTACATTGACTGACATGTTGGTGTTGGCCGAGCTAAAGAAGTCCATAGGCTTTAACGCTGAGGAGCTCGAGAAGCTGCAATTTAGCTACCCCAGTCCTAACGTCACTATGTGGGATATAAGAGCTGCTGAGTCAATAGGCAAGAAGCGAGTCTCTATACCTAAAGTGATGGTTGAGAAGATAGCTGCTATACTTAAGACTCTGGATAAGGCAGGACGGGTGCAGGAAGGACATCTCGAGTTCTTCAAATTATTTGTTACAAACGAGAAGCAGCCATCTGCTGGCTCGGTCTAGCTTTATGGAGCGGGGCTTGGCTACTACTATCGCTCCGCTCCTGCAATAATAAACTATAGACCTAAGGAGCTCGTAGGATTAAAAACTAGGGCATCAGTTAAGCCGTAGAGGAACAAATATGATAGCTACTGGACATTACATAGATGAGACTATGGTAGACAACTGGCCTATTGCCGTGAGTGCTAGTTGCAATTTCGTGCCAGGTGACGTAAATGTTACCACTAATGTCATCACAGTAACTATTGACATACCCACAGCTTCTAAGTTAATATTTACATCTACCGAGATACTACCAGCACCCTTAGTTGACAGCCGAGTTTATTATGCCATACGAGTAGATGCTACGCATATCAAGGCTGCTACTACGCCAGTTAATGCCGCCACTGGAACTACCATGGATCTGACTACACAAGGTGCGGGAACACATCATGTAGATGTTGGCGAGGGTAGCTCGGAGAGCCAGAGGCAGGCTGTTATCAACAGAGTTGAAGATCTTATCGAGAGGCTAACTCAAGATCATTACTATCAAAAGGACTTCACCATTAAGTTAGACGGTAACAATGCTAATGAACTTTACCTTGGCCTGCTGCCTAAGGTACTAGCAATATCTTTAGTGAAGGTCTGGGATATTGCACTTCCAACGGATTATTACACCTACGATGAGACTTCTATATACTTGGCTCCAATTTATGCTGAAGGGGTAGATCCCGAGCTGCGATTTAGGATAACAGGTGAGGGGAGGTTATTTCCTAGAGGCAGGAGCAATATCGAAGTTACTGGCAAGCATGGCTGGCTATCTTGCCCGGCTGCAATCAAAGAAGTGGCTATCATACTATGTCGAGCCGAGAATGATAGTACGCTATACCACCGGTACTCGACTATGTCAAGTGAATCATTGGGAGGTGAGTATAGTTATACTCGTGGGTCTGCCTACTTAACAGGTGTCGTTGAAGCAGATAGACTCCTACTACCCTACATTAGGAGACAGGCCAAACTTGGTGTAGTATGAAAACACTATTCAATAGACGAGTAACTGTACTTCGTAAGATCTATAGTGTGTCTGATGGAATGATGGGTGCAGATGAACACTGGGGTGTACACCTTAGAAATGTGGCATGCTCGATAGAGTCTGTGTCTGCCGAAGAGAGATTAGCCTATGGCAAAGAAGACTATGTTCTCTCCTATAGACTAAGGTGTGCTTCAATGGATGTTAAGCCTACTGATCGGGTTGTCTATGGGACTAGCACTTACAATATTCTGTCAATATCTACGTTACGAGACGACCACATGTCTATACTATTAGGAACTTCCAAGTGAAGATGTCTGACCATACGGGTGATGTGCTATCGGCAACAAGAGAGCGCCTTACGAAATGCTTGATACAATCAGCTGTAACTGTAGAGCGTAGAGCTAAGCAGCTATGCCCACGTAGAACTGGTAGGTTAGTTAGAAGTATCACCCATTTAGTATCTGAGTCCAAAGCAGTGATAGGTACTAATGTTGAATACGGCCCTGTAGTGGAGTTAGGCTCCGGTCCACATTTAATTGAGCCTGTGAATGCTAAGGCTCTCTGGTGGCCCAAGGCACCCCACCCAGTAAAAGTAGTTCACCACCCGGGCACTAGACCTCAGCCATATCTTAGACCAGCGCTTGAGGCCTCAATAACAGATATTAAGAAGATATTTGGAATCAAATGAAACAGTTATTCACCTCACTGTATGGCTATTATAAAAGTAGGCCAGAGCTAGTAACAGCTATTACAGACTTCTACCTGGAGAGCGCGCCTGCTGAAGCAGTCTTTCCTTATGTAGTCTGTAAGTTAGTTAGCTCGACTATGGACCACACCTACACAGAGAAGTTTGAGAACTATCTAATCCAGCTTGATATATATGAGGACTCTAACTCACCCAAGAGAAGTGCAGAGTTATGGGATTTGTTAATCCAGGCTCTTGATTTTTGGACCGGTGTTATTGAGAATTATATATTGATAAGCACTATCAGAGAAGGTACCTCAATGTCACAGTGGGAAGTTGAAGGCAAAAAGGTTTGGGATGTAACCCTAAACTATCGCATACTGTTGCAATATAACTAACTAAGCTATTAGGAGGCATAGAAATGACAACAACAAGAGCAGGTTATAAAGGTAGAGTAAAGATTGGAGCCGTAACTATTGCAGGTTCGGCTACTTGGGCCTATGGTGGCTCCGTTAGGGCTATGGAGGATGATTCAGAATTTGGTGATGAACACAAGACATTCGTACCCTTGCAGATTGAGGGTGGTGAGATTACTATTACTGGTAACTGTTTGTTGCTGGATGATGCAGGCCAGCAGCTGCTTAAGACTCGATTTAATGCGGGCAGTCAGATCACTGATCTGAAGCTCTACATAGACGAATCTGACTCTAAGTACTATGAGCCAGACCCCACTACTACACCAGCTAGTTATGTAACTGTTACCAAGTATGATGATGTATCTCACCCCAAAGCTGGTATTATGACCTTTACTGCTACACTAAAGGTCAGTGGTAAGATGAGATGCAATGCTACTACTGCGGATCCCGGTGTAGATACTGTGGGTGCTCTGGATGTCGCAACGACAACTGCTACTATAGTAGGTGAACTGACTGGTATGGGTGGTGTAGGCTCCTTCGATTGTTACTTCGAATATGGTCTTACTACATCATACGGCTCTAATACTAAGGCGGACAAGACAGTGCTAACTGCCGTAGGCCTGTTTGACAACCACTTGACTGGCCTAACTACAGGCACTCTCTATCACTACCGTGCCGTAATAGAGAAAGCAGATACAACGAAATACTATGGCAAGGACAGGACATTCACAACCCTGTAATCAAAAACTGCATTCCATGCAGATCGGTGAAACCGAAAACTGCATTCCATGCAGATTGATGAAAAGGAAAAACATAAGATAAAGTAATTTAGGATTATTCTAAGGTCAACGGGAATCCTATTTGACCGATTTGAAAGGCAGATATATGGTTGATTTCTTAACTAAAAATAATGGGGTCTGGTTCTATTTTGATGAGACGCACCCAGAACTTGGTGGAGTATGTCTTAGGGAATTATCCTTTGACCAGGCTAAGGCAATCAGCCGGGAGACAACTAAGACACAAAGACGCTTTGATGGCATGCAGTGGAGGGATGACAAGGTAGTAGATGAAGATAAGGCCACTGATCTAACTTATGCCTACTGCATTGTCGACTGGAGGAATGTCAGCATAGATGGTATTCCGCTCGAATGCACGCTGGGTAATAAGATTAAAGCTATGAAGTCCCTCGACTTTGCCAAGTTTGTGCTAGATTGTCTAACCCAGATACGTGGCAAGAATTCGGCTATAGAGGTAGCACGACTAAAAAACTCCGAGATTATCTCGAGTGGCGACTCACAAAACCAAGCTGCAATGACTGCATAATCTTGTATGGTGAAGGTGAAGGGGATCCCCCCTGCAAGGAATGCAGAGTAGAGCTACTTGAGGCTAATGAAGATATAATTGAAGTCTATAATCTAGTAAGGAACCAAGTGCTAATGGCTCCCTCGGGAGACACCCTAGCACTGAACTACGCTACATTGATAGAACTACTTGATCTGTTAGAGGTAGAGGATAAAAAGGAAACCTTCTTTGGTGTACTTCATTGCTATAATATAGAACAGGAAATAGTAGGTAAAAAGATATGAACTTCCTAACAGCCACGGTTGAAATAACGGTTGATGACAGGCCTGTGAAGGTTAAGTTGTCAGAGATTAAGAAAGCATTTAGTCAGACCGTAGATGGTTCTGAAAACCTATCGAGGAGAATGAGTAGTTCTTTCATTACTGCTGTAGCTAAAATGGTTGCAGCATATATAAGTTTTACTGCTATGGTTAGAGCAACAAAGTGGGGTATTAGTCAGGCAATGCAAGCTGAGGATGCAATCTTTGCATTGACTGCTGCATTGAAATCAACCGGAGAGTATAGTAGGGATACAATGACTAAGTTAGGGGAATTTGCTTCTGCAATGCAAGAAGTAACAGTTTATTCAAATAACCAAGTCCTTGCCATGATGCAGACAGCAAAGACTCTTGGAGTCAATGCGAATCAGCTTAAACTTGCTACCCAGTGGACTATCGCATTATCTGATGCATTAGGGATGGGCACAGAATCAGCTTCAAGATATGTAGCCCTAGCCCTTAAAGGCGAATATACAATGCTTCGTAGGTATATCCCAGCTTTGAGGGAGGCTAAGACCACTACTGAGTCGTTTCAAATACTACAAGAATTCATGAATAGAGCCTTTGAAGTATCAACAACAAGGGCTCAAACAACCTCTGGTGCTCTGAAGCAGATGCGTAATGCCTTGGGAGAGGTAGGAGAGGCCATTGGGTATGCTATACTACCAGCATTGAAGTCGGTTGCAGTGGGTATTAGAGATTGGGCAATAAGAAATAGGGATACCATTGCATATTGGGCTAATGTAGTAATGGCCTATGTTACCTATGTGAAAGATGTCTTTGTAGACTGGTTAAAGTTTATGCAAAAGGATTTTTCTGGCGGTATCAAGATTGCTTTTGCAGTAACTTGGGAATTAGCTAAAGGATTTGTCGATGGATTTGTTGTAATAATTGCAGAGGGCGCTTCACTTGCTGCTAATGCCTTTATAGAAAAGTTTGGTGTGAAAGTCGCGCAGAGTCTGGCAACACTAGCTCAAAAAACAAAATACTTTATGCCATTACCAGCACTGGCTGAAATAGTAGCTGCAAAAAAACTAATGGAAGTAGCAGTTACTCCCCCTGCTGCAAGACCACCTGTTGGTCCACAACTTAAAGTTATTGCTAAGGAAACCGCAGATAACATAAACACAATAATGAAGAATGCCAACATCAATATAAGTGATGACTCGAAACGACTACAGGATAAACTATTGGAATTGGAGAGGTATAAGGTTGAAGGTTTTGCTTTAATGGAACAGGAAATGGCAGCTAAGTCGACCGATTTGACCAGTGAGACATCTACAAAAATAAAGAAGATTAATGATAGTCTCATTCAAGAGGTGAAGAATTCTCAGAAAATTTTGGTAGAAGAGGAACTGAAAGAGCGGTGGGAGAGCCTCGCTAAATCTATAGAAGGTTCTATCAGCTCTGCTTTTGAACGCCTTATCTTTGAAGGTGAGACTCTCAAAGACTTCATGAAGAATCTCGCAGCGGCCATCATACAAGACTTTATTAGAATACAGTTCATCAGACCCGTTGCCGAACAATTAGGTGGTATGATGGTAGGGGTAATGAAGCGTGTTACGCCGTCGGTTCTTGTACCAACTGCCCATGAGGGGTGGGATGTAGGTGAATATACTGCCAAAAGACGTTTGGTTCCTGCCTATGCTTTTGCTAGCGCCAAAAGGTATGATTGGCTTAGACCAGGGGAAGAGGCTGTCATAGCTGAAAGAGGGGAACGTATAACACGTGGGGGTAGCCTCCCTGTAACAGTTAACTTTAACTTGTCTGCGGTAGATGCACAAGGTAGCCTAAACTTTATAGCAAAGAACAGACGTCAGATTGCCAATGCTGTGTCAGCTGCAGCAAGAAGCAATAGCCCGTTTCGGAGATCAAGATGAGTGTGCCAGTAATAGACATGTCTGGTATCTTTGTCGGTAAGAAGCCTGCCTATCCCCTTACTAGAAGAAGAGAATGGAAGACCGAACTAGTATCTTATGACTCAAGCAAAGAGCAAGTGAATGAGATCTGGAGCTACCCCATACGAAGCTGGGATATTTATTACAGGCTTCTACCTTATGATCAACGAGCAAAGCTGGTGGAGATATTTGACGCCTGTAGAGGCAGGAGTCGTTACGTCTATTTTGTTGATCCAAATGACTATGATGGTAGTTCCTCCTGGACTCAGACTAAGTACAATATAATAGACCTAAGCCAAGATGATAAGTACTTTGTGATAAGTGGCCAGCATGCCTCCGAATTCAAGATTGGCTGGGAGTTTAAGATAGCAGGCTCTACAGGTAATAATGGAGTATATACCATAACTGATGTCTACCAGACTCTGATAAAAACATTTTTATGTGTATCAGAGGCAATACCAAGCGGTACTCCAAACGGTTATATACTCAGTATGTACTTTCTGCTTTATAGTCAATATTATGCAGGAGAAAGCTATAGTATCAGTGAACCCAAGTGTGATATACAGCCTGATAGTCAAGAGGTAAAAGTTGATGGTATTACTAAGACTGAGGGTGTACACTACACTTTAGACGATGCTGAGGGTGTAGTAATGTTTCTATCAGATTATACCCCAACCGATGGGCAAGTAATAACTGCCACATTTGACTTTTATTATCGAGTCAGATTTGTAGATGACTCATTCGAAGATTCCAACATACATGGTGACTTACACAACCCTGTAACTATAGCCATTCAAGAGATCAAGAGATTCTAATATGAGAACTGTGCCGGATGCATTTATTACTGCAATAAGAAAGGGATCTGTAAAGGTATGTGAGATATATGAGTTTGAGCTTATAACTGGCCAGATCTATAGATATACAAATCATGGTGACGATATAGATTGGGGCTCGCCATCTAAGAGATATACTTCTCTGCCATTGCAGCGTGCATCCATCAACCATACAATAAATCTTGAGACGGGCTCCGTTGAATTTCAGCTTGCTGGTATAACATCACAATTATTCAATGCTGCCATGCAAAATAAGCTGGATAACGTCAAGGTAACGGTAAGGAGAATTCTGTTCGACCAAAACTCCGCCTCTGGCATGGAGTTTACTATCTTTGTTGGCTATGGTACACCTTCATTCAACAGAAATGTCATATCACTGGACTGCTCCTCTATTATAGATTCATTGAATATACAAGTGCCTAAGAACAACTTCCAGCAGCCATGTAACTATACTGTATTTGACACGGGCTGCACACTGAATAAGGAAGACTTCAAGCAATCCAGTGTGGCTACTGGGGATGCTGTGGACGCCCATACGATTATAGATGCTACTTTTACGCTGCCGCCCAGTGACCCTAATAAATATAACTTGGGAGAGCTAAGAGTAACAAGTGGAGATAATGCAGGATGCAGAAGATGTATACTAAATACTGAGTCAGGGCTAATAACTGTATCTGTACCGTTTTATTCTAATATTCTGACAGGCACTACATTTGATTACTACCCAGGTTGTGATGGTTCCCCCGAGATATGTAGAGATAGATTCGCGAACCACGAGAATTTCTATGGCTTTATATATCTACCCCAGTGTGAGGAGTATATGACATAAAGGAGCCCGTAGGATTAAAACTAAGGGCGTTAGTTAAGCCGTAGAGGCGCAAACTCGCCTTACCCTATAGTTTTCTATGAGTAAGAACTTATTAGGACGTTGGGGGAACACTATATGACTCATCTACAGCAACGGATTGTCAATAAGGCACGAGAGTGGGCAGATAAGGCCGTTCCATATTTACATAGGGGTCATAGTGAGACTGGTGTAGACTGCTCCGGCCTGCTTGTAGGCATAGTGCAATCCTTGGGATATTTGAAAGACTTCGAAATGCCATTGTATCCTTTTGACTGGAATCTCCACGATTGTAAGCATAACTTTCTATTGGAATACCTCCCAGCCTACTGTATGCAAGTAAGCATCCTTGATATGGATCCAGGGGATATACTGTTATTTAGGTTCGGAAAACGGATTAGTCATGCAGGTATATTACTGAACGACAAGGACGGATTATTTGTTCATTGTTATTACCCACGAGGCACGGGGTATGCTACTTTGCAATCAATGAAGTGGGGATCCAGACTTGTAGAAGTTTGGCGGATAGATGAAACTAAGCTAACGCAGTAAAATTATGGCTATTGCAATTCCACTCGTAACTGGTATGGCAGGCTCATGGGTAGGTGGCACTGTCCTTGGACTTGGAGCAATTGGTGCCCAGGTCGGGGGCCTAGTAGGCTCCTATCTTGGTGCTAGATTTTTTGCAAAGGAAGGAGGTCATGAAAGTCTGCCAAAGTTAGATAGCTACCAGGTTCAAACTACTCTAACTGGAATGGCAATACCTCTGGTGTATGGAACTCGTAGAATTGCAGGAAGCATAATACATATAGGTGACCTACACCCATATACAGTTAAGCATAAGGCTGAGGGAGGAAAAGGGATAGGTGGGCCGTCAGTTACCTCTACAGAGATTAGGTATAGACGAAGCTTCTTGGTAGGTATATGTGAGGGTCCTGTTGATGCTATTTCACGGATTTGGAAGGGCAAAGAAGAGATCGACATTACCACTATAGATATATTCATAGGCGATGGGAATGCAGGTCTGTCTGATATTACCGGGCTCGAGTTTGGACACTATAAACGTCTATGCTGTGCCTGGTTCGAAGAATATGACTTAGGTAATTATGACTCAACACCTGTATTCACTTTTGAGGTGTCAAGGCAGGGTGCTACAGTTAATCCAGTAGATGTAGTATATGATCTGCTAACTAATACTAGATATGCAGCAGGAATCAGTGAAGACTTAATAGATGCTGACTCCTATAACGATATATGGCAATATTGTGACGATAGCAACCTTGCTGTAGCAATTGCAATTGATAACCAGCAGCCCCTATTGGACTGGGTCGACAATGTTATGAGCCATTATTTTGGTTTTCTCAAAATAGGATAGGAGATTTGACATGGCGCTGAATGCAGCCACAGTTTGGGAGATTAGACCTACTGGAGCTCAAACTAACGGGGGTGGATACTATAATCGCGTACCTGGTACGTCAGTAGATTATTCACAGCAGGATTCTGCACAGCTCACTCGTAGTGATATTGTAACAGATGGTGCTGGCACGGGACTATCCTCTGCAACAGGTGGATTTACAGCAGCCATGCAGGGAAATATTATTTATCTAACTGGAGGTGGTGCAACAGCAGGATGGTATGAAATTGTAACTTATATAAGTAGCAATAGTGTCACAATAGACAGAAGTGCTGGAGCAAACAAAACAGGAGTAACCGGAACGGTTGGAGGTGCCTTTAAGCTTGGTGGTACGCTTGATAATGACTTTTTTGCTGCAAGTCAAAAGGTAGCCGGAAATACCATATGTATGAAAATTGGTACTTACGTGCTCGGGGAGTCTGTCTCTACTGGTGTAGTAGGTAGCGCAACAGCCCTATTTATTGTGGAGGGATATAAGACTACTAGGGGTGATACTCCGATAGGTAATGATAGACCCGTGGTAAGCATGAACAGTACATTTACTTTTACTTCGAGCGACTTCTACAAATATAAGAACATCATATTTACTGGTGCTGCTGCAGACGTGTTTATTGGTAACGCTGTAGAATGTATAAATTGCTCATTCTACAATACCTCCACTACTACTAGTCGGTATGCCTTTA
>Ga0315310_10002288_pt1 | contig 11980 bp, 10 predicted proteins | sample TDP5_MG_FD_203630 | JGI IMG/M metagenome (GOLD analysis project Ga0315310, IMG submission 203630) | Freshwater sediment microbial communities from Lake Towuti, South Sulawesi, Indonesia - TDP5 | ecosystem: Environmental > Aquatic > Freshwater > Lake > Sediment | place: Indonesia: South Sulawesi... | reverse complement strand
TCAATCGCCTTTGTGAGCGTGGCTACGAAGGCGTCTCACTCAGCGTGACCGCAGAGAACCAGCCCGCCGTACGCCTCTACCACCGCTTCGGCTTCCAGCTGCTGAAAAATTTCACCGCCTACGTCTGGCAGAAACCCTGACCACCTTAGCGGCGCTCGCTGCAAGCCAGTAGCTCTCACCTGCCCACTGAGCTAGCAAGCCGGTAACGTTGCGGCCGGATTCTAGAAGACGTAGGCAAATTTCAGAAAGAACGTATTGCCCTGCTCCGACCTTTCCCCGAACCCGGCCGTCCCACGCTGGAAAGCAAATTGAATGGTGCCAAAAGGCGGCTTATAGCGATAGACGAAAAGGGCTTGAAGATTCTTCCGGTCTATAGCGGAGTTAGTCTGGAAAAACAATTTGACAAACAGGTCCTTCGTAAAATTGTACACCCCTCTGAGTACATGAATCACGGTGGCGGCGCTTTTGGGATCAGGATTGAGCCATAGCCGGGAAAGCTCGTACTCAAAAGAGAGTTTCGGCGTGAGCTTGTGGCCCCAACGCGCGCTCAGTAGCCCAAAATCCAGATCAAAGTTCCTGCCAAACTCGTAGCCGAAACTGATAGATTGCCATTCACGCGTATTGTAACCAACGCTGATTTCAGTTCTGCGGTTGCGAAATTTCTTTTCGAAGAGCTTGAACTCTTCAGTGTGGGCTAGCCCGAAGCCCCAGCGATTGCGCAGCTCGAAACCAACCTCTTCGTCGATTTGCCAGCTTCTCAGTGGCCCACGCTGGCTCCAGTAGATGTTGTAGTTGGAGTCGTAAGAAATACGTTGTAGCCAGCCCTGCTTGAACCAGAAGGTCTTGCTTACCGCACTGTCCATTTCCCGCCGGTCATCATCGCGGATGAAGCCCACCGCGTTGACATTGTCCCCAAAGTTTTCGCCGAGATGGGTGTAGCGAAAGTGAACGTGACTAGTGGGTGTGTCCCGTGCCGGCCGAACGAAAAAGGCCCAAAGCCCTCCCGGTGCCGGCCCGTACGAGCGGACGAGCTGCCCGGTGAATCCGAAGGTCTCGGTGAAGAACAACGTAGTGTCGAGCCCGATCGCGCCCCGGTTTTCCCCTGCCAAGGCCCGATTGGAAAGCATCAGCGCCAGCGTGGACGACTTCAGAATATCCCGCTGCAAGCGAACCACAGAGTAGTTGGCCGACTTCGTCTCCGTTTCACTCTTGGGAACAAGCACGGGTTTGGACTGCACCGTGAGGAAAGCGAAGTTCCATCGCCCAGATTTTCCTAGCAGCTTGGCCCCCCACTGAATGTCCCCAATTCGGCGGGAGTAGAAAGTCTGGATGCGCTGACGGAACTGGTCTGCCCCTTCCAGAAAAAATTGCCGTTTTTCCCGCAACTGAAATTCAAAGCGAGTAAGATTGACCTCTTCCTGGTCGGCTTCCACCGTGGCAAAGTCAGGGTTCACGGTGAGATTGGCGAGAATCCCCGTGCTCACTGCATAGCGCACGTCAAGGCCCGCAGTCCCTCTGCTGTACTCCCCCTGCTCAGCTTGGCCAATTACATAGGGGATGATTTGGTATTTACGCCCGCTTGTTCCTAGGTTCAGGCTGGTAATTTCGCCGTACTGAGAAATCCGAAAAGGGTCTTCAAGCGGCCCGGCCCAGACGCTCAACTCCAGCAATCGCCGGCAACTACGACCAAGGTTGATACCCCAAGTCTGGTCTGTGCCTGCTCGATAGCGCAACACTGACAGGGGAATCGCGATTTCAACCGACCAGCCGTCGGCCAGTTTTGCCCCCGCTGACTGCCAGCTCGCATCCCAGGCGTAGTCTTGCACGCGCCCGTTGTCACTCACCCGCCCGTCCCTCTGTGTGCCTAAGAGATTCGTCGCGAAGACATACGCGGTCCGTCGGTCGTGGAAAGTGTCGAGCACAACAAACACCGCGTCGTCTTGCCCCAAGTCAGCGTCGCGCTGGGTGATGCGCGCAGTGATTGTTTCCGGAGCACTGTCCCAGCAGCGAAAGGCAAAATAGAGATAATGGTCGTCATAGAGGAAGAAGGCTTCCGTTTTTTCCTGTGCGGGTTTACCTCGGTGTGGTTCAAACTGTACAAAGGAATTGAAAACTGCTGCCCCAGCCCATTCTTCGTCCGACAGCTTTCCATCGATTGTGGGCGGATTCTTGCTTTGGGCAGCACTTATCGTCCGAGCAGCCCGAGCGTTGACAGGCAGCAGAAGCAAGATCAGAAAGATGCTGGATAGCAGAACGTGCATGGGGACTACTGAAAACCGAGTGGAGGTCCGGCGGTTATGGGAGGCGATAACCAAAGACATGCTAGCGTAAATAATCCTGATCCGCGGGTCCCTCACCCTGCCATATACATAAACACGATTGGGGACAAAAGCTTGCGCCTCAACAGCCCTCACGCGTGTGGCTATGGTCCAAATGTCTTGCCGATGTGCTCGATTAGCGGAATTCTTGGGATACATCATGTGTCCATCCCACGTCGCCTCATTCCTCACAAAATCCGTACTTAGATGCCTCTGGCGGCAAATTTCGCTGATTGAAATCAAGGCAGTCTTCATGAGCTGCTCGCGAAAATTGGTCCAGCATAAATGCTAGGTTTTGCGGGGATTGATTCTACCACGTTAGCCTGGGTTGTGTCAGCGGCGGGTGGGTTCGCGTAAGAGGCGCTCTAGCTCGCTCATAAAGGCGTCGAGGTCTTTGAAGTCCAGATAGACGGAGGCGAAGCGTACGGTAAAAATTAAGGAAAATAAATTTCCTGCCTAGAAGCGGTTGCATAACCTCCTGCGAGTGGGCCTCAGGGGCTAAAGCCCCTAGGTTTTTCTAGCCTTTTTGTGTCAGGGCTGAAGCCCTGACCCGCCTTGCGCGGGTTATGCAATGGCCACTACTGTTTTCTGTCGAACTTTGCCAGGGGGGTGTTAAGCTGCTAGGCTGTGCGGGGTCATCAGATGAGAAAGTCACTCACCCACGTAAGAAAACTTACTCGTGCGAAGGTTAGTTTTAGTGTCCAGGTGGGGGAAGGAAACCGGGGTGTATGTCGCCTACACGCCAGAGCTGGGCCAGGCAAAGGCCCGCCTCAGGGCCGCACAATAGAAGTAGGCTATGCCTTTGGGTCTAGTAAATTCTAATTTACCGGTTGTGGGATCCACTTTTAACCCGGCAGACTCAAGCGTTTCCACTCCGATGACCGTTTTTGCTCCCTTGAAGGTAATGCTTACCGCCGGGGCTTCCACATCCTGAATTCTGATAGCTACCCCATAGGCTTCCGCCTTAACTTTCTCACCATTACCTAACTCTATCTCCATTTCCCGGATAGGCCCCCAGGCACCCACTGCCTCTAATACCTCAGTTGGCAACACGGTAAAAGTGGCGCCGGTATCGACCAGTACATCCCTTATCTCCTTTTGCGCTTTACTTCCCCTAACTACGATATCGGTGTAGGAATGACCCATTGCCGTTCCCCCTCGGCTTCCATTGTGAAAGGATTTTCTAATTTCACTATAGGTTTTTGTTTCCCTAGCGTCAAGAATCTCAATTCGGGGATGGTAAAAATGGGCCGAATCACCTGACCGTGCGCCCATTTTTGGTCCAGCCATAATGCAAGTTTCCGCGGGTGATTCGACCGCGTTACTGCGGGTTCGGTCAGCGGCGGGTGGGTTCGCGCAGCAGGCGCTCTAGTTCGCTCATAAAGGCGTCGAGGTCTTTGAAGTCGAGATAGACGGAGGCGAAGCGGATGTAGGCGACTTTGTCGAGTTGGCGCAGGTGATTGATGATAAGGTCGCCGAGCTCGCTCGAGCGGCGCTCGCGGCTGGGAGCGTCGGCGACGAACTGCTCGACGGCGTTGACAATCTCCTCCAGCTTGGCCATCGCCACGGGGCGCTTCTCGCAAGCTTTGAGCAAGCCGGCGAGCACTTTCTGCCGGTCGAAGCGTTCGCGCCGGCCGTCTTTCTTGATGACCATATAGGGGATTTCGTCCAGGCGCTCGTAGGTGGTGAAGCGGCGGTGGCAGCGGCGGCACTGGCGGCGACGCCGTACGGTGTCGCCTTCGCGTGCGGCGCGTGAGTCCACTACTTTGTCGTGTGGGTGGCCGCAGAAGGGGCACTTCATCGAGTTTTTGGCGGCGGCATTCTGGCGTCTTGCGCCGCGATTCTATCGCCTTCCACCGCCATTCTATCGCGGTCCCGGCGTTGCAAGGCTACTACGTAGCGTTGTGCCTGGCAAGGTGAGCTGCATGGTTGCCGTGCGTGGTAGCGCGCAGGTATGATGGTAGCTCGTGGGAGTCGGGGAACTTTTTGGGCTCGGTTTCCGTTTCCTGTAGTAGGCGGTGAGCCGATGCCAGGCCTCGTCAGGGCGAGGCCGGGAGCGGCAGAGGGTGGACGATGCGGAGCTGGTTCGGCGCTGCCTTCGCGGCGATGCAAGCGCGTGGGAAAATATCGTACGCACGCACACGCGTCGCATTTACAACCTTTGCTACCGCTTCACGGCTAACCGCCAAGAAGCACAGGATTTGACGCAGGAGGTTTTTCTCCGCGTGTTCCGGACACTCAAAAGTTTCAGCTCCGAGTACGGCACGCTTACGGTCTGGCTGCATCGGGTGACGCGCAACCTGCTCATTGACCATTACCGCGCCACCCACCGCGACCGCTTGACAGTCTCACTCGAAGACGAATTGTCACGGATTGAGCAGAAGGAGTCAGCAGCACCGCAACCAGACCACACCGCGGCATTGCGCGAGCTGAGCATCACCATTCAGCAGGCGTTGGCACGCCTTTCGCCGGAGCTACGCGAGGCGGTCATCCTGCGTGACCTCCAGGGACTTGAGTACCGCGAGATCGCTGAGGTGCTCGACATCCCCGAAGGCACCGTGAAGTCGCGCATCAATCGCGGTCGGGCAGAGTTAGGCCGCATCCTGAAGCGTTGGCCCGGGTTCGACTTCCCGGCCAGTGTGAGCCAGCAATGAAATGGGACTGCGCACAAATCGAAGCGCGCTTGAGTGACTACCTGGAAGGCAGGCTTGATGCCGAGGAGCAGCGCGCTGCCCAGCGCCACGTGGAGACCTGCCCGCGTTGCGCGGAGTGGCTGGACGCTCGCCAGGCTCTCGTATGGCTTCAGCAACTCGAACCGCTTGAAGTACCACTTGGACTAGAGACGCGCATCCTGGCGCAAACCACCGGGCTGGCAGCGCGGCCTACCTTCTGGGAAGTGCTCACGGCGGGTTGGCGGGCTTTCCAGCAGCCACGGGTGGCACTGGGGCTGGCAGCAGCATTGTTCTCCATTTCTCTGGTGCTGCAAGCGCTCGACGTGGATGTACGGAAAATCTCAGCCGCTGACCTGCGCCCAACGAATATCTACCGCAAGCTTGACCGCACCGTGCACGTGGCTTACGGGCGCAGCGTGAAGTTCATCAACGACCTGCGCCTAGTCTATGAGATTCGTGCCCGCCTGGATGCGCTACGGCCCTTGGTGGAGGAACCAGAAAAGGAGCAAGCCCCGGCTCCACAAGCCCCTAGAAATGAGAAGAAGGATTTCTCGGAGGACAACGAGAGCGGTAAGCTCTACGCCTACCTGCCTCCGAAAACAACGAGGTCGCCATGAAGAAATGCTTCTACCACCCCGAAGTTGATGCTGTAGCCTACTGCCGCAACTGTGGCAAGGCGCTCTGCACTGAATGTCGCCGCGCTGTGCGCGAAGTCGTTTACTGCGAGGATTGTCTGGCAGTGATGACCAAGCAGGCCGCACCCGCGGCTCCCAGCCCAGGCGCGGCGCTGGCGCTCGGCTTCATCCCCGGCGTGGGTGCCATCTACAACGGCGAGTACGTGAAGGCGCTCATTTACATCATCATCGTTGGCGGGCTCATCAGCATTCTTGGTTCTCCCGCTGCACGTGGCTTTGAGCCGCTGCTAGCCTTTCTCTTGGTTGGCTTCTGGTTCTATATGCCCATCGAGGCTTACCAGACGGCCAAGCGCCGTGCCGCAGGTCTGGCGGCAGTACCAGCAGGTGAACTGCCCGAAAGCAGACTCGCTCCGGCAGGCCCCATCATCCTCATCGCCCTCGGCGTGCTCTTCCTGTTGCACTCACTCGATATCTTTCGCTGGAGCTGGCACGTGCTGCGCTTCTGGCCGGTGGTACTGATCCTGATTGGCGCGTTGTTGCTGTGGCGGCGGGCGGGAGGCGGGCCAGAGCGTACACCTTAGCGAGGAAGCTATGGGCAACCGTGTTGCGTGCGATTGTCCCCGCTGCCGCTGTCGCGGGTTGATGGCGCCAGTGGTCATAATCACTCTGGGAGTGTTGTTTCTTGCGGGCGAATTCGTCCGCGGGGTGGACTTCGGCGACCTTTGGCCGGTGCTGCTGATTGTGGTCGGCGTGGTAAAACTCATCGAGTACACAGCCCCGCTCACCGGGCATCGCGGCTAGACCGTTTGCTTGCACCGCCGAGCAGCGGGCTGCTCGCTTTGCTCCGGCAGCGGGGAGGGAGAGGTTGTGATGGCAGTTCCGCGCGGTTCGATTTTCTGGGCCTTGCTACTAATCAGCATCGGGGCGCTTTTTCTTTGGGCCAACATCGACCCAACCGTGCGCCCTTGGTATCTCATCGGTCGCTACTGGCCCATACTCATCATCTTCTGGGGCCTGAGTAAGTTGGTGGACTACCTGTTGCTGCGCGGCACCCCGGAGGCTAGCCGCGCCGCACGCCTAGGCGCGGGCGACATTATCGGCCTCATCTTCATTCTCTTGCTCGGTACAGCCATTACCCGCATCACCCGCCGCGACTTCTGGAATGGCGTAGTCGGTGTAGCGATTGAGGACGAAGATTGGGCACGATGGTTCGGAAATCGCTACGAGTTCACAGAGAAGCTGGAACAGGAAATCAAGACCCCAGCCGTGCTCAACCTCGTCAACCGCCGCGGCAGCGTCACCGTCGTCGCCCAGCCGGGCGACCGCATCCAGGCCAGCATCCGTAAGACTATCTTCGCACCTGACGAAGCAGAAGCCGCGCGCCGTGCCCGCGAACTGGAAGTCACGCTCGAGCCAGTCGCCAGCGGCTACGAATTGCGCTGGAAGACGCCGCCGGAAGTGCGCGGGCTGGCTCGGGTTGACCTCGAACTCCACGTCCCTGCCCACCTAGGCACCAAGCTAGAGACGCGGCGTGGCGATGTGCGCGTAACCGGCCTGACGGGCGATGTCAATATTTCCCTTGGCACCGGCAACGCCGAAGTCACCGGTATCACCGGCAACGTGCAAGTGCAGGTACGCAGCGGCGATGTGCGTGTAGATAACGTGACCGGCAATGTAGAAATCCGTGGCCGAGGCGACGAGATTGACGTCCGGGAAGTCCGCGGACAAGCTAACATTGACGGCGAATTCACCGGCCCCATCCGCGCCAGCAAGATTGACCAGCAGACGCGCTTCCTCTCTCAACGTACTAACTTCACCGCTGAGCGCATTGCTGGCCGCTTGGAGCTAATCCGCGGCGAACTCAACTTGCGCGGCGTGGCGGGCAACGTTACCTTGCTCGCTCAGGACAAGGACATCTACATGGACGCGCTCGAAGGTCAGGTGCGCATCGAAAGCCAGCGCGGCCACATCCAGCTACGCTGTACCGCACCCCCGCGTCAACCCTTGGAAGTCAACAGTCGCTACGGCGACATCGAATTGGTTCTGCCCGCCGACAGCGGCTTCGCTATCGAGGCTCGCGCAGCCCAGGGCGAAATCGAAACCGACTTTACCGGCCCCAAACTCGACTTGCGTGACGAGCACGACGTCTCAGTGCTCACCGGGCAGTACGGCACCCCTAGGGTCAACATCCGCCTCATCACCCGCTACGGCTCCATTCGCCTGCTGCGCGCGGCCCCTGCCACCGCCGTCAGCTTCTAACGAGGTTTCACTCTCGGCAGGCCTGCCTACCGCAGGCAGGCTTCTAGGGCTGCGAAGAAACCCGGAAAAGAAATATCCACGCAGTTGGCGGCGCGAATCGTCGTTTCCCCTTCAGCTACCAGCGCGGCCACCGCCAAGGCCATTGCCATGCGGTGGTCGCCGAAGCTGTCAACCGCAGTCCCACGCAGCTTCTGCTGTCCAGCCACGGCCAGCCCGTCGGGATATTCCTTCACCGCAGCACCCAGACGCCGCAGGTTCTCCGCTAAGGCCGCAATGCGGTCGCTCTCTTTCACCCGCAACTCGGCGGCATCGCGAATACACAGGCCTTGCATAGTTTGCGTGCCGAGTACGGCCAGCACCGGCAGCTCGTCAATCAATTGCGCGGTCAACTTACCGGCGATGCTACCTCCCGTCAGCCGCCCGCCAGCACGCACGTGAAGCTCGCCACGCAGTTCTCCGTTCAGCCTCTCCACACCTAGAATGCTGATTTCCGCCCCCAGCTCCCGCAAGAAATCGAGCACAGCCGTACGGGTGGGATTCAAGCCTACATTCGCCAGCAGCAGGTCTGAGCCGGGCAAAAGCAGCGCCGCTACCAGAAAGAATGCCGCCGACGAGAGGTCGCCGGGGATAACGAACTGCTTTCCCTGAAGCTGTGCTCGCCCCACCACGGCGATGTGCCGGCGAGCGCGTGTGACCTGCACGCCGAACTCTTCCAGCGCAATTTCAGTGTGGTCGCGCGTGGCTATGGGTTCTTCCACGCTGGTAGTACCGGCGGCAAATAAACCCGCCAACAGGATGGCAGTCTTCACTTGGGCACTGGCCACGGGCAGGCGATAGTGGATAGCGCGCAGTGCCCCGCCACGAATGCGCAGCGGAGCAAACTCACCCTGGCGAGCTTCGATGTGCGCGCCCATCTGGCTGAGCGGCTCGATCACGCGCCGCATCGGTCGGCGGCTGAGCGAGGCATCGCCTACGAGCACTGACTCGAACGCCTGCCCGGCCAGCACTCCCGCCAACAGACGCATAGTGGCGCCGGAGTTGCCCGCATCGAGCGGCGCCTGCGGCCGCTGGAGGCCAGCAAGCCCCACACCGTGGATGCGTACCGCTTCGCCTGCGCGACTCACCTCAACTCCTAACTGGCCGAGGCAGGCGAGCGTGCTGGCGCAGTCACGGCTGGAAGAGAAGTTCTCCAGGCTGGTAACACCTTCGGCTAGGGCACCCAAAATAGCCAGTCGGTGGGAGATAGATTTGTCGCCCGGCAGATGCACAACCCCGGATAATCTCTGGGCGGGCTGTAATCTCTTCTCACTCATACCGGCGGAGACATTCTAGCACCGGCGATGGGTGAACTCCGCGCACACCTACCGGGTTCGTTGATTTCGGGCGCAAGGTACGAGTAAGATGATACTTTGGCGATTATGCCTGCGCTGTAACTAGCGGAGCTAAAGGGTGAAGCAAAACCTTTCAAGCCTCATTCTGCTGGCCAGCATCGGCCTCGGTACGCTGCTGCCAGCTGCGGCTGCCGACACCATTGCCGTGGAAGAAATCCAGCCCGGGATGAAAGGTCAGGCCTACACCGTTTTCGCCGGGCGCGAGATTGAAGCCTTCGAAGTCGAAGTCCTAGGAGTGCTCAAAAACTTCATGGGTCCCCAAGAAGACCTCGTGTTGCTGCGCCTGGCCGGCCCAAAGGTGGACTTTACTGGGGTGGTGATGGGAATGAGCGGCAGCCCGGTCTACTTCGGCGGTCGGCTGGCAGGAGCCCTCTCGGTGCGCTTCGGCAGCTTTGCCAAGGAAGCCATCGTGGGCATGACCCCAATCGCCAGTATGCTAAAAGCCGCTGAGCAACCAGCCACCGAAGCCGGAAGTGAGTCCGAAGCCAGGCCCGCGCGCTACCCCTTACCGGAAGCCGTCGCCCAGACCTTGGCACTGGACGACCCCAGCCACGCTTACCTTGTCCCCATCGAAACGCCACTCGTCTTTGCCGGCTTCCATGCCCAAACCATCGCCCACTTTGCCAGTGCGTTCACGCGCTACGGGATGTTGACTGTAGCAGGTGGAGGTGTAACAGCTCCTGAGCGTACCTCGGCGCTGCAGCCCGGCGGCGCCGTCTCGGCGGCGCTGGTGACGGGCGACCTGCGCGTGGCTGCCACCTGCACCATCACTTTGCGCGAAGGCGACCGGCTCTATGCCTGCGGTCACCCTTTACTCGGCTTCGGCCAGGTAGAACTACCGATAGTAAGCACCGAAGTGGTCGCTACCCTACCCTCACAGGCTCAGTCGTTCAAGATTGCCAATCTGGGCGAAGTAATTGGCACCTTCGAGCAAGACCGCCGTACGGCTGTGGTGGGTACGCTGGGCAAGCTTCCCACCATGATCCCGGTCGAGCTGACGCTGATGCGTCCCGACAAGCGCGAGGAACAACAATTCCACTTCCAACTCTTCCGCCACCCTAAGATTTCTCCTCTCTTGCTGAGCATGACGCTAATGAATGGGCTGATGGGCAGAGTGGAGTATGGCGAGGAAGTCAGCTATCGCATCCGTGGCCGCATCGCCCTGCAAGGGCACGCCCCGGTGGAGCTGGACGATATGTACAGTCCATCAGACAGCTTTGCCCCAGACGCCAGCTTTATCGCCAGCCAGGTGAGCCAAACCTTCCAGCACCTCTTCACCAACCCCTTCCAACAACCGGCCATCGAGGGCATCCGCCTGCGCCTGGAGATGCTCCCTGAACGCAAGGCCGCAACCATCGAAAACGCCTGGTGCGAAAAGACCGAGGTGCAACCCGGCGAAAACATCACCCTCAAGGTCGTCGTTCACCCCTATCGCGACGCCCCCAGGGTCGTTACCCTCCCCATCCAGATTCCAGCGCAGGCCGCTAAGGGTGAACTGCGCATCCTGATCAGCGACGCCACCACACTCAACTACCTTACCCAAACCTTGGTGCTCGACCCCGCCTTCGGCACCCGCTTGACCAGCCTCGACCAGTTGATTGCCCTGCTCAACCGCGCCCGCCGCAACCACCGCCTCTACGTCTCGCTCTTCCAGCGCAATCCTACCTTGCTGGTACAAGACAAAATTCTGCCCAGCGTGCCGCTCTCCCAGATCAACGTGCTCAATCACCCACAGATGCCAAGCAGCACGCGCCTGTTTTACGAATCCGTCCTCAGCGAAACTTTCCAGCCACTTGACCTCGTCATTTCTGGAAGCCACTGGTTGCAGGTGAAAGTTCGCTGAGGCCAACATGGGAGTAACTTCGATGCGCCGCTTTCTTCTCACCTGCTTGTTCGCATTAATCACCCTGCCACTGCTCGCCGAAACTACGCGCTTCTGGCGGCAGGAGAAATACGAAGAGTTTGCGCAAGGACGCATGAAGGGCGTAGCCCTGCGTAGTGACGGAGAACTATTATTGGCACCGCAGTTTGTCGAACGCGCCGACGCCAACCTGGAGTTCCTCTGGGCCATGCTCCGCGACGCCCAAGGTAACCTCTACGTGGGCGGTGGCAGCCCAGCTAAGGTGATCAAAGTTACTCCCCAAGGCGTGACCTCCACCCTCTTTGAGGCCAAGGAACTCGAAGTCCATGCACTCGCTTTTGATCCCGCTGGCAACCTCTTTGTGGCTACCTCGCCGGATGGCAAGATCTACAAGGTAGGATCCGCGAGCCAAGCCAGCGAATTTTTCAACCCCGAACGCAAGTACATCTGGGACATCATCTTCGACTCCCAGGGCCAGCTCTATGTGGCCACGGGTGACAAAGGTGAAATCTTCCGCGTTAGCCCGGATGGGAGCGGCAAAGTTTTCTTCGCTACCGCTGAAACCCATGTGCGCGTACTCGCGCGCGATGCCGCCGGTGACTTGATTGCTGGCACCGAACCGAGCGGACGCGTCCTGCGTATCTCACCCCAGGGCGAAGGCTTTGTGCTCTACGAGATGCCGCGCAAAGAGGTAACCGCTTTGACCTACGATTCTGCGGGTAACCTCTACGTAGCTGCCATCGGGCAGAAGGTACCGCTGCCGGCCTTCCCGCGCCCGCCGGTAGTGCCGACTCTACCTACTACCCCGCCAACCGCTACGGTGACCACCCAGGCTACAGTCATC
>Ga0315310_10002287_pt1 | contig 11981 bp, 12 predicted proteins | sample TDP5_MG_FD_203630 | JGI IMG/M metagenome (GOLD analysis project Ga0315310, IMG submission 203630) | Freshwater sediment microbial communities from Lake Towuti, South Sulawesi, Indonesia - TDP5 | ecosystem: Environmental > Aquatic > Freshwater > Lake > Sediment | place: Indonesia: South Sulawesi... | reverse complement strand
ACTAAGTAATATAAGAGAACTATGCCAACGACAACTAAAACTATGACCCTGTCTCTGCCTCCGGAGATGGTAAAGCAACTTGAGGAGTTGACCAGTGAGGAGGGAAGGACAAAGAAAGAGCGAGCTTCTCCGTGAGGCGCTGAGAAGATATATTGAAGAGCGCAAGTGGGCAAGGCTTTACAGATATGGGGAGACGAAGGCAAGTGAAAAATGGGTCACAGAGGAACAAGTAGAAGACATCATCGATGCCCATCGGAAATAAAACAAAACCAAAGGTGGTGATAGATACCAATGTCATAGTTTCGGGATTAAATTTTAGAGGGAAATTTTAGATTTGCTTAGAAAAGGGGAAATGGAGCTTTATATTTCCCCTTTTATTTTGGACGAGATGAAAGTGGTTTTAAGGGAAGATTTCGGTTGGAGCGAACAGGATATCCAAGAGATAGTCGAGGAACTTACGGCCAGAGCCATTCTGGTTGAGCCAAAGATAAAGGTCTCCGCGATTAAGGAAAAGGAAGCCGATAATAGAATCTTAGAGTACGCCGTTGAAGGAGATGCCCAATATATCATCTCTGGAGATAAGCACCAACTGCAGCCACTTAAGGAATATCAAGGGGTAAGGCTCTTAAGCCCCGAGGAGTTTTTGCGGATTTAAAAAATGGAAACGCAATGTTTGATTTTCTTCGAAGGTTATTTCGAAAAAGGCAGAAGCCTATAGAACGAAAGTTTCTGTTCATAGGATAAACATGGCATCAACGATATTGCGGTTATGACATGAAAAAGTATGTTGACCCCCAAGGGGTCGGGGCATCCAATACCTACGCTATCTAGCAGTAGTCATCATTGACTTCTGAGTGAATCAATGTACCACTTGCCCAAAACGTTGCATGACCTTGTACATCATATCGGTCCCAAATTGCACCGCTTCCACCGGAATACGTTCATCAGCGGCGTGAATCGTCTGCATAAAGTCGAATTCTGGAGGCAGGTTCATCGGCAGGAAGCCATAGGTCTGAATACCCAGCCGGGAGAAGAAGCGCCCATCTGTAATTGCAGGCAGTAACATGGGTAATGGCAAGCCATGCGGGTCTACCTCACGCAAAATGCCTGCCAACGTGTTGAATAGTCCCATGTCTGGCTCAGCAGGACAGGGATCGTGTCGGAGCAGTTCAAGTTCCACTTCGTCACCAATGAGTGGGCGCAATTCAGCTATCATGTTGTCAGGGCTATAGCCAGGGAGCAGACGTCCATCCAGATAGAGGGCGATTTCGCTGGGGATCATATTGATGCTCTCCCCGCCATGGACAACAGTTGCGTTGACTGTGTTATGCAACAGTGGGGCAAGGGCTTGTCCCCTTGTGCCGAGAAGTTTCAGCGCTTGGTCGGTTAGCCTAGGGTTGAGGAGTTGGCGTAAAATCAGGTTCGAGGGAAAGGGCAGGGCTGAGGCTATTGTCTGGATTGTCTGGCGGGCAACTGGGGTTATGTGCGGCGGTAAATGTCGCTGATCCAATTGCTGGAGCACATAGCCCAGCCTTGCCATGGCACCGCCGCGCTGGGGCATTGACGGGTGCCCACCTGGCCCGCGCAGAAACGCCTTCATTAAGCAAATCTGCTTCTCAGCTACTTGAATGGGATAAAACCTTTTCTGACCGGCGTAAAATGTAAAGCCACCGAATTCTCCGAGGGCATAACGGATACCCTTAAACAGCTCGGGGTGTGTCTCTACTAGGTACCTGGCTCCACAATCGCCAAAGGCTTCTTCATCGCATAGGATGGCGAGTACAATGTCACCCGCTGGGGTTAGGGCTTCGGCTTCCGCCCTCAGGAAAGCCGCCAGCATCATGGCGACACCGCCTTTCATGTCCAAAGCGCCTCGACCCCAGATGTAGCCGTTTACCACTTTCCCCTCGAATGGTGGATATTGCCAAGTCTGGTTTTGCGTCGTCTGAACGTCCACATGCCCGTAGAGCAATAGTGGTGGTGCATAGCCTTGCCCCTTTAGTCGCGCAATCAGGTTGGGGCGGTTTGGGACTTTGGCTAGGAGGGTGGTCTCAAAGCCTGCCTCAGTCAGCAAGCCGTTGATGTAGGCGACACACGCTGATTCGTTGCCTGGTGGATTGGTGGTGTCGAAGTGGATGAGATTTTGTAGCAATTCAGCGGGACGTTCATAGATGTTTCGGTTGCTGGTAGATGACTTAGACATTGTAATCTCCCATTTAGATTATTAGAGACAGCTTATACCACCCGCATGGGGCAAATGTCAAAATGGCACTTGATACGTCACTTTTGGGAATAGTGGTGTCTCACACGATCAGCATACAATCGCCGAAGCTGTAGAAGCGGTAGCCGAGCCTTATTGCTTCTTGATAGGCGTGGTCAATGAGTTCCTTGCCAGCAAAAGCAGAGACTAGCATTAGCAGTGTGGAACGAGGAAGATGGAAGTTGGTTATTAAGACATCCACCAGGCGAAAGGAGTGACTAGGTAAAATGAGGAGGCTCGCCCAGCCCTTAAAAGGCTTCAGAGATTGAGCTTTGCCGGTGGAAAGGGCAGCTTGCTCTAATGTCCTGACTGCAGTGGTGCCGACGCAGATGATTCGCCTGCCTTCCTCCTTGGCTGTGGTAAGCTTTGTGGCAACATCCTCGTTCAGTTCACAATACTCCCGGTGCACGGGATGCTGAGAGGGCTCCTCTACGCGGACCGGTCGAAAGGAGTCTAGTCCTACATGAAGAGTCACAAAGACAAGCTCAACCCCTTTCGCTCGGACTTTATCTAAGAGTTCGGGAGTAAAATGTAGTCCTGCGGTAGGGGCGGCTACACTCCCTTTTACTCTAGCATAAACGGTTTGATAGCGCTCCAGGTCACTCAAAGGGGTGTGAATATAGGGAGGTAAGGGAACTTCTCCTAGCCTTTCTAACGGCATCTCATCGCTAAAGCGGATAACCCTAAGACCTTCCTCACCCTTGCCTATGATCTCTATCTCAAACCACCTTTGCTTCCCATTGGCTAATATCCTTATTTTGTCCCCTAGTTTGATTTGCCGTGCTGGCTTAACCAGTGCTTCCCAGAGTTTATCTTCTAAGTAGCGGAGAAGCAGGATTTCTGCCTTACCGCCGTCTTCGCGGCGCCCCTTAAGCCGCGCTGGGATAACCCGACTGTCATTAAATACCAGAACATCGCCCGACTTTAGGAAGTTGACAATCTCGAAGAAATGATGATGCTCTATAGAACCATCGGCTCGGTTAAGAACCATGAGGCGGGAATGATCTCGAGGTTCAGCCGGTGTTTGAGCAATAAGCTCAATCGGAAGCTTATAATCAAAATCGCTTGTCTTCATTGACTACCTGCCTTACTAATGGAGCATAAACCTAACAACCTAAGTTTACCTGATTTGCTCGGAGCAAATAAACTTATGAGGCGACGCTTTAGCGTCGCCTCATAAATCTTTCCACTTATCACTTGGCTATTTTTAGAACAGCCCGCTTACTTTACCAGTCTTTGTATCAACATCTATTCTTCTAAAGGCGGGATCGGAACTGGTTCCCGGCATCAAGCTAATGGTGCCGGCCATGGGACAAAGGAACTTAGCCCCGGAGTAGATCAGGATATCGCGGATGGGCAAGCTCCACCCTTTGGGAACACCTTTAATGGCTGGATCGTGGGTCAGGCTCAGGTGGGTCTTTACCATCATCGTGGCATATTCATCATACTTCGGGTCAGCCTCAAATCTCTTCGCTTTTTCTTCCGCTTCAGCATTCCAAGCTACACCATCAGCGCCATAAACTACTTTAGCAATCTTGCTAACCCGCTCCCGCAGCTTCATTTCGTTGGGGTAGAGGAACTTGAAATCATTCTTCTCTTTGCAGGCTTCCACGACGGCGTCGGTCAGCTCCAGGGCGCCATCGCCACCCTTAGCCCAGTGCTCCGACAAGGCACAGCGAGCGCCGGCTGCCTCGGCTGCCTTCCGAACCATAGCGATCTCCGCTTTAGTATCGGTGTGGAAGGCATTGATGCACACCACCGGGTTAATGCCAGAGGTTCTGATGGTATTGATGTGGTGCAACATATTGGCGAGGCCCTTTTCCAGGAGCTGCAGGTTCTCCTTTTCATACTCTTTCGGCAGGGGGATGCCAGCCACTACCTTGGGTCCGCCGCCGTGCATCTTCAGGGCGCGGATGGTAGTGGTAAGTACTGACACATGCGGCTTGAGACCGCTCAAGCGGCACTTGACATTCCAGAATTTCTCAAAGCCAATGTCAGCGGCAAAGCCGCTCTCAGTGACATGATAATCAAACATCTTCAGCCCAATGCGGTCGGCGATGATGGAGGACTGACCTACGGCGATGTTGGCGAAGGGACCAGCATGCACCATTAGGGGCTGATACTCTACAGTGCTGCACAGAGTGGGGTTGATGGTGTTGCGCATCCAGGCGGTCATGGCACCGCCCACTTCCAAATCGCCGGTGGTAATGGGATTACCCTTCCTATCGTATGCCAGGGTAATTTTATCCATTCTTTCCCGCAGGTCGGCCAGGTCTCTGACAATGGCAAGCATTGCCATTAGTTCGGAGCTCACCGCAATGCCAAACTTAGACTCCATTGCGTAGCCATCCATGCGACCGCCCAAGCCGATGATGATATTACGCAGGCTCTGGGCACAGAAGTCCATAATCCAGCCAAACTCCACCCTGGTGGGGTCAATATTCAGGCGACGCATCTTGGTGAGACGCTGCAGTTGCTCATCATCGTAGTTGCGCTCGTGCATCATTCTGGAGGTAAGGGCAACCATCGCCAGGTTGTGGGCATTCATAATGTCGTTGATGTCCCCGGTAAGACCCAAGGAGAATTCAGTCATGGGAATGAGCAGTGCGTTGCCACCGCCGGCCGCAGTGCCCTTGATATTCATGGTGGGACCACCGGAGGGCTGGCGGATACACCCGCCGGCATTCAGACCCCGCTTGCCCATACCCTCGATAAGACCGCATGTGGTCGTGCTTTTCCCTTCACCTAGCGGCGTGGGGGTGATGGCGGTGACCTCAATGTATTTGCCATCCGGCTTCTTCTTGAGGCGCTCCATGATCTTCAGGAAATCAAGCTTGCACAACTTGCCCATGGGGATGATCTCATCCTTTTGCAGACCCAGTGTTTTCTGCCAATCATCAGGGGTGGGCATGTTCTCTTCGGCTGCTTCGGCAATCTGCCAGTCCTTCATCTTTGTCGCGTCATATGGCATATACACCTCCTATTTTTGATTTTTTAATTGGCTGGTAACACTATGGAAGTCGTTTAGCCACTCCCATTTGTCATTGCGAGCGAAGCAATCCCAGAGATTGCTTCGCCGCTGATGCTCCTCGCAATGACGAGCAAGAATTACTCGATATCCTTCACTATACATACTAGCCACGCTTAGCTACGCTTTGCCGCTCGTCTCTCCGCGGCTCTAACGGTATTCATCATCAGCATGGTAATCGTCATCGGTCCTACCCCACCGGGCACTGGGGTGATGGCTTTCGCCTTCTCTTTAATGGCATCAAAATCACTGTCTCCAACTAATCTGAAACCGCTCTTTTTGGTCGCATCGGGAATTCGGTTTACGCCGACATCAATGAGCACCACTCCCTCTTTTACCATATCTGCCTTGATTACTTGTGGCGCACCCATAGCTGCCACCACGATATCTGCCTGCTTGACTATCTGAGCCAAGTTCTTCGTTCCAGTGTGGCAGACCGTTACGGTCGCATTGGCGCGCGGCTGCTTCTGCACTAGCATTGCCATGAGCGGCTTCCCCACAATATTGCTGCGACCACAAATTACGACATGCTTTCCTTCCGGACTATTGCCACTCCTGACCAGCAACTCTACCACCCCGTAGGCGGTGCAGGGCATAAAGTAGGGGTTCCCGATAAGCAGTCTCCCAACATTCACCGGATGAAAGCCATCAACGTCCTTTTCGGGGTTGATAAGATTCAAGACCTTGTCCGTATCAATATGCTTCGGCAAAGGAAGCTGCACTAGAATACCGTCAACTAGAGGATCCTTGTTTAACTCGGCAATTTTGCTCAGGAGCACTTCCTCTTTCGTATTCTCGGGATAGACTATGGTATCAGAGGCGATACCCAGTTCCTCACTTGCTTTGCCCTTTCCCGCGACATAGGATACTGAAGCTGGGTCTTCCCCCACCCGCATCATGACTAATTTGGGAGTTACTCCCTTCTTTTTCAGTTCCTCTACCCGCTTCTTCAACTCAGTACGAATTTCTTCCGCAACTTCGGTACCACTAATTATCTTTGCTGGCATTTTATATCGCTCCTTTCCTCATGATTTAATCCCTACCTCAACTGGCTTTAAAGGGAATAGCCCACAGCTCTCTAATTCATCACAGTAACCCAAACGATAACATTTAGGTTTAAGCTCTGCCCCGATGAAGGGGGCTACCCGCTCCACCTCCTGCTTTATCCTCTCGAACAATTGCAGGATCTCCCATTGGGCTCGAAGGCAAAGGCGAAGGGAGCAGGCATGCATTAGTTCCCGGGCATTCATGGTCATGACCAGTTGTGTTTCAATCGCCTGAGGTAAAACATAGCGCGCATCTTCAGCGGGGATGCCCGCCTCTAGCATCTGGCAATAAAGTTGATGAGCTGCCTGAACTACTTCCTGATATTTAGTTTTCATACTTGGATTGGCAGAGATAGTAGCCGGAGTAACATAGTTCAGCTTCTTCAAGGAAACATAGCGCTGGCTCTGCTGGGTATAGGTAGCCAAGCGGTGACGAACTAGCTGGTGGGTAGTAACCCTGGAGATACCACTGATGGCGAAGGTAAAGCTGGCATGCTCAAAAGGGGAGAGGTGCCCGGCAGAAATAAGCCGTCCCAGAAGATCACTTACTTGTTTAGAAGTCAACTTTGCCAAAAAGTCAGTTGCAGTGGTAGTGGAAGAGGAAACACGAGCCGCAGCGGCAATGGTAAGCTCCGCATTTGGAGTATAGCTAATGAGAGTTACCTGCACTATGTTTTCCTCAAACCGAAATGATTATATCATTATCAAAAGGGGAGATGCAATGCTGGGGTTAGGAGACTGATGTAATGAAAAATACTGTAGGGACAGACCTTCAGGTCTGTCCCTACAGTAGATCGTTTATTTGTCATTACGAGGGGCGTAAGCCCCGAAGCAATCCTTGAGATTGCCGCACTTCGCTCGCAATGACAAAGAGGAGTTGGTCGACAACCTCGGGCTAGGTAGAGTAAAACCAAGCTAGACTGAGGGAAGAGTGTAGCTTATAATTCATTGATGCATGAACTGGCTATTACCCAGCATATGCTTGACATTGCTTTGGAGCAGGCTAGGTTAGCTCAAGCTAAGAGAGTCTCCAAGATAAATCTGGTGATAGGTGAAATGTCGAGTATTGTTGATGATTGTGTACAATTCTATTTTGATTTCCTTAGCCAAGACACTATTGCCAGTGGGGCAATCCTGGCTTTTCGGCGAATACCAACCCAACTACGTTGCCGCAATTGCGCTAGCATCTTCACCCCTGGGGACTCAGATTGGGCTTGTCCCGCTTGCCACCAATGGAACGTTGAAATCATAGCCGGGCGTGAATTCTATATTGACAGTATCGAGGTGGAATAGATGGAAATAAAGGTAGTGCAAAACATCTTAAGCGCTAATGACCAGATAGCCGCCATGAATCGGCAATTGCTTGATAGCCACAAGGTCTTTGCCCTAAATTTAATGTCCTCACCGGGATCGGGCAAAACTAGTCTTATCTTGCAGACAATCCGCAGGCTAAAAGACCGCATAAGGATTGGTGTTATTGAGGGAGACATCGCCTCGCACCTAGATGCTGATAAGGTAAATAAGGAAGGAGTAGCGGCAGTCCAGATAAATACTGGCGGCTCCTGTCATCTTGACGCTAATATGCTCAGCCATGCTCTGGAGAATTTGCCTTTGACAGACATTGACCTACTACTTATTGAGAATGTGGGCAACCTCGTTTGCCCGGCTGAGTTCAATTTGGGTGAGCATAAGAAAGTAATGATTTTGAGCCTGCCCGAGGGTGATGATAAGCCTTATAAGTATCCACTGATGTTTGCTGAAGCAGATGTCGTGTTGATAAACAAGGTTGACCTTTCACCCTTGTTGGAGTTTAATATCGAGGTTTTTTGCCAAGCAGTCAGAGGAATAAATCACGATGTAACCATCTTCCCTATCTCCTGCAAAACTGGTGACGGGATTGATGATTGGGTCTCTTGGTTGTTAGCAGAGATGGTTCATTAATGAATAACACCATTGAAAATCGGAGATTTTCAATGGCAAAAATTGAGTGGGGAGGTATCTCCCCGTTTAAAAACGAAGTTTTTAAACGGTCTAAATGAATCTTAAATGCCAGTCTATCTCTCAGGGCACGGTTACCTCGCCTAGGGGCTTTCTTGCCGGTGCTACCTACGCCGGAATAAAGACTAAAGGACTTCTTGATTTGGGCATTCTTTACTCGGAAGTCTCCTGCATTGCCGCCGGTGTCTTTACTACCAATAAGATTAAAGCTGCCCCGGTAGTTCTATCTCAGGAGAAAATAGCCCGGAGAAAAGCTCAAGCTGTGGTAGTAAACTCAGGTTGTGCCAATGCCTGCACCGGAGAGCGAGGACTGGCTGATGCTATGGAGATGGCAGACTTGACTGCCAAGAAGCTGGGAATATCACCGCAGGAGGTATTGGTAGCTAGCACTGGAGTGATCGGAGTGCTCCTGCCTATGGAGCGTATCCCAAAAAGCCTGGAAGGAATCATTCTTTCCTCCCAAGGAGGTCACCAGATGGTAGAAGCTATGATGACTACTGACACCTTCCCGAAGGAGATAGCGGTAAGCATCATGATTGGCGGGAGCAAGGTCATTATTGGCGGTGTTGCCAAGGGGGCGGGGATGATTTACCCTAACTTGGCTACCTTACTTTGCTTTATCACTACCGACGTAGCTATTGATCCCAGCTTGGCTCAAATAGCCTTACAAAAAGCAGTGGATAATTCCTTCAATATGATCTCAGTTGACACTGATACCAGCCCCAACGATACGGTGTTATTACTTGCTAATGGACTTGCTGGTAACCAGAAGCTCCAAGCCGGTACCGCTGAGACGGAAATATTTCAGGATGCTCTCCAAGAGGTTTGCCTTTATCTGGCTAAATGCGTCGCCCGGGATGGGGAAGGAGCAACTAAGCTTATTGAGGTTAAGGTTGAAGGTGCCCTTACTCTGGAGGACGCCCGACTTGCTGCCCGCACCATAGCTAGCTCCACCTTAGTGAAAGCGGCAATGCATGGTAGCGACCCCAACTGGGGGAGGATAGTGGCTGCCTTGGGGCGGAGCGGGGCAGAAATAGCCCCATCAAAAATAGACCTCTACCTGAAAGACCTTTGCTTGCTAAAAGCTGGCTCTTTGATGCCCTTCGACCAAGGGAAAGCAAAGGATGTGCTAAGCAATACTGAGGTAGCTATCAGAGTATGCCTCAACCTAGGCAAGGAATCAGCCACTGCCTGGGGCTGCGATTTATCCGAGGAATATGTTAGGATTAATAGCGAATATATAACTTAATATAAACACTGTAGAGACAGAGCTTTAGCTCTGTCCAAAATCGGACAAACCTGAAGGTTTGTCCCTACTGTTCGCCAACCTCTATAGACCTGATGTTACAGGTCTTTTTACACTTCTGACAAAGTCTAAAAGGCGACTTCTCCTTAATCAAAGATTGCCATTGCTTAACTGTCAATGCCTCCCCAAAGGATAGCCCTAATTCCTTGAGAAGGATGGCATCCCATTTTCTCACTGCCTCTTCGTTTCCGTCCAGGCTTTCACAGCGGTCTTCTTGGCAAAATGGACATACTTTACATAATTCATCTATCCCTTCAATAACTATTATGGTTGAATGAGGCTCTGACTTTAAGACTTGATTAATCTTATTTTCAATCCGAACGTACTCTGCGCCTCGAGTGCTACTATCATAAATAACAAATGGCAAGCAACAGATATGATGGGCACGTAACTTCAGCATTCTAACGTACCTTGGTTAATTATAGTGTATTAAGCCCCTCATTGATATTAACTGCCTCCTCTGCTATTCTTGTCTCCATAGAGAAGGAGACCGTTTAGCGAACTCAAACTGTTCTTACGACCCCGATTCATCGGGGGGAAGCAATCTCGGCAGGGAGGGGAAATAATGACCAGATTGCTTCGCTTTGCTCGCAATGACAACTAAACAATCTCGAGAAGGGCATTTGAAAATCGAGCGATACTGGTGAATAAAAAGAGAACAGTGGAATCTGAGAGGGCTCTAGCCGGAGTTATTGTTATCAAGCTTGGGGGCAGCATACTGGGCAGCCATGATACTATCGTAGCCGATCTGGTAACCCTGCGAAAAAGGGGAGTGCCTCTAGTAGTGGTTCATGGTGGAGCTAATGTGGTCACTGACTGGCTGGCTCGGCTTGGCATTACCACCAGATTTGTGCAGGGTTTGAGAGTAACTGATGCCGAGACCTTGAAGGTGGTAGTGGCTATACTAGCGGGGCTGGTGAATAAGGAGCTGGTAGCTGCCATCGAAGCTTTAGGCGGACAGGCTATAGGTTTAAGTGGTATTGATGGAGGTCTTCTTGAGGCTGAGGTTAAGGATGCGGAAATGGGCTATGTGGGTGAAATAGTAAAGGTTAATCCAACGCTACTAAAAGCCATACTTGAGGCAGGCTTTATTCCTGTAATTGCCCCGCTGAGTCTCCAATCCCCCGCCAACTCGCCAGAAGCTGGCTTTATACTTAATGTCAATGGTGATGCTGCTGCTGGGGAAATCGCTGCTGCCCTTGGTGCGGAGAAATTGATATTCCTTACTGATGTCGCAGGCATTTACAATAGCTCAGGGGAATTGGTTCCCCGGCTCTCTCTTCATGAAGCGAAAGCCTTACTCGCCTCTGGGGTAGCTTCGGGTGGAATGATACCCAAGATAGAAGCCTGCCTCCGTGCCCTCTCTACTGTGCCTCTAACTCGAATTATCGATGGTAGGGTGCCCCATGCCTTAATCGAAGAAATAGAAGGCAAAGGCAAGGGAACGACCATTGCCTAGTCGAGTACATTATACCGTATACCGTAGGGGCTGAACTCTGTGTCAGCCCCTGGGTGGACAGAGACGTCCATCTCTACAGAATGGGAAGCCAATAATGAGTAACTGGCAGGAACTGGAACAGAGGTATTTCTTGCCGGCAGCAAAGCGTTTGCCGGTAACCTTGGTGCGAGGACAGGGGGCAAAGGTATGGGACGATAAGGGGAAGGAATATCTCGACTTTGTCGGCGGTTGGGCAGTGAATAGCTTAGGACATTGCCATCCTGTCGTAGTCCAGGCGCTAACCGAGCAGGCAAATACCCTAATCCAAGCCTCAAACCAGTTCTACACTATCCCCCAGATACAACTAGCAGAGCTGTTAGTACAAAATAGCTGCTTTGCTAAGGTATTTTTCTGTAATAGTGGTGCTGAGGCAAATGAAGGGGCAGTGAAGTTAGCCCGTAAGTATGGTAAGCTCCGCCTAAAGGGGGCTTTTGAGGTCATTACTGCCTTAGACTCCTTTCATGGTCGAACCCTGGCTATGGTAGCTGCTACCGGGCAACAGAAATTTCAGCAACCTTATACTCCTCTCCCCAGCGGCTTCATCAATGTGGAATATAACAGTATTGAGGCAATAAAAAGGGCTACTGGTAGCCAAACCTGTGCTGTAATGCTAGAAGCTATTCAGGGAGAAGGCGGGGTTAATGTTCCCCACCAGGATTACCTTAAGAAGGTGCGAGATTGGTGTGACCAGAAAGAACTCCTTTTTATTCTGGATGAAATCCAAACTGGAGTGGGACGAACAGGGATACTTTTCGCCTACCAACAATCTGGTGTTGAGCCTGATATTATGACTTTAGCCAAGGGGCTGGGAGGTGGGGTACCCATTGGGGCTATCTTAGCTAAAG
>Ga0315310_10002286_pt1 | contig 11984 bp, 15 predicted proteins | sample TDP5_MG_FD_203630 | JGI IMG/M metagenome (GOLD analysis project Ga0315310, IMG submission 203630) | Freshwater sediment microbial communities from Lake Towuti, South Sulawesi, Indonesia - TDP5 | ecosystem: Environmental > Aquatic > Freshwater > Lake > Sediment | place: Indonesia: South Sulawesi... | reverse complement strand
TTGATCACGTCAAATGAGAGAACGTCCCGAAGGGTTCTTCGCCAGCTGGGAAAGGGGACTTAGGGACAATGCCCGAACTAAAGGCGATCCATTCCTATCGTCACACCCCTTACAAGATGTGTGAGAAGATAGCAGTGTTTGGCATCTCGGGCAGTGACCTGATAGCCTTCATTGGCCTCGTCCTTATTGGGATCATCGTGTCGATGCTTATCTAGAGCTATTATTCACTTTCATACCTCTGGCTCGTGCCATTGTGGTTTGGCTCCACACAGGAAGCTGTAGCAAAGGGCCTGAAACTGTCTTCAAGCGATAAGAAATGATCGGAGGAATAGTTTCGCTATATTCTTATCCAAGGTGGTCTACAAGCGTAGTCAACTCTAATCTTTGAGAGTGAGACAATGACTGAAGAAGCACAGTTGCCTCCTCAAGTACAGGAGGACCTTGTTAGACTCCAGCAGCTACAGCAGACATTACAGGTTGTGGTAACACAGAAGCAGCAACTGGAAATAGAGCTGAGCGAAGCGGAAAAGGCTCTCGCTGAACTGGAGAAGATCACTGACGATATCCCTGTTTACAAGAGCGTTGGGAGCATTCTGCTGAAAGCAGAAAGACAAGGGTTGATGGGTGAACTGAAGGAGAGAAAGGAGCTACTCAACGCTCGTGTGACAGTGCTAGGTAAGCAAGAGGAAAGGACGAGGGAGAGAATGAAAGAGTTGCAGGACAGGCTTCAACAACGATTGAGAGCGCCAAGTGCCACACCGACCTAACGTGGACGATGTGAGCTTCGAAGTGGGAATTGTACTGAGACGAAGGCCGTCGGCTAGCGAAATTGAGGAACTCTGCTCCACTGCCGAAGAGGCTGTGGAACATGTCCTTGAAAAGCAAATCGGGCTAAAGCGCATAGATGATCTACAAGTCACCATGCGGGCCGAAGGAACAAAGCCTCTGAGGCTATCCATTGACATCTATTTGGCGCCGAGTCGTCCATTGGCGCAGTTGGACTCTGTGCTTAGTGAGGCAACGGATGCGGCGTTCTCGGCAGCGGAAAGGAAGGCAATTGATCTGAAGCTTTGCAAAAATGGGCGATCGTCTTGACCGAATCTTCCTGTCTGCACAGTTCGAAATCGGGAGAATGGCCACAAATAGTGGGGACCCCCCTCCCCCTCTCACCAAAGAGCTGGAGAGAGGGAAAGGACACCTCGCTGCAACACAGCTGAGAGAAAGCTGTTGTTCCAGATTTGCGGACCTTCCGACGAATCCTACCATTGGTGAAAGCATCCAGAAGAGTGGCCATACTCTCGCATCAAAACGCTGACCCTGATGCACTATGTTCAGCATACGCACTTTCTTTCCTTTTTAAGAAACTTAACAGAAGGATCAGAGTTCATCTAGTTGCACCTGAAGGAGTGAGCAGAGTAACAAGGCAAATCCTTAGCCAAGTCAGAATGAGGCTTCAGGAACCCAAGGATCTCAAGAGCTATGATGCCATATTCACCGTTGACATAAACACCCTTTCTCAACTCGGAAAATATGAATCACTGTTGGAGAAGTTTGAGGGGCCAATAGTTGTCATAGATCATCACAACCCAGATCCAAGAACTCTAAAGGCTTCAAGCTACATCATCTCCAACGAGCGGGCCTCTTCGACAGCTGAGATCGTTTACAGGTTCTACAGAGAGTTGGGATTGCGTCTGAGGAGAGTGGTGGCACTTGCCCTTTTTCTTGGCATAGCCTATGATTCCAGGCATTTCGCCCTTGCGACGTCAGAGGTTTTCAAGCTTACGAGTGAACTCGTTTCCAAAGGGTTGGATGCAGGCAAAGCAATGAGACTCTTGCAGGTTCCGATGACCGAGTCGGAGAAGATTGCAAGGCTGAAGGGGTCGCAGCGGCTTTTCCTCAAACGGGTGAAGGGGTGGGTTCTGGTAACATCACATGTGGGCTCTCATCAGGCATCTGTCGCCAGAGGACTCATCATGCTTGGGGCAGATGTGGCAATAGTCGCAGGAGAGAAGAAGGACAGAGTGCGGATAAGCCTACGATCTACTCAGGATTTCTTCGACAGGACTGGAATTCATCTAGGCAGAGATGTGGCTAGGCCTGTGGGAGATCTGATCAAAGGAGCAGGGGGAGGGCATGCCCTCTCCTCAGGCGTGTATGGCTACAGTAAGGCGATAGCAGCCCTTGAAAAATGCCTCAACGCGATCACAGAAAGACTTGGAGGAAAGAACGAGACAGCCAATCTGACCCATTCTATCAGTCCAAGGTAGATCGATGACGCCACTACAAAAATATCGATAAATACCACCATTCGTCATATTCGGCGAAAGCAAGAATGAGTAGCTATTCAAGAATGGGACTGTCAGGCCCATCCATCTCGTGAGGCTTCAAGCGATTGGCAATCATCGACATCAGGAATCTTTCTTTCTCCTACGCAGGGGCGACTGGACCGTCTCTCAGTAACATCAATCTTGAGGTGGAAAAAGGAGAGTTTGTTGTAGTCACCGGACCAAGTGGCTGTGGGAAGACTACGCTCTGCAGATGCCTCAACGGACTTGTTCCCAACTTCTACACTGGAGAGCTGACAGGGGAAATCTCTGTTTGTGGACTCGACATCCGACGACAGCCAACTAGTGTGTTGTCTCGACACGTTGGACTTGTATTTCAAAATCCTGAAAACCAACTATTCTCGTTAACAGTCGAGAGAGACATCGCTTTCGGCCCCGAGAACCTGGGTCTTACGCGAGAAGAAACCAAGGAGAGAGTAGAATGGGCTCTGAAGGCCACTGGAATAGAAGACTTGAAGGACAGAGCCCCATACGAACTGTCAGGTGGGCAACAGCAAAGGGCCGCCTTGGCATCCGTCCTCGCCATGAAGCCCGAGGTCATGGTGCTAGATGAGCCTACATCCTTTCTAGATCCAAGGTCTTCGTTGGAGATTCTCGGTGTAGTAGCGAAGCTGAACAAGGAGCTAGGAATGACGGTAGTCCTCGTAGAGCACAGACTCGATCTCGCTACAAGACACTCCGACAGAATAGTTGTCTTAGACAAGGGTGTCGTGGCGCTTGATGGTCCTCCTCGAAATGTCTACGGCAAACAGGCTCATCTGATCGGCATAGGCGTGCCGAAGGTGACCTTGCTGTTTCATCTGTTGAAACAGGATGGGGTCAAAATTGGCAAGATTCCTGTCACTGTCGAAGAAGCGGAAGAGGAGTTGAGGAGGATTCTGGCAGATTGATCACTGTCGAGAACGTTCGCTACGTTTACCCGAATGGGAACGAGGTGCTTCATGGCGTTAATCTCCACCTAGATGATGGCGACTTCGTTGCCATAATGGGAGAGAACGGTGCTGGGAAGACGACGTTGGTCAAGACCTTCAACGGCCTGCTCAAGCCCACCGATGGCAGGGTACTTATTGACGACGTTGAGACAAGAAGGAGTAGTGTCGCAGCTCTCGCCCGATCAGTGGGGCTGGTCTTTCAGAACCCTGACCACCAATTATTCTGCGAAACTGTAGGGGACGAGGTGGCTTACTCCCTTAGAAACTTCGGCTATCCACTAGACGTGATAGAGAGGAGAGTCAGGGGAATCCTAGAGACACTGGATCTGATGCCGTACATAGACTCGTCGCCATTCATGTTAAGCGGAGGCGAAAGAAAGAGAGTCGCTTTGGCATCTGTCTTGGTTTGGAATCCCAAACACATAGTCTTGGATGAGCCTACAATCGGCCAGGACTATCAGCAGAAAGATCGATTGAGGAACTTCATAGTTCAACTGAATACCCAGCGGAAAACGGTCGTTGTTGTGACTCACGATGTCGAGTTCGTCGCCGAATGCAGGCCGCGGGTCGTCTTGCTCTCCCGAGGGAAGATCATAGCCGATGGGAAGGCGGAAGAGATACTGAGTGACAGTACTCTCACCGAAAGGGCATCGCTTCTTCGCCCTCAGATCTCTCTCCTCTTCTCGTCAGTTACAGGTTTGCCACATGATGTTATCGATGTCTTCTCTGCGAAGGCCGTCATCAACAATGCCATCGGAGGGCGAAAGTAGTGTCGATGCGGGTCTTTGAAGGCTTCAAGTTCTCCAAGCTTCAGACTCCGATCCATACGATGGATCCAAGAGCGAAGTTCGCAATGATCATGGTAGTTTTCGTGATTTCACTTCTCTTCACAAATGTTCTGATTCTCATAATCATATTGCTGGCTCAAATCCCGCTGATCTGGTTGGGAAGGTCGATCAGGCGTTGGGGAGGGTCGATGAAAGGAGGACTCTTCTTGGCTGGCCTGATCTTCTTCATGAACCTATTAACGGGGTCAACTTTCACCTATTCGCTTGCGATGACGATTAGGTTTCTTGCTTTGCTCTCATCATTCTCAATCTTCTTCATGACGACATCACCGGATGACCTAGGACTGGCTCTGGAACAGGCACATGTTCCATATTCACTCTGCTTCACATTTACGACCGCAGTGAGACTCGTCCCGACTATGGCTGTTGATGCCCAAACAGTAATTGACGCTCAGAGATCTAGAGGCCTTGAACTGGATAGGGGCAACCTGCTCAAGAGGATCAGGAATTACATACCCATACTCATTCCGCTGATCGTCTCGGCGATTCGCAGAAGCATAGAACTCGCTGAAGCGCTTGAATCCAGAGCCTTCGGATTGACATCCAAGAGGCAACCTCTGATCGTACTGAGAATGAGAAAGTCCGACTATTTTGTGACTCTTGTCTCTGTTCTGTTGCTTTGTTTGGCAGTATGGGCCAGCCTCTATGCTCAACTTCCTTCAATCGAAATTCCTTTCGAACTCCCTCGACTTTGGTAGGTCTTGAGCCTCCCATATTCTGGAGAAACTTGATAAACGCGCGTTCGGGTGTTAGCTTCTAGACAATGGTGCCGATGGTGTATCGGAGGTTTCTTGTTCCGGTTGACGGTTCAGCTCTATCTGCCTTAGCTGCAAAGAAGGCTGTTGAACTTGCCAAGCTCCTCGGCTCTGAGATTCGCTTTCTTCATGTGATCGACAGCCGCACCGTTCAGGCCTTGGAGCTTACGGGAGTAGATATGATTACGGTTGATGAAAGGGTGACAAACATAGCGAACGCGTACCTCAACGAGGTGGTCAGACATGCTGAGGATTCAAAGATCAAAGCTCACCGTGAGATAAGGCAGGGACTACCAGCTGAAGAGATCCTCGAGAGCATAAGGGAGCACGGCGCAGACCTCGTTGTTATGGGTTCAAGGGGCCTGACTGGAGCCAGACGGGCAATGATGGGAAGCACGACGGAGGAGGTGCTCCGTCTTTCGCCCGTTCCGGTGCTGGTTGTCAAATAATCTTCAAGGAAAGATGCCCCTTTTCATCCCGTTCAAACAGAATCCTTGGCCGCGTTGAGCCCCAACTCGAAAGCTTTCAGATTCTTCTCGACCGTGCCAACAGGCACAGTGATCTTGATCGCGTCTCTCGCGGCTTCATGGCTCACTATACCCGTCAGCTGGACCAGGGCTCCAAACATGACCATGTTTGCATAGTTTCTTGAAGCTAAACTCTGCTCTGAAAGCCTGGTGGCAGGGATTCTTCGAACCTTCGTAAGCTTTGACGGCACATCCGTGACCAAGTCTGAGTCCACAGTCACTGTCGCTTCCTTGCTTAGCGTCTTGACATGACGGTTTAATGCCGCTTGGGTCATGGCAACTAGAATATCAGCTCGCCTGACCTCAGGATAGCCTATACTCCTAGATGAAATGATGACTTGGCTCATGGCTGGGCTTCCACGAGTCTCAGTCCCGTAGCTAGGGGCTTGAGTAGCATGTTTTCCCTCATATACTACCGCGGCGGTTCCCAAGATGGTTCCTAACAGTACGACCCCTTGCCCCCCTATGCCTTCGACAAGTACCTCGACGCGATTATGCATGCTCAGCTCTTGTCACCTTTCTCTTCAGCTCATCTAGGTTCCGTAGGAGGCCCGGTTTCTCAATGTTCACGAACTCGCCAACAACAATCTTTCCCGTCAACGATGTGCCCTCCATATCCTCCGCCTTTGAGATAGGGATTGAGTTCTCCCGAAACCAGTGGAGCATCCTTCTGCCATCCTCCATTCCAAGCCTTCGTCCAAATATGGCGGGACACTGGGTTACGACCTCAATGAAAGAGAAGCCTTCCTTAGCAAGGCCTTCTTTTACCGCTTCCTTGACCTGAATTGCGTGGAAAGTTGTCCATCTGGCCACGTACGAGGCACCAGAAGCCACCATGAGCCTTGACGCGTCTAGGGGATATTCGAATGATCCGAAAGGAGTTGTGCTCGTCTTCACGTTAAGCGGAGTAGTCGGAGCGACTTGGCCACCAGTCATACCGTAGATCATGTTGTTCACCATGATCACCATCACGTCAAGGTTCCGCCTTGCAGCCTGAATGAGATGATTCAATCCAATCCCTGCGAGATCCCCGTCTCCTCCAAAGACCACCACTTTGAGTTCAGGCCTAGCCAGCTTTACCCCAAGTGCGACGGGGATACTTCTTCCATGAGTTACATGAATTGTATCTGCCCTAAAGTGAGGCGAAGGAATCCAAGCTGAACAGCCTATTCCACTGCAGAAGACAAAACGCTTCAAATCTTTGTAGCCCGTCTCTTCAATGGCCTTCAGGAAACAGTTTGCCAATGTTCCACAGCCACACCCGGAACAGAAAGGAGAAGGTAGGACTTCTTCACGAAGATAGGTTCGGGCGAAGTGAAGATCGTGGCTCAAATGCATCACCTTGCCACGTTTCGAAGTATAGCGGACGATATTTCATCAGGAGTAAACATGAGCCCTCCTCCGACCTTGTTGAGCGGAACAATCTTTGCGCTTTCAGGGGCCACTCTCTCAACTTCCAAGAAGAGCTGACCGAGGTTCATTTCAGGCACCAGAACAACGTCTGCGACCTTTGTTAGTTCTCGGATCTTCTCTTCAGGAAAGGGCCATATCGTTCTAAGCCGTAGGTGACCTACCTTTATCCCGCGCTCGGCTACGATCTCGATAGCGTCATAAACAGCTCGCGATGTACATCCGAATGATATGACGCCGATATCACACTCCTCGATTCCGGTCGCCTCGAAGTCGGTAAGACTATCTCTGCCTCGACTGATCTTGGACGCTAGACCTTCCACCAGTTTCCTGTGAATATCTTGGTCTGAAGTCGCCCTAATGCCCAAGGAGTCATGAGAAGAGCCAGTTACGCTGACAGCCAGTCCCCTCCCCAATGGAGGCATACCTTTTGGAAACTTGTTTCCAGAAGTAAAGAATGGCGGCTGTAGAAGCTCTCTTCTATCGACTACCTCTATGTGCTCAGGGAGATCGATCCGCTCTCTGAGATGTGAAATTATCTCATCTGAAAGAAGGATAACTGGTGTCCTGTATTGTTCGGATAGGTTGAAGGCTTTGACAGTCAGGGTGAACATTTCTTGCACTGAGTCTGGTGCCAGAGCTATGATCTCATGGTCGCCATGCGTGCCCCATCTGGCTTGCATGATGTCGCCTTGAGCACACTTCGTTGCCTGTCCGGTGCTAGGCCCTACTCTCTGAACATCCACTACGACACAAGGTGTCTCGGTCATGATAGCCAGTCCGATATTCTCCTGCATAAGGCTGAACCCTGGCCCCGAGGTCGCGGTCATCGACTTCACTCCTCCCCAACTGGCGCCTATGACAGCGCCCATCGAGGCTATCTCATCCTCGAGCTGAACGCAGACGCCTCCAAGAGAAGGCATCCTACGCGACAGCCACTCCGATATCTCGTTGGCGGGTGTAATCGGATATCCTGCAAAGAACCGGCATCCCGCGGCGAGAGCGCCCTCGGCACACGCAACGTTGCCTTGCCAAAAATGGCTTCCTGGCCTCACGGTAGTCAGCTTTGTCAAGATTCCTCTTCTGATAGTCGGTTCTGCCTCTGGAAATAAGCCTTTGCGGATGATATTTGATCAAATAGTTCGTATGCGGAAATGCAGGTTCGATGGATGAGGTATGTGGGGGGATGGTGTGGTTGTGAGGGGGCCGGGTGGTCGTGATCCTTTGTTGTTTTGGTTGGGTCGGGTTGGGGTGAATAGTCGGAAGTCGTATGGTTATGCCTTGAATCGTTTTCTGCGGTGGCTGCGATGGTCGCAGTCGCAGTAGATGAAGGCCGTCATCGGAGCAAGCTGCTACTGCCTGAGAGTTCATATTCAAGTTTGCATACTGACAATATGTCATGTACCTTTTCAAAGATCTAAGTGGCTCTAACAAGAACTTGGCCTTAACCCACAAGAGAATGGCGGAGGCCTACACCAAACAAGTTCTTTGTGGAAACAAAGAGGTCCTAGGTGCGGTTCTTCTGGGCGGTGCCGCGAGAGGCTACGCTGACGAACTCTCAGAAATCGACTTGGCAATATTCCTCACCAAAGGAGGACTGAAGAAACTACCAAAGGGTGAACACCGATGGAGAGGACATCTCTTCGACAACGACTTGTACCTCTACAGGCACGAAGTAAGAGCATCTTGGAGTCAAGAAAGAAAGCAAGCCTTCTCGGAAGGAAAGATTCTACTCGATAGGCGCGGACTGATTCGCAGACTCCTTCGCCAAAAACTGCGATTTACAAGCGCCGAAAGACGGAACATAGTCCTCGAGAACCTGCTATTCTTTGAAGATCGCATTTACGATTCTGAGACTCTGTGGCCGAAGCGAGGTCATCTTCCGAGCGCTTACTACGCGGTCAACATGGCGATTGAACATTTGTTGAAGAGTCTATTCGCTTACAACAGCTGGTTCTTGCCAGGGGACAAATGGAGGCTCTACTATTCCCACCATCTGCCTTGGCTACCAAAGAACTATCACAGACACATGATCCGGATCATGACAGCCAAGAGTATTGCGAGCGACGATCTGAAGCGTAGAGTCACAGTCCTCAAGCAACTCGACATCTTGCTGCGGAAAAGGCTGCAGGAAGAGAACATGCTTCCGAAGGATCTCTATAGATACTGCGTAGAAAAGATCTGGACAACGTAGGACAAAGTAGTCCTATGAGCATAGGTTCAAGAACATGTATCTGCTTAGCACGACGACCCTTAGGGTAGCTTCGGAAAAGCTAGAAGAAAAAGATACGCAAACGCTTGGACCCGCAACCTCTCCCACGCAGGAGCCTCGTCAGAAGAATCCGGAAACGCAGAGAATGATGAGCACTTTCACCCAACCCGTTTCAGAAGCAAAAACTATGCATGTAAGCCTTTTGAAATCCGTTCAGGAGCTTCGCCTTCGCCTCAGCCAATCTTTTTGAGAGAAAGCCAGCATACAAATGATCAGGTTCGAGATGTTTGTTGTCTCCCAGAATAGTTGTAGATGATAGAGAGAAAGCCTCGGGTGTCCCGGACAACTTGAGGCGTCTTGGGGCGAGAGTTGAGTTCCGCCTTCTAGATGTTGCGGACTATGTCATAGGGGATAGAGCGGTTGAACGAAAGACAACGAGTGACTTTGTTTCTTCCCTCTTCTCTGGAAGGCTGTTCGAACAGGCAAGAAGGCTTTCTGAGTCCTATGTGATGCCACTAATCGTTGTTGAAGGAGATCTTCAAGCATCTTTGCATAAGATTTCCAGGCCAAAGACTTTCTGGGGATCGATTCTGTCCTTGGTTCTGCAGTATGATATTCGCCCGTTCTTTACAATGGACGCGCTGCAAACTGCGGAACTCATTTTCACTTTTGCGCGCCACCTTTCGTACACGAAGCGAAGAACTCCTCCGGTTATCGTCAAGAAGCCGAGAATCTCAACTGATACTCAATTTCAGTTGCTGGTTGTAGGGAGTCTGCCGACTATAGGGCCTAAACTTGCTGAGAGGCTTCTTGGGCGATTCGGAACGATCCGGAGGATATTCGAAGCGTCGCCCAGTGAGTTGGCCTTCCGAGGAGGACTGGGGAGATCGAGGGCTCAGAAGGTATCTTCGATTCTTGACCTGCCGTATAGATCTGAGTACGCTATGGGGCGTCAGTCGACGCTCAGACCGGAAGAATAAAAAGCTGTTCCGCCTGCCTACGGATAGACCGGGTCTCGCGATATGCGGCTGTTGGCTTTTAAAGAAACCGCGGATGAGATACTCAAGGATGCGGGCGAATCTGTCCACAGCATACCTGTGTCTCAGATCGAGAAACTGGTCACCCTCCTGATAAGGGGAAGGAAGAAGAGGGTTCTGATAATTGGCACTGGCAGAAGCGGTCTAGTCGGGCGTTCTTTCGCCATGAGACTAATGCATCTCGGGTTCGATGTTCACGTTCTGGGAGAAACCATTACACCTGCGATCGGAAAGGGAGACATAGTCGTCGCCATATCTGGATCAGGCGCGACAGCGCTTCCGGTTACCTCGGCGAGTATTGCAAAAAAGGTAGGAGCGTTCATAGTGGCAGTTACGACAAGACCGAGCTCACCTTTGGGAAAGATCGCGAATCAACTTGTGCACATCAAGGCGAAGTCCAAAGCTGCCAGAGAGAAGGACTTCTTTCTCAGGCAGATTGTTGGGGAGCATGAGCCGCTTGCTCCGCTCGGAACCTTGTTCGAGATATCAGCTGGAATCTTCTTCGACAGTTTGATTGTTGAATTGATGACACAATTAGGAAAGACTGAGGAGGAGTTGAGGCTTCGGCACGCAACGCTGGAGGGCCTGTGAGGAGTCTCATTTCTAGCGCTTAAGCGCTTGGGACTGACTAATACTTATCTACGAAGATCTGCTTCTCATTTTAAGAGGATTTCAGATGTCCATTGTTATCAAGAATTGTGACTGGGTTATCACTCAGAATTCGTCCAGAGAGGTCCTCAGGGATTTTTCGGTTCGAATAGAAGACAAGAAAATTGTTGAGATCGGACGCTTCCAAGGCGGTGCCGAATATGTCATCGACGGATCAGGAAAGGCCTTGTTGCCAGGTCTGATCAATACTCACACCCATCTCTCTATGACTCTTATGCGAGGATTCGCAGATGACATGCGCCTCCAAGAATGGCTGGAAACCAAGATATGGCCTTTGGAGCAGAGGTTGACAGGTGACATATGTCACCGCGGAGCTCTGCTGGGCTGCCTGGAGATGATTAGGACGGGCACGACATGCTTCATGGACATGTATTTCTTCCTCAAAGATGTCTCAAGAGCTATAGGTGAGTCTGGCCTTAGAGCCATCCTTTCTCATGCCATGATCGACCTGTTCGATTCAGGACGAGCTGAAAACCAGAAGCGAACGACGCAAGAATCGCTAGAATACATTAAGGGTCTCCGGAACTCACGGATTGGATTTGCCATGGGACCTCATGCTCCCTACACATGTTCAGAGGAGATGCTTCTCTGGTCAAAAGATGTGGCGGAGAAGGAGCATGTGCCTGTACATACTCACGTCGCAGAGACTAGACATGAACAGGCTGACTTCGAGAAGAATAAGGGAATGAGCGAAGTGGAATATCTGGAGAAGATTGGTTTCCTTTTTTCGGGATTGGTGGCAGTTCATAGTGTCTGGCTTACTCGGAGAGAGGTTGAGGGATTTGCCAAACATAAGGTCAAGGTTTCGCACTGCCCCGTTTCAAACATGAAGCTTGCAGTGGGCGGAGTTTCTCCGCTTCCTGAGATGTTCGCTCAAGGAGTCATAGTATCTTTGGGAACAGATGGCGCCGCAAGTAACAACTGCCTAGACATGTTCGATACGATGAAGGTCTGCGCTTTGATGCATAAGGCGTATTCTTGGGATCCTACAGTTTTGCCAGCACAGAAGGTTCTTGACCTTGCCACGATCGATGGGGCAAAGGCACTTGGCCTCGAGGACAAGGTAGGGAGCATTGAGCTTGGAAAGGAGGCAGATCTGGTATTGTTGGATTTGAGATCTCCAAATCTAACGCCAATCCATGGACGTAATACAGTACTTTCGAACTTGGTGTATTCGGCCAACGGAACGAACGTTGACTCTACGATAGTGCAGGGAAAACCTCTCATGGTCAATAGAAGGCTCCTTGCA
>Ga0315310_10002285_pt1 | contig 11988 bp, 7 predicted proteins | sample TDP5_MG_FD_203630 | JGI IMG/M metagenome (GOLD analysis project Ga0315310, IMG submission 203630) | Freshwater sediment microbial communities from Lake Towuti, South Sulawesi, Indonesia - TDP5 | ecosystem: Environmental > Aquatic > Freshwater > Lake > Sediment | place: Indonesia: South Sulawesi... | reverse complement strand
CTTGTCTTCAGGGATCTGGTTAACTTCATCGACTATTTGGCGGGCCAACCTCGAAACCCTTTCCGCCAAGCCCTTTAACTCTGGATGCTTCATCAATTCCTTCATCAAGTCGCTTAAGGTGACCTTCGCGGAAACGGACTTCTTCAGTGCCGTCAAGTACACCTTCCACTTCCAAGGGGCGGCGGAATAGTAACAGATCTTCTTAGGCACCATTTTTGTTGCCCGAAGTATGTTTAAGGTGTCTTCAATCACGTTTTCGATTAAACTTTCAGCCTCTTCAGCTTTCACGTTAACCTTCTTTTCATCGTATGTTGGCCATTCGGCCAAGGAAACAAAGCCTTCTCTTCCCATTTTGTTCCATATTTCCTCGCAGACGAAGGGTGCAAAGGGCGCCAGCAACCGTATCCAAGTCTCTAAAGCCTGTGTCAGAACCTCTGAATCAGTTTTTCCCTTCCGTCGAGCGTACCAACGGAAATCATTCCAAACTTCGAAGAGAGCATTCTCTGTGGCTGTCCTGGTTTTCAGCATCTCCATGTTCTCTGTCACGTTTTTGATTCGATGTTGTAGCCTGCTGACTAGCCATTCCTCTAGATGCCCCACTTCCTTTTCTCTTGCCGTTTCGATTATGCTGTTGGCTAGATTGTGGAAGCCTTGAAGCTTGACTCTAACGTCGCGAACGTTTTCGCTTCTCCAGTCTGGGTCGTCCATGCCCTCAGCGGCTAATAATAGGGCGCAACGTGTGGCATCTGCGCCGTATTGTTGGATGGCGCTTTTCAGCGTTACAAAATTGCCCTTCGACTTTGACATTTTGCTTCCTTCGATCATGAGCATTCCGTTTACGCCTACTGCTTTTGGCAGATACTCAGGAAACAGTGCCACATGGTGAAAGAGAAAGAAGGTTAGATGGTTTGGAACAAGCTCCTTAGCTGAGTTTCTGAAGTCTACTGGGTACCAGTATTGGAATTCGGTTCGCATGGACTCTAAGACTTCACGGTTTATACGAGAACTCTCAGCTACTTTTCTAACGTCGCCTCTGCCGTAAAATATGTAGTCGAATACTTCTAGGGTCAGTTGCTCCGATTTTATGTTGTAATTCCTGATGTGTTTGTTTATGGTGTAGAAAGCCATATAGACGGTTGAGTCGCTTAGGGTTTCTACGACCCAGTCTGGGCTCCATGGTAAGGGTGTTCCCAAGCCGCTTTTTCTCGCGCAGGCCCACTCTCTTAACCAGTCTATAACGTCGGTGAACCATTTTATTGCCGATTCGGGATAGATTGAAGCTTGACTCAGCGCTTGCTTAGTCCTTTCCTTCCAGGCTCCGTCTGAATATTTCAAGAACCACTGGTCCTCGAGCACTTTGACTATGCATGGGGTTAGACATCGGCACATGACAGGCTGAGGTAGGTCGAACATGAAATCGGCTATGTCTTTTCTCTTAAAGTCCTCAATCAAACGTTCTTTCACTTCATAAACTATTCTCCCAGAGTATTCGTCACAAATGTCCTTTAAGACTCCGCTATGAAATTCCTTTTTATACAACTGCTTCGTTGCTTCCTCAGCCTTAGGGTCATACTGATCCTTTGCTCCCAACTGTTCCGCTATTTCGATGGCAGGATATTCTCCAAACCCATCAACACTAATCATAGAAATGGGCTCTATACCATCTACAATGGTCGGGTCGATGTTAAACTCTTTCAAAGACTCGGGCTTCTTTTGCAGGTCTCTTAATGCAAGCCAGTCGTATGGTGCGTGAGCTGGGACGCTGTAGACAACCCCAGTTGCATGCGCAGGGTTCACGAACCAGCCGGGCAGTATGGGCATTTCTTTGCCATTGATGGGATTTACAAAGTTTTTCCCAACGATTTCTCTGCCCTTGAACCTTTCAGTGACTTCGACTTTTCTTGTCTGTTCTTTTAGTTTTTCGGCGGCGATTTCGCTGATTATCCATTGCTCTTCGTCTACGCGAGCTTTTACGTAGTCGCCGTCGGGGTGTATCCACATGTTGGTCACGCCGTATATTGTCTCAGGTCTAAAGGTGGCTGCGGGCAGGTATACATCTTCAATTTTGAACTTGATCAGTATGTATTCTTCTGGCGAGACTCCTTCGCCTTCTTGTCGATCAGCGTCCCCGGTTGGACTTTCACAGTGGGGACACCAAACCACCGGATGAGTACCTCTGACAACGTATCCCTTTTCTCGCAGTCTCTCGTACTGCCATTCAATAAATTTGCTGAACCTTGGGTCAGTTGTGTTGAACTCTCTTCTCAGATCCACTGAAAAGCCTACATGCCTCACGGTTTCTCTGTTCTCATTCGTATAGTAGGAAGCCATGTAAACTGGGTCAACGAATCTTTTTAAGTCCTCTTCAGAAACTCCGTCGATCTCTCTCAAGGCTCGAATGAAATCCTTGTCTCCAAGCTTCACTCTTTCGCTTGCCCCTGCAACGGTTTGGCCTGTCCAGTGCCAAGCCCACGGGAACAGAACATTGTAGCCTTGCATCCGTTTGTACCTTGCGTAAGCGTCGACACGAGTGGCTGTAAAGGCGTGTCCTACGTGCAGTGGACCATTTGAGTAAGAGTAGGGAAACGTAACAAAACACTTTTTACGGGCTCCGTCTGGCTCTGCCTCAAAAATCTTTGCCTTTTCCCACTCTTTTCGCCACTTTTCTTCGATCTGCCTTAAAACTTCCATGACAGCCATTGAAGCGCCTTGAGAATTAAAGGTTTTTTCAGTCTCTGGGGAGGAAACGATCCCTCATATTGGCACCGCCAAGTAATGGAGCAAACTCACTTTAATTTCTTCCTGTTTTCTTTACTTGTTTTCTTACAATTTCCTCGGCCTTGGCCAACGCATCTGACATCTTTTTCACTTGGGTGCCGCCTCCTTGAGCAAAGTCTGGTCTGCCGCTGCCTCCTCCACCTAGCAGGGACGCTGCCTCACTCGCGATTTCAGTTGAGTTTACACCACGCTTCACCGCTTCTTTTCCAGCCATTACCACAATTCTTGCCGTTTTTCTGTCGGCTCCATGAAACACAGCAACCATTTCCGGATTACTTTTGACGAGTTCACTGGCCGTTTTTATCATGCGATCGACATCAACGTGTTCAAACTCTTGCGTCCCAAACTTTACTCCATTGATAGGCGTTATTTTTATTCCATACCCAATAGTAGGTTCTTTCGAAACAGTAATTCTAGCCTCTCGCTTGGCGATTTCTTCCAAGAGGCGTTTCTTTTCACGCTTAGCTTCTTTCCATTCACTGATGAGGTGCTCCGCAGTTTCTTCTAGTTTTTCAAGAGGCGCATTCAGTATCTCAGAAACCTTCCATAGCAGTTTCTCGTTTTCTTGTACAGCGTTTATGGCTGGCGGTCCAGCGCTGAACACGATTCGTTCAACTCCGTCCTGAATTCTCTCTGTACGCACGATTTTTATGAACCCGATTTCTCCCGTGTTTTTCAGGTGGGTTCCTCCACACGCTTCAACATCCCATTCTCCGACTTTTACAACTCGGATCTCTCTTCCCGGCACAACGCCTCCTTGGTACAGTCTGAAGCCGTGCCTTTTTTCAGCTTCTTCTCTGGGCATCCACATGGTTTCAACGCGTATGTTTCGTGTCACAACATGGTTCGCAAGCCTTTCAATTTCGTGAACTTCCTCTTGTGTCAGTCTTTTGAAGTGGGAGATGTCTAGTCGAGATCTTTCAGCCCCCTTTTGGGATCCTGCCTGCCAAACATGTTCTCCTAACACTCGTCTGGCCGCCCCCATGATGACATGGGTGGAGGTGTGGTGTTTCATGAAACTGCCTCTTCGTTCCCAATTGATGGTTCCTTTGACTTTGTCTCCTTCACGAGGAACAGGGCCCTTCACAACATGAACAATGACGTTTCCAACCTTTTGAACATCCACAACCTCTGATCGTGCCTTGTCGAACGCTAGGTAGCCGTGATCAGCCGGTTGTCCTCCTCCCTCTGGATAGAACGCTGTCTTCTCCAGTATCACATGCCGACCATTTAGGACCCGTATAACTCGTGCTTCGAATTCGGACAGATACGGGTCTTCGTAGTAGAGCATCCCTGTCTCTGGGAGGTCTGAAACCGCTGCTTCCAGTTCTCCCATTTTCTCTTCCTCTTGTTGCGGGGGCGCCTGAACGTGTCTCTCAGCAACCATGGTATAGAAGTTTTCAGGAACCCTTACCTCTACTCCTTCTGTTTCAGCTGTCTCCTGAACCACCTCGGGTGGAAGCCCATGGGAGTCGTAGAGTTCTGTCAACGTTTCCAACGGAATCTCAGAAATCCCCTTGGATTTTAGTCCTTGAGCAATTCTTCTAGCAAGAGAGCCTCCCCTCTTTAGAGTTTGCTCAAACTTGTCTCGCTCCACCGAAAGAATTTCCAGCATCTCCTCTCGCATTTCTTTTAGGCGAGGGAAATCTTTAGACCAATACGATATCTGGAGGTCAATAACGTCGAGTAATTTCTCTTCAATGGCGAGAGCCCTTAATAGTCGGTAGGTGCGGCGGAGCACCAATCTAGTTAGGTATCCCTCGCGCACGTTAGAGGGAACTACGCCCTCAGCAAGCATAAACGCTAAGCATTTGGTATGATCCACAACCGCAAAGGCGTTTTCAACCGGAAGCAAAGCCTTCTCAAGCTCTTCCACGCTGATCCCGACGTGTTCGGCAACCTTTTTCCGAGCCTCTCTACGATCAGCCGTTTCCCTCAAGCTCATCAAGCCTGAAAGCTCTGCCGCCCTTATCATCAGTTGGCTGTCAATTTTGCTTATCCCCGCAATATTGAAAACATCGCTTAGAACTGGACCGTACATTGCGTGGAAGCAGCTTACAGATCCTTGTGACAGCCACGTGTACCGCTCGATTCCATACCCCGTATCAACCGTTCGTATAGGCAACTCCACGAAGTCGTTGTCAACTACCTTGAACTTCATGAAAACCAGCGTGGCGAGTTCCAGTCCTCGAACAACGGTTTCAAGGTCTGGTCCAGCGTTTCCACCGCCCGACCATACATCCTCTTTGTAGACTACCTCCTCCGATTTTATTCCGAGCTCTTTTGTGACAAACTCGTGGTGGTATCGCACAGTTTGGTCTTTCCAGTAGACCTCTTTGTTAGGATAGTTGAAGGCATGGTGGCCTCCCATCTCAAATACGGTTAGGTGCCTGCCGAAGGTGACACCTGTGTTGTCTACGTCTACAAGCCGGATGCAGGGCTGGCTTATGACGAGGGGGTTAGCTGGGGGAGGAACTACCCCGTTAGTGACGTAGGGTTGAAAGTCGATGATGCTGGCGTGGGTAAGGTAGAGATCATCTCTCCACCTAGCCACAACCGGATAAGGCTTAATTCTTTCGTGTCCACGCTTCTCAAAGAAAGAGAGAAAAGCCTCCCGCATCTCCGTAACACTGTAGCGTCTGCGTGTTGGAGGATTGCCAATAAAAGTGTAGGATGCACAACCCTCTGTGGTCAGCTCTCCACAAGTTTCTTGATGTGGGTTTTGCGTCCAAAAGTATTCCTTGCAAGTCGGGCATAACTTTCGAGCGTATCCGTGCTCGTCGAAGAAGGGAACATGATACTCGTCTTGGGGAAAACGCCTCAACCCTCATCCTCCATCAAAAAGGAAACCACGCGCTTTAAAGATAACTGAGATAGTTAAGAAATCTTCTCTATAAAGCCAGCGCAAAAAAGGAGACCGAATCATCCGAATAGGGCTCCAAGACCCTCAATTGCGGCCTCTTCCTTCTTCTTCTCCTCCTCTTCCTTCTTTTTCTTCTCTTCGGCCGGTTTCGTCTCTGCACCTGTAGCTGGAGCCGGAGCTGGAGCGGCTGCTGGCGCTGGGGCACCCGTCATGAACGCTGGTGGAGACTTAATCGCCTCTTCAATGTTAACCTCAGACAGGGAAGCCACAAGAGCCTTCACCCGAATAGGATCTGCGTTGATGCCAGCGGCAGTCAGCACTTTGGTTAAGTTCTCTTCGTTAATGGGTTTTCCAGCCCTGTGAAGGAGTATTGCAGCATGTACGTATTCCATCAGCCTTTCACCACGCTTTCATTGACTTTAGTTAGTCTCATACTTAAACTTAACACTTTTGAAAGGCTGCTGGCAGCAAAGACGCCGTAGACGCTGTGAGAGATTGTTCTAAAATAGAGAAGCCCACCTCTTTTGGACGTACCTTCCTGTGATAGGTACGGGCTGACCACATTTTGGACATTTCTTATTGTCAGTGATCTTGTACTGAGTTATTGTGTAGCCAAGTCGCTTGATGAGGAGTTCTCTGCAGTTGGGACAATACGTGTTTTCGTAGCCGTGACCTTGAACGTTTCCAAGGTAGGGATACAGAACTCCAGCTTTCTTCGCCATCTCGTAAGCGCTCTCTAAAGTTTCAACCCTCGTGGGTGGGTTGTAAAACTTGTAGGCTGGATAGTACCTGGTGAAATGAAGTGGAGTTTCGGGTCCCGCTTCTTTCAGGTGCTTCTCTATCACCCATTGTAAGCATTCCTCATCATCGTTTACGCCCGTGACGACTAGGTTCACAATCTCCACGTGCAAACCCAGTTTCTTGGCTTCTCGGGCGTTCCTCCAAACTTTCTCTACATCCGCACCGCCGCAGTATTTTTGATAGGTCTCAGCGTCTCCCTTTAAGTCGATTTTGAGCCCGTCCATGCCTGACTCTCTCAGCAGTTTCAAGGCTTCCAGCGTCATGTAGCCGTTAGACACGTAGCAGCAGTACAGCCCGTGTTCACATGCGACCTTGAAGAGAGGCACTACCCAATCTGTTAAGATTGTTGGTTCTTGAAAGCTGACGCACAGACCGTCGTCGTTCGCACGTAGAGCCGTGTCGACGATCTTTTCGGGAGGATAATAGGTAGAGTTGGCAGGGTCTGGCTTTGTCTTGGAGAGGTGATGGTTTTGACACCAGATGCAGTCGAAGTTGCAGGACCAAGTGGAGAAGGTGAGGGCTGTGGAGCCTGGCCAGTAGTGGAAAAAAGGCTTAATCTCGATGGGTCTGCTCTCTATGGCACTGAGGTCTCCGTAAACCAGTGTGTAAAGCTTACCATCAACATTCATTCTGGTATTGCAAAATCCTTTCAGGCCAGGTGAAATCAAGCACCTTCTCTCGCACAGACCGCATCTAACCTTGCCTCCCCTGAGTTTCTCGTAAAGGAGGGCCTCGTGAACCGTAGAATATTGCAGTAGCTTCTGCACTCTCAGCACTCTGTGTATAGAAAGAAATGATTATGGATTACATAACCTTTTCAAGATAATTGGGCCTCTTACCTAGTCATGGCTTTCCTGAACACTGGCAACGCGATTAATATCATGATGGTTCCAAATCCTATCAGCACGGTCAATTCAAGGGTTATCGCAGATAGATTTGCTCCAAGTATCATAACTTTCCTAAGAGCCGTGATTGCGTAGGTTAATGGAAGAACCTTTGAGATATTCTGCATATACCAAGGCATCTGCTGTATCGGGAAGAACACGCCGCTGAGGAACAACATGGGAAACATCAGAGTCATCATCACCATCATAGCTGTCTCCTGGTCCTTCGCAAAGGACGTTATCACAACACCCAAACCTACGAAGCTGAAAACTCCCAAAAAAAGCAACGCAAAGATTAACAGGATGCTTCCATGAATGACGACGCCGAACAGCACTATAGCCAATATAAGTATAAGAATCCCTTGGAGCAAGCCTCTAACCGTCTGGGCAAGGGTTTTTCCAAGTATTATACCAAGCCTTCTAATAGGCGCCACCATCATCCCATCTAACGTGCCAATTTCTCTCTCATGCGAAATGGCGGCGGGAAGCCCTGTCATCACGCTCATCATCACCGTCATAGCCATCAAACCAGGCGCCATAAAGTCGAAGTAGTTAAACGTACCTGGGATAGCTCCTTTCGTTTCAACATGGTAGGGTTTCACAACCGCCAGTGAGTTAGTTGCATTAACCAACGGACTCAACGTTTCAACGTTCTGTTGAGCAAGCCATGTGCCCATCTGGTCAAACACCTCCTTCAAGCCGGTCTGCAACGCAATTGACAGTTGAGGATTTGACTGGTCAGTTACAATTATGATGCTTCCTTGCTCGCCAGTCATAAGGTTTAAGGTGAAGTTTCTAGTTATCACTATGCCTCCTTCAACATCACCCCTCTGAATCATGTCCCTCACCTCATCGAAGCTTGAAGCGTTAGTTAGGACCATCATTTCTGTGCTGTTGTTTATTCCCTCCAGAACATTGATGAATATGCTACTTGCACTATAGTTGCCATATCCCTCGTCCTCGTTAACTAGAGCGATAGATACTTTGCTCATGGATGTATTGGAGGGAAATATGAAACCTGCCATAGCCATCATGAACATCGGCATGAGCACAAGCATGGCTAAAGCCATTTTGTTCCTGAAAAGCTCCATCAGATCCTTCCAAGCAATTATGAAAACGTGAGAGATCACGTTTTTAACGCCCATTTCACCTCACCCTCGGTTTCGTCATGTGATGCCTATTCATCTTTATCTTCTGATCTGCCTTGTCTCTTACCTCGTGGCCAGTAATGTGTAGGAAAACATCCTCAAGAGTTGGTTCAAGGTTTTTTACAGAAATTATCTTCCCCTTATTAGTTCTAATAGCGTCGATTATGGTGTCGAATGCATCATCGCCATTAGCGTTGACCTTAATGCGCGTTGAGTTATTCTGAGAAACAGTACTCACACACTTTATAGACCGTATCGAGTGAATCATATCGGTAGTAAGGTTTGGGATCTCCAGTTCCAAAATGGTTGAGTCAGCCCCCGAAACAAGCTTTTTCAGGTTGGTTGACGTATCAAGCGCGGAGATTTTCCCATAATCTATGATGCCTATGCGGTCGCAGAGCATATCAGCTTCAATCATCATATGCGTTGTGAGAATGATAGTCACTTTATTCTCACGATTGATTTTCCTAATGAACTCCCTTATTTCAACGGAGGATTGGGGATCTAAACCCAGTGTGGGCTCATCTAAGAACAAAACCGCTGGCATGTTAAGCATAGCCCTTATCACGTTCATCCTCTGTCTCATACCTGTTGAGAACGTACCCACTTGGGAGTTTTTCCACTTAGTTAATTCAACCAGTTCAAGTAGCTCATCGATCTTCTTGTTGAGCAGTTCACCTTGAATGTTGTAGAGCCTTCCGAAGAACCGCAGATTTTCCTTGGCTGTTAATCGGTCGTACAGAATTATCTTTTCGGATACTAGGCCGATAAGCTCTCTTACCTTATCGTCCTCCTTCACTACGTCATAGCCACCAACCGATGCTGTTCCCTCTGTAGGTCTTGTTAGTGTGGAGAGCATTCTTATTATCGTAGTTTTACCTGCGCCATTAGGTCCAAGCAAACCGAATATCTCGCCTTCCTCTATAGAGAAGGAAACATGGTCGACGGCTACGAGTTTTCCGAAACGTTTGGTGAGGTCATTTGCTTCAATGATGTGCATGTTCTTTACCTCTCTTTCGTTTGAAGTTTGTTTTCTAACTCTTATCAGTCTCTTTTAATCTCTTTGCTATCTCATTCAATTTTTCAGCAGCTTGCTCCAAAACCTCTTTGGCTTCGGTGACAACTTCCTCTGAGTACTTTTCACGTAGACTGTCCATAAGATTCCAACCAGCCATCGCCAGGTTTTTCCCTGCTTCAACCAGTTCGCGTGTCTTTTCATGGTGGAAGTTGAACCAGGGGAACCCAGGGAAGGGAGGCACGGGGAAGGGGGGCATGAGAAATCCGAATCTTTCGCGAAGTTCTTCCTTTCTTTTAACATGTTCCTGAAGAAACGCTTTTCCTTGGTCAGTGAGGGTGTAGCGTTTGATTCCTGCCTCTTGTTCAGTGGCCTCTTTGGCATATCCCTTGTCCTGTAGCCATGCTAAGAGGGGATAAATAGAGCCCGGGCTCGGTTTCCAATGACCGTCAGTTCGTTTCTCGATTTCACTCATGATTTCAGAACCTGACATGGGCTTTTCATTCAACAACCTCAACACGTAATACCTTAGGAAGCCCTTTGGAACAGACGCCATATGTCTGAGCCAGTGCTTGAAGGGATGTGGACCATACACGCTGATCACTCCAACGACTTAACCAATGTTTGATATCAAACTCGATATCGATATTGATAGCACTTATAAACCTTCCGATGCGGCCAATGGAAGTTGTCAGTCGCTTAACACCCTCGTTAAATCGTCTAGTTACGTTTGTGACTTAGGTTGCTTAAAATGTTCCCATCCACGAGCCTCTACAGGAACTGTCTTTTCCACAGTTTTGAAGAGAACAGTTTTCTCTTTGGCAACCTCTCCAATCTCGATGAGGGAACCACCCACGGTTTTCACGGCTTTTTCCGCCTCTTGCCAAAGCTCAGGGTGGATGGTTATCAGAAGTTCGTATTCTTCTCCTCCGTACAAAGTTAGTTCTGCCGGGTTCATGTTGTGAATCTGTGAGAACTTTTCCGCTTCTGGTGCTATTGGAAGGTTGTTGAGGACGAAGCCCACGTTGCTTGCTATGGAAATCTCGTGGAGGCTCCAAGCGAGTCCGTCACTTGAGTCGATGGACGATGTTGCGGCTCCGGTCCGCGCTAGCGCCAAGCCCTCTTTGAGCCGTGCTTGGGGCATGTAAACAGCGCGAACAAGCTTTGTCTTCAGTTTTGGAGGAGCAAAGAAGTGTTCAAGGAGAATCTTTAGGCCGGATGATGTTTTGCCGAAGAGTCCTGTGACCGCTACGATGTCGCCTGGTTTTGCCCCGCTTCGCCTCATGAGGTGGCGTTCTTCGCAGGTTCCAAAGGCGGTGCAACTGATGACTAGGTCGGATGCTTCGTTGGTGTCTCCTCCCAAAACGTAGGCATTGTATTCGCGGGCTCCCTCGTTCAGTCCTCTTCCGATCTGTTGGACGCCTTTTTTAGTGAAGCTTCGGGGGACGCCGACAGATGCAAGTACGGCGATGGGTTGTACTCCCTTGGCGGCTAGGTCGCTTATATTCATGACTACGGCTTTGCGGGCAGCTTGGCGGAGGGTCATACCTGAGGGAACATCAGTCTTTCCAATTAGCATGTCAGTTTTTATGACGGCAAGTTTTCCGTTTCCAATGTCTACAGCTGAGACGTCATCTCCGAACGGAACGGGCACGTTAGGCATCTGGTCTAGGCACTTTAGAATGAGGTTGATTATCTTTCTTTCACCCAGCTCTCCAGCCGTGCTCAAAGCAGAGACCCTCCCCACAATGGTATTGTGTCCGAACGTCTTAAAAATGTGCGTTTCCTTCAGTTGGTTGAGGAGCCCCGGTGGCTCAGCTGGTAGAGCAGTAGATCTCAAAGAGAAGCTGAACCTCGTAAGCTATCTCGCAGTGACAGCTACGGGTCGCGGGTTCAAATCCCGCCCGGGGCTCCAAAACTCTCTCTACTCAACAATTGGATTGAACTGAATTTTGCCGTGACACGAAGGGCTTCTAGATACTGAGTCGAAGTTAGAGGACAGACTAGATAAAAAGGATGGAGAAACTTCGAAAGAGATGAGAACATAAAATTAACAAGCCAGCTATGCCAATGAAGATGCCTACAACCGCGCAATACGTGCTTGAAAGTGGGTTCCTAGGGTCTGTGAAATTTATTCCGTAAACGAAAATAGCTAAGCCTAAGATAGTCACGAAACTACCTACTATGACTCCTCGCACGCGCAAGTTAAGCACTCTGCCAACTGTAAACGCACCGCCGCAGAAAGATGTTATGAAACCACGATATGTATTGGAAAACAAGGTTGGCTTTTCTGTTTAGCTAATAACATCTCAAGAGGGGAAGGGGCACTGAGACTAACAAACATAACTTTCTCAGTGATTTTTCGTTTGCTCTATTAGGTCTCCGGTAGTTACAGCGACCCCGTCACTTCTCAGAAACCGTCAAAACCTTCTTGAAGGGGTCTTCAGGCTTGTCTTTTATCGTGCTGTAGACGATGAACGTTTCCGTTTCTCTAACACC
>Ga0315310_10002284_pt1 | contig 11989 bp, 10 predicted proteins | sample TDP5_MG_FD_203630 | JGI IMG/M metagenome (GOLD analysis project Ga0315310, IMG submission 203630) | Freshwater sediment microbial communities from Lake Towuti, South Sulawesi, Indonesia - TDP5 | ecosystem: Environmental > Aquatic > Freshwater > Lake > Sediment | place: Indonesia: South Sulawesi... | reverse complement strand
CTCAAAAACCGGGTTTCTTGCCGGGAGGATGCCAATGGAGATTGTTCTGGGGGTTTTCCTTTCGCTGCTGGCTGGTGTGGTCCCTACCGCCATCTACGCAGCCATCGTCTGGTGGTTCGACCGCTATGAGAAGGAACCGTTGTGGCTGCTGGCGGTCACCTTTCTGTGGGGAGCCATCCCGGCCATCATCCTGGCCCTGATTGTGGAGCTTGTTCTGGGTGTCCCTGTGTCAGTGCTGGGGGAAGGGCTGTTGACCGACGTGGTGGAGAGCGGTGGGGTGGCCCCGGTGGTCGAGGAGATAGCCAAGGCTGCAGCTCTTTTGGGCCTCTTTGTCTTCCTGCGCCATGAGTTTGACAACGTCCTCGACGGCATCATCTACGGGGCTCTAGTGGGCTTTGGCTTCGCCATGACGGAGAACGTGCTCTATTTTCTGAGCAGCCTCTTTACAGAGGGTTGGGCCAGGTGGGGCACCGTCGTTTTCTTACGAGCTATCGTCTTTGGCTTGAACCACGCCTTCTTCACCAGCCTCACCGGGGCAGCCCTGGGCTTGGCCCGCCTCTCCCGCGCGGCCTGGGAGAAATGGCTGGTGCCACCCTTCGGTCTGAGCCTGGCCATTGCTTTCCACGCCATCCACAACCTAGGTGCTTCCCTGGCCGAATTGAGTTGTCTGACTATTCTCTTCAGCTTCCTCACCGATTGGGGCGGCGTCCTGGTTGTCTTCGTAGTCATCCTTCTGGCTGCGCAGCAGGAAAGGAAATGGCTAACCCAGGAGTTGAAGGAGGAGGTCATCAGCGGCGTCCTCTCGCCGGCGGACTATGCCCTGACCGTCTCTTACCGGCGACGCTTCGGGGCCCGTTGGCAGGCCCTGCTGGGGCAGAGCTGGCAGCGCTGGCGTCAGTTGGGGCGTCTCTTCCACCTGGCAACAGAGTTGGCTTTCAAGAAGTATCAACTGCGCACGGCGGGCGATGGAGAAGACACCAGAGCCACCATAGCGCGGCTGCGGAACCAGATCGTGGCCCTGCGAGGCGAGATGGGTTAGAGGCAATACGGTTTAGATAAGAGAGCGAACGTCGGCCGAGTAGGTCTGGAGCCCTTCGACAGGCTCAGGATAAACTCCGTGAAAGATCGTATCGAGGCCACGTGAGCGGCTTTTCTAACGGACTCAGCACTGCTTGGGCCGCGCCGTAGTTTCGATACGCTGGCTTCGGTATGCTACGCTACTCAGCCCAAGTCGCTACCCAACCGACGGCACTTACTAACCGAATCGGGGGCTAGAGGTAGCTCAAACTAACCTATCTTGAAGGCATTTGATCCGTGAAAGACAGACCACCTGAGGCTGCTCAGGCCATGGCTCACATCCATTATCTCACCGAAGTCATCGGCCCCCGAGGCTCTACCACGCCGGAGGAAAGGCAGGCGGCGGAGTACGCGCAGGGGGTGCTGCACGATCTGGGGATCGAGGACGTCAGGGTCGAGGAATTTGAGAGCGCTTCCTCAGCCTGGCGACCCTACGCCGTTTGTGCCCTTCTGGCCCTGCTGGCTGTAACGGTTTACCCATGGGCCGGGCGGGTCAGTGCTCTGGCGGCTGCTTTGCTATCGGCCCTGGCCTTCTACTGGGCTTACCGCGAGCTGAACTTTACCGACAATCCCATCCGTCGCCTCTTGCCCAAAGGGAAGAGCCAGAACGTGATCGGGATCATCCCTCCTAACGGGGAGGTGCAGCAGAAAGTGGTCCTCATCGGCCACCTGGACAGCCACCGCACGCCGCTCCTCTTCCGCACGACCTTTATGGTCTACGTCTTCATGGCGGTCGTGGCCCTCGGCTTCCTCAGCCTGGCGGTCAACACCCTGTTCTACTTGCTGGGAGCTCTGACGGGCTGGCCTTTGTTCTACACCCTCTCCTGGGGGGTGGCTGGTCTGGCCCTCATCGTTTTGCTCCTTTGCCTGCAAGCCGACCTCACTCCCTACACCAAAGGGGCCAACGACAACGCCTCGGCAGTGGGTGTGAACCTCAGCCTGGCTGAGCGACTGGTGAAAGAACCACTCCAACGAACCGAGGTCTGGGTCCTCTGCTCTGGTTGTGAAGAGGTGGGCTGTTACGGGATGCTGGCTTTCCTGAAGGCCCACCAAGAGGAGCTACGCCAGGCCTACTTCATTGACCTGGAGGGGGTAGGCGTCGGGCAGTTGTACTACGCCAGCCGCGAGGGCATGACCAAAGCCTATCCCAGCCATCCTGAGCTGGTGGCCATGGCCGCGAAGGTCGCTGCCCGCCGACCGGAGCTGATGGCCGGCCCCAGAGTGCTGCCCGCTGGTTACACCGAGACAGGGGTGGTGGTCAAAGAGGGGCTGAAGGGCATGACCATCGTCGCCCTCTCCCGCCAGGGTTTCCTGCCTTACTGGCATCAGCCGGAGGATACCATTGACAAGATAGAAGTGGAAACCCTGGCCCAAGCTCACGAATTGGTGTGGGAGATGATGCGGGAGATAGACGGAGGACATAACAGGGATGCTCATCGGGATTGATGCCAGCCGGGCGGCTGCGCGGGAGCGCACGGGGACGGAAAACTATTCCCTCAATCTGATTCGCCACCTCCTGGCCTTGCAGAGTGGCCATCGCTACCGCCTCTACTTTAATCGTCCGCCCACGGTCGGGCTTTTCCCGACGACGGCTGACCTCGAACTGCGGGTCATGCCTTTCCCTCGCCTTTGGACGCATCTGCGTCTCTCCTGGGAGATGGCCCGCCAGCCCCCTGACGTGCTCTTCGTGCCGGCCCACGTCCTGCCCCTCGTCCACCCCCGGCTCAGCGTGGTCACCGTCCACGATCTGGGCTACCTGTACTATCCAGGGGCCCACCGGCTCCTGGATCGCCTTTACCTGGACCTCTCCACGCGCTACAACGCCCGTGCCGCCAGCCGGGTCATCGCCGTCTCCCAGGCGACCAAAGACGATTTGGTCCAACATTATGGCCTTGAGCCCGACAAGATCACGGTTGTGTACTCTGGCTGGGACGAGACGATGCAGCCGGTGGAGGATGAAGCAACGATCGAGAAGGTCAAGGCTCGTTACCATATCCGAGGGGATTACGTCCTCTACGTGGGCACCCTTCAGCCACGCAAGAACCTGGGGCATCTGCTGGAAGCGTATGCCATCGTAAGGAAGCAGGCCAAGAGGGGTGAGACACCTGGCTTGGTCATTGCCGGCCGAAAAGGCTGGCTGTATGACCAGATTTTCCAGCAGGTCGAGGGGTTGGGTTTGGAGGGCGGGGTCATCTTCCCTGGCTATGTGCCTCAGGACGATCTGCCCGCTCTGCTCAGTGGAGCCCGCCTTTTCGTTCTTCCCTCCCTGTACGAAGGCTTCGGCCTGCCGGTGCTGGAGGCCATGGCCTGCGGCACGCCGGTGCTCTGTTCCAACGTTTCCTCTCTGCCCGAGGTGGCCGGGGACGCCGCCCTTTTAGTTGACCCCCTGGATGTAAAGAGCATGGCCGAGGCCATGAACCGCCTTCTGCAAGAGGAGGGGTTGAGGACCCAATTAGTGGAACGAGGTTACCGGCAGGCGCGCCAGTTCTCATGGGATCGGTGCGCCCGTGAGACGCTGGCTGTGCTAGAGGATACTCTGCAAATTGCCTAACTTTCTCTACACGCTTTCTACCATCCGGGCATGGGCAACCTCTCTACGACCAATCGGACGGACTTGTGAGGCGAGGAGTGAGACAACTGCTACCGTCTCGCCGTCAAGCGTCATAAATTCGACCTCGTATCCTTCGCCGTTACGATGCGTTAACACAACGGTGCCAATATCGCCCCGTTCCAGGCCGTACTCTGGGAGATCGGTTGTCAGCACAACACTGTCCAGCTCTTGAATCATCTTACTCTCCTTCGTAGTGGATAGGCGGTTACAAAACGCGGAATCTGTTCTCCTGTTTCGATGAACCAGATCGAACAAATGACAGGTGCTCGCCCGTCCGGTGCAGGTAATGTGCCTTCAACAACGTACCGGGTTCCAAAGGGGGAATCCTCAATCCTGGTAACCTCGTGATCGGCGGCATGGCGTAGTAATGCCGTGGCAAGCTCTTCCCACGAGTCAGCCGAAAAACCAAATCTTGTGAAAAAATCCGCCTTGCTGCGACCGTCGCGGTGCGTGGGAGAGAGCAGATACCCTGTAATTTTCGTTTGTGGAACAACTGCCTTTTCATGGTTTGGCAGTTTCATTTCTCCCCTCCTCTATCATCTAACTCGCTCTGGTCCGGTGTTTTCCCGCTCTATATCGTACCACAAAGTGAAGCTATGTGCAAAAAGAGGCAGCAAGACACTAATGACCGGTGGGCCACCCGTACCGCCTATACCGCAATAGTGGTGCAGCACAAAAAACGAGCCCCTGATGGGCTCATGCTCTCTAACTGGCGGATTGGGGCGGCCTGTGCCTCGACTGCCGTGCCCCATCCCTCCTTCTTGAAAATCAGACAGAAAAGTGTTATAATCTAAGTGCACTGAAAAAAACCTGGCCGGTTTCAGCAAACCGTCGAGGCAGTTGGCTAGGTGTGATAGCCACCCAACAATGACGATAACACTACGAAAGGCCCATCTGGTCAATTTTGTGCTGGATGGGCTTTTTGTTTGAGCGAAGCTTGCTCTTTCGACTTGCCAGTTTCATGCATTCAGACAGGGAGGTGGTCACATTGAACGATTGCAAACGAGCGTTGATGAACTACGGGCTTGACTTGATGGCCCGCGCCACCCAAGGAGACGCCCCTGCCCTGCGCCGGCAACTGGGGGGCTCGTGGCCCGATTATGATTGGTGGTCTTACGAGAAAGTGCTGATCGGTCAGCGAGACCTGCCTCCGCCCCAGCCAGGAGACAGATTACTGTCTATCTTTTCCCGCGTGTACCTGCCAGAGGTCAAAGCACCAACCCCGCTGGTCTACTACCGCCCCCACCTGCTTGAGCTTCACGAGAAGGCCCTTTTCCCCGCTGACAAAAACGAGCCGACAGAACCAAAGAGAGAAGTAACCTGGGACAGATTTGAAGAGGCTATGACCAGGGTGATGGAACCAGGTCGTGAAGATGAGGCCCTCTTCGAAACCTTCTATCACCTGATGCACCGATACGCCTGGGCGCTGCCCTGTACCTACGGTGAAGAAGGTGTCTCTCTGTTCGAACAATGGAAGGCAGTGGCGGCCCTGGCCTTTGCCTCGGGTCCGGAACGGGCCAAAGGCCCGGCCGAGAGCTTTACCCTCATCGGCGGCGACATCCCGGGCATCCAGGATTTCGTCTACACCATCACCAGCAAAGGGGCGGCTAAGGGGCTGCGGGGCCGCAGCTTTTTCGTGCAACTGCTGGGTGATGCGGTGGTGCGACGCATTCTGGCCGATCTGGACCTCTGCCTGTGCAACGTAGTCTACAACGCCGGGGGGAATTTCGTGGTGTTGGGGCCAGAGGAAACAAAGGCGGAGGAAGCCGTGGACCGGGTGCGACAGCAGGTCAACACCCGGCTGGTGGAAGCGATCCAGGGCGACACGGCGTTGGTGTTGGAGACCATGGAGGTTTCGGCTACCGACCTGTTTACACCGGACCAGTTCAAGACGGTGCGAGATGATTTCGCCAAAAAAGTCGCCCAGGCCAAGAACCGACCTCTGCGGGAGCTGGCCGTGGACGAGAAAGGTTGGGAGACCCTGTTCGAACCGAAGGGAAAAGGCAGCCGGCTATCGTGCGCCGTATGTCGGATCGAGGTAGACGGGCGCAACAGCAAGCTGCTGGAGCGGACAGGCGAAGCGCCTGAAGGGATTGAGCCACCCCGCATCTGCTACCTGTGTGATAGCTTTGCCAAGTTGGCCCAGGATATCCGACACAAAGACCTATGGATGGTAGTTGCCGAGAGGCCAGAGATGCTGAACACCAAGGTGCAGCCCAAAGATGGCTGGACGGAGCTGTTGGAACGGATGACCGGCTTCCACTACCAATTCAGCCACGAGCAGCCAGCCGGTGAGGGCACCGTGCTGGCCCTCAACCGTCCTGACTTCCTCGAGACTGGTGCCTACGGCTTCCGCCTGTTGGCTAACGTAACCCCACAGACCACGAATCATGATATAGAATACCTGCGCGATAAGGCAAAATGGGAAGAAAAGGACATTCCCGAGAAAGGCGATATCCGCAGCTTCACCTTATTGGCCCACGCTGCGGCCACAGCCGGGGTCATAGAGCGGGTGGGGGTGCTGCGCATGGACGTGGACGGGCTGGGGCAGGTGTTCAGCGAGGGAGTGCCCGACCTGACCCTACCCAGGTTGAGCGCGCTGAGTGGGGCGCTGGATCTCTTCTTCAGCGGCTACCTGAACAGGCTGGTCCAGGACCAGGCGGAGAACGACCTGTACATCATCTACGCTGGCGGCGACGACCTGTTCATCGTCGGGGCCTGGCACCACCTGCCGGACCTGGCGGCAAGCATCCGCAACGAGTTCAAAGCTTTCGTCGGCGACCATCCGGCGCTGAGCCTGTCGGGGGGCATCACTCTAGAGGGGGCCAAATTTCCCCTGTACCGGGCGGCGGAGCGAGCGGGAGAGGCGGAGGGACAGGCCAAGGGGTACACCCGGGCCGACGACCGCGGGAAAGACGCCCTCTGCTTCTTGGATACGGTAGTCGGCTGGGAGAATTGGGAGTTAGTGCGGCAGCAGAAAGACGAGATGCTGTGGCTGATCGGGGCGCGGGATAACCCCAGGGACGAAGGGCGGCTGCCCCGGGCGCTGCTTCAGGTGGTGCAGAGCCTCCACCAGCTTTACCGCACCGGGCTGCGAGATGCCCGGCGGCGGATCCGGCGGGAAAACCGAAAGCGGCCGCCGGACAAAAAGCTGCCCCTGCCAAACCCGCAGATGTTCTTTGGGCGCTGGGCCTGGATGCAGGCCTACAGCCTGACTCGCCTAGCCCAACGCAGCAAAGAAGATGAGGCGAAGGCGCGCCTCATGGAACTGCAAAAACAGATCATGCAGCCGGACACCGTGCGCTACAGTGGCCTGGCGGCGCGGTGGGCGGAGTATTTAACCCGCGGGTCTGAGCGCCAAAAAAACACTCCGAAAGATAACAGCATCTCGGGTCTTCTTCAGGAGGAGACTCATGGGTGATCCTGACTTCCGTCAGAAGCTCAGAAACTATCTGATCCGCGAGTTTCGAGAGATTGAGCACCCCGCCGAACCCTTTGATGTGTCACGTTGCCTGGCTCTGGACATAGAGAGTGCAACTGACGCACTATTGGCCCTTCTTAGGTTGCCGACTACCGTTGCTGAAGCACAAGGCCTGGAAAAGCGGGTACTTTCTTCGCTCAAGCAATACCTGGATGCCAAAGGAGTGGAGACTGAACGTCGTGTCCATGCGGTGAGCAGCTTGGTACTACGACTTGAACCATTCCTAAAGAAGCTGTTTGCACTGCGTTACCCCAACAGCAAAGTCCCCAGCCGATTTAAGGAAATGCTCCAGTCAGATGTGGTGGGCTATCAAAGCAAAGAACTCTTGCACAAACCAACCGAAAAAAGCCTCCTCGATGCTTTGCGCCTGCAGCGTACTGAGGACGCTATCCTTCACGATGCATATTGCTTCCGTAACATCGAGGCTCACGAAGCCAGAGCGTTTCTCCCGGCGCGTGAACAGCGTTGCTGGCGATCAGTGGTTGCTGCGTTCTTGCTAGTCGCCCAGAGGAACATTGACCTAGCCCCCGCTATCAAAGGCCGTATGGAAAGCGCCGCGCGTATTCGCTCTGGTCTGAAAGTTTGTCTGGAGAATGTGCGTGGCCGGTTCGATGACGCCAAATGGCGCAATGAATATTACATCCCTCTGACCATAGATCGAGATGGGAAGTTGGATGAGCATGTAACCGCTTTTCTCAGAAGCCAGACTGATAGACTGCTGGTGATTGCCGGACGAACGGGCGCAGGAAAGAGCACCTTTCTGGAGCGTGTTGCAACCGAACTAGCTAATCAAGCCTTGGATGTCCTTGGTTTGGAGGTGCCAGAACATTTTCTCGTTCCAGTGCATCTGGAGGTAAAGCGATATGCTCCTGGCAAGCGCAAACATCTGGTCAAGAAGCTGTATGATGAGTTCGATCCGAACAGGTTGCTGAGCATAGAGGGGCGACGCATCCTCTCCTGGCCACAAATCCTTTCGCCGACTGGTCTCGTGGTCTGCCTTGACGGTCTTGACGAGGTGCCTTCGACAGCCTATCCAGTGGTGGTCTCAGAGATTGAGGATCTTGTCGCCGATTTCGAGAACGTCAAAGTGATTGTGACCAGTCGCCCCCACGCTGTCCCAGACCATTGGCACAAGTCGCTAGTTCATATCGCGCCACTCTCACGAGAGGAGGTGATTGCCTATTTCGGACACCCTGAACATCTAAACTTGCTAGCACCTGACATCCAGGCTTTCTTGGAAGGCAAGCCGGACCTCATAGACATCCTTCAGGACCCGCTGATGGCTGAAGCTGCCTGTCGGTACTGGCATCAGTTTGAGCCGCCTGATCTGAGGTCAGAACTTGATCCGTCTACTCGACAAGAGGCCTTGTTAGAAGGATCGCTGCTCGATCATCTGTACCAATGCTTCTTCACACATCACCTGCGTCGGGCCTTTGGAAAGCAAGTGACGGACTATGAAAGGGTCAGACAAGTGAGTGCGCTGGCAAAGTTGGCACTGGAAATGGACGGTGACCCATTCGCCAACTTTGAATTAATCGCAAGTGCGTTTGATAGGTTTGAGTCAGGCGCGACCACAGGAGAAAGCCTGCTGGAGCTCTTTGTGGACATTGGCTTACTCAAACCACACGACAACGAGTTTGCTTTCCGGAACGATACTGTTAAGGCTTACTTTGCCGCTGTTGGGCTACGCAGCCATACGCGGAGGAAGCAGAATCTTGAGCAAGCCCTCTCGTTGATCTGTCAGGCTAACCAGTTCTGGCATCGTTGTGTGGAGCTACTAAAACAGATGGCCCCACTGTATGACTTCAGCCTTATCGAAGGTCACTTGGCCTCACTGAGTGAGGTGTAACTCAACTTTAGAGAGGAGGTCTATCCATGAATCAGAAACATTTATCTCCGCAAGACTATCAGAATATCATCGTTGAGGGCAATGCAAAAGTTCTGACAAATCGTGCCGAGAACATCGGCACTAGCCTAGCCCGTCAGCTCACCACATCTCAGATCCGTAACATCTTTGGGACGGTGCGGCAGATTGAGATGAGTTGGAGGCCACGGGCTACAGAGAAGGAGCGGAAATACGCCGCTCGCCAATTGATTCTGCTCAAGCCGAAACTGGCTTACCAGGCCAAGCGAGAGCGAGGCAAAGGGGTTCAGGAATTGGCTAATGTCCTCACACCCGCCATTGATTTGGTAGGTGAGGATCGAAACCGCTTCCAAAACTTCCTAGACTTCTTCGAGGCCATTCTGGCCTATCACACCGCCGCGGGCGGGCAGTAAAGGAGGGACAAAAATGGTAGATAAAAGTGTGGACCTGTACGGACGCATCTTCGTGCGCGGCAAGATTAAAGCCATGACCGGCCTGCACATCGGCGGCTCGCCAGTAGCCCTGGCCATTGGTGCGGTGGACAACCCGGTGATCCGTGACACGTTGACCGGTCGGCCTTACATCCCCGGCTCCAGCGTGCGGGGCAAGATGCGTTCCCTGTGGGAAAAGATGAGCGGCGTGCGCCAGAACTGGCCCATCGGCAAAGGGGTCAGCATCCATGTCTGTGAGAAACGTGGAGATTACGAGCAATGCCCCGTATGCCAGATTTACGGCGTGCCGGGCCAATTGGAGGCTTCCTTCCCTACCCGCCTGGTGGTGCGCGACGCCTTTCTCTCAGAGGGAAGTGAACAAGAGCTGCGGCTACAGGCTAAGACCGACCTGCCCTACACCGAAGTCAAATGGGAAGCGGCCATTGACCGGGTGACTTCGGCGGCGGTGCCGCGCCAGATGGAACGGGTACCGGCTGGCGCTGTGTTCGACGGCTTCGAGATGGTCTTCTCGGTTTACGACGAGGGTGACCTGAAACGCTTCGTGGACATCTTCGAGGCCATGCAACTGCTGGAGGACGACTACCTGGGCGGCCAGGGCACCCGCGGCAGCGGCAAGGTACGCTTTGAAGGGATACGCCTGTCTTGCCGTAACCGGAACAAGTATGCCAGCGAAGTATCGTGGGATAAGACGCCAGAGGGTAGCAACGTCAGCGTGAGAGACGTTCTGGCTCAGAAGCAAGCACTGCTGGAGTGGCTGAAAGCTAACATCAAGATTGAGGCTTACCAGCCTGCTGGAAACTGAAAGGAGGCGCCTGATGGACGCAATGGCGTATCATCTGGAAGCGCGGGCGCCCTTCCACTTTGGACTGCGGGGGGTAGGGATCGAGGCTACGGCGATCCATGGGCCCTCGGATACCCTCTTCTCGGCCCTGTCTCACACCGTCCGCCAGCAGTTCGGTCTGACCATGCTCCAGGACTTCCTGGCTGGCTACTCTTCGCCCAACCCGCCGCTGGTGCTTTCCTCAGCCTTTCCCTACGTGCTGGTCCGACGCGAGGAAGAGGTAGACGATTGGAAACCACCCGCTCCCTTTGGCCCCGACCAGGCGATCCGCTTCTTTCCCCGGCCCATAGAGTGGCCGCCCGGCGTGCCCGATGAGCCAGGGGAACGCAAGGCAGTCAAGAGAATCGCCTGGGTGTCGGAGAGCATCTTCCGGGCCTGGATCACAGGCGATAGCCATTCCTTATTCCGGGAGTGGATAAAGGAGACTACCCTTGACGGTCAGAAAGTAAAGCACCCCAATCTCCTTCAAGGAGGCCAGGTATGGCTGACGATGGAGGAGTGGGAGTGCGTGGCCGGCTGGCGGGAGGAGGAGACGGACGCCATCCGCCTGTGGGCGGTGGGCGATGTGCCCAGGGTGACGGTGGACCGACAGGCCAGCACCTCGACGGTATATCAGGCCGGGCGGGTGTGGTTCCAACCGGGGAGCGGACTGTGGCTGCTGATGCGCTGGCGAGAGGACTGGCGAGAGCGAGGAGAGACGGCCCTCCAGGTGCTAGGCGACGCCGGGGTCGGCGGGGAGCGCAGTGCTGGGCACGGCCTCTTCCGCCCGCACGGCCCGTATCCTTTGTCCAGCCTGCTCAACCCGACGCCAGGCGAACGGTTCCTGACCCTGTCCCTCTACTACCCGACCGAGGCGGAACTGGCAGACGTGCTCAAAGGCGACGGGGGCAACTATCGGTTCCAGATGCGGCGGGGGTGGATGGCTTCGCCCGATGACAGCCACAATGCCGAGGGCAACCTGGTCCGAGGACGGGCGCTGCGCCGCAAGGCAGTGCGCATGTTCGCCGAAGGGAGTATCCTGCGCTGGCCCGACGGAAGCACAGTGCTGGGCGCGCTGGCCGACGTCACTCCCGATGCCTTCAAGACGCACAAGGTCTGGCGCTACGGCCTGGCCTGGGCAGTAGGCTACCAGCCGAAGGGAGGTGTCCCATGAGCAAATTGCACACGCGGATCGAGGTCAAGGTAGAGCTTCTCTCCCCTCTCCACATCGGCACGGGGACGGAGCTTTTGCTGGATTACGACCTGGTGCCCCACGGGGGACACACCTACCGGGTGAACGAGGAGGCGCTCTTGGAGCACGCCCTGGTAGAAGCAGAGGCGGCTGGGGCAGCGGCGGTGAATCAGTTGCTGGCCGGGCGACCGGCGGCTGAGTTGCTGACCGAGGCCGACTTTGCCGATCCCCACAGCCCCCTTTTCCGCTACGTCATGCCGGGCACGCCCTTCACCAAGACCGCTGGGGCGAAGGTGCAAGAGCAGATCAAGGACGTGCATGACCGGCTCTACCTGCCCGGCTCGTCGCTGAAGGGGGCGCTGCGTACGGTGCTGGCTTGGGGCATCTACGCCAACCAGAAGCGCAAGCCCGACCTGGCCCGGCTGGGACGCAGCCGCTCCTGGGCAGCCCAGGATTTGGAGCGGAACCTCTTTGGACGAGACCCCAACCACG
>Ga0315310_10002283_pt1 | contig 11990 bp, 14 predicted proteins | sample TDP5_MG_FD_203630 | JGI IMG/M metagenome (GOLD analysis project Ga0315310, IMG submission 203630) | Freshwater sediment microbial communities from Lake Towuti, South Sulawesi, Indonesia - TDP5 | ecosystem: Environmental > Aquatic > Freshwater > Lake > Sediment | place: Indonesia: South Sulawesi... | reverse complement strand
ATCTTTAAGGCTCACTCAACTACCCCCTTTCAGCAAAGTGACAACTTAGGCTCGTTTAAGATTCTCTGTCCCCCCTTTCTCCCCCGGATTCCCGCTATGTCAGCATACCGATGCGGCTCTACCTGTTCTTGAACTGGGGTTTTCTCTTTTCGGAGAATGCCTTGGGTCCCTCGATGGAATCCTCCATGCCAATGAGATTCTGCTCCAGGGCTCTGGAGAAGGCAGCCCCTTCCATCGGAGACATATAGAAGCCGCGATACAGAATTTCTTTCAGGTTGCGGACATCCCGCGGCGCAAGGTACAGGATTCGCTCTGCCCACTCCATCGCTTCATCCATCAGGCGCTCCTTGGGTACCACCCGATTCACCCAGCCCATCTCATAGGCGCGTTGGGCAGTGATGCGGCGGTCACCCCATAGTACAATCTCCAGAGCATGTTGAAGGTGCATTTGTCGGGTCAGTGGGTGGAGCCAGCCGGCACTCATATTCCAACGCACTTCAGAAACGCCAAGCTCAGCATGCTCTGCGGCGATCCTGATATCGCATTCCTGGGCCAGTAGCCAGCCTCCGGCAATAGCGTACCCGTTGATAGCGGCAATGGTGGGCTTCCAGAGATCCAGGTCTTCACAGAGTAGCCCGAGTTTCCGACTCCGCCGGCGAACGGGCTTAATCCGGCCTGTACGAATCTGGGTAGTTTCCTTCAGATCAGCCCCAGCAGAGAAGGCTTTGTCTCCGGCCCCTGTGAGGATAGCTACCCACGCTTCGTCGTCATCCCGGAATCGCTCCCATCCATCGTGGATTGCTTCCCACAGCTCGCCGTTCAGAGCATTCATGGCATCGGAACGATTCATTGTCATGACCACAACTCTGCCATCTAGCTTCTTCTCGTAAAGTAGGACTGGTTTTCCGACCATTGGTTACTCCTTTCATATTGCATCACTTCGACAAATCCGATTTGACGATTGCTGCTCTGATCGCGCTGGGCACGAAATGGAAGCTATATCAGTCGAGCCACTTGCTCCCGGTGGAAATTGGCGTCCCCCAGAGTAAGCTCGGCTGCTTTGGCCCGCCTGAAGTATAGCGGCATGTCGTGGTCTTCTATGAAGCCCACCCCGCCAAAAATCTGTTGCCCTAAAGCGGTGACCCGCCTGTACGCGTCACTTGCCCAGGCCTTGGCCATGTGTATCTCCATCGTGCAAGGTAGACCCTCGCTCAGCTTCCAGGCTGCTTCGTAGGTCAGGAACCGGATGCCATCGACGTCCATCATCATGTTGGCGATGTAGTGCTGAATGACCGGGAAGCTACCCAGCGGGCGTCCAAACACAATTCTCTCCTTTGTGTAGGCAGCAGACATTTCCAGCACCTGTTGAGCTCCCCCGACCATCTCAGCACACTTGGCCAGTGTCGCCTGCTGAAGGGTATTCTCAAGCGGAGGCCAGGCTTGATGCAAACCACCAATGATGCTCTCCTTCGGTACCCTTACTCCGTTGAAGATGACCTCGCAGAGCTTGTCTCCGGCGATGGTCTTTAGCACAGTACGATTAATGCTTGGGTTCCTTCCATCCACTAGAAATGCGGTGATCCCCTCCTCTGGAACTGTCTCCTTCTTAGTTCTAGTAATGCATATCATATAATCAGCTATATGAGCATCAGGAGTGAAGAGCTTGGTGCCATTGATAATATAATCATCGTTGTCACTTGTGGCTTCAACTCCAACTGAGGCAGCATCATAAGAGGCACTTGGCTCGGTCAGGGCTAGGGTAAGGATAATCTTTCCCTGAGCTACCTGAGTCAACAAGTCCTTTTTTTGCTCATTACTCCCGGCCTTTAGGATAAAAAGACCACCTAGAACAACTGTAGAAAAGAAGGTGCTAGGTAAGCAACCACGTCCCATCTCTTCCAGAAGCACTGTCAGGTCAAGGAAACTCCCCCCCAGACCTCCGTACTCTTCCGGAAATATTAAGCCTAGCCATCCCAGTTCGGCCATCTTCCGCCACAGCTCTGGAGGACAGCCTCTTCCATCATGCACCATCTCCCTCACTAATGCCTTCGGGCACTCCTTGTTAAGGAAGCTGCGCGCTGCCCTCTTAAGCATCTCCTGCTGTTCATTTAGGTCAAAATCCATGGTTTCATCCTTCGTTTCAAATACCAGCTGTCGTCTTCAGTCTGGCCTTTGCATACTGTCACCTTGAAGAAAGGCAGTCCCTTTCTGCTCATCGGGGCTCTCGGGGCAGTCCCATACCCCTGGTGGCTATGAGACTTCTCATGAGTTCATGAGAGCCTCCCCCATAGCTCAGATGAACCGTGAATAGATAGCGGTGTTCCACCCTTCCGTCCAACGGTACCCACTTGGAGTCAGATTCGAGCTGACCGTATAGCCCCATAATCTGCGTGCCGATATGCCCGATCCGCTGATCCAACTCATTGCCCCACACTTTGGCTATGGCCGCCTCCACCTCAGGAATGACCCCTTTGCTCATCAGCCACCCTGTGCGATAGTTGAATAGGCGCCTTATGTTGCTCTCGATCACAAGTTGCGCCAGATTCTGTCGCACGTAAGGGTCTTCAGCCAGAGGCCTCCCGCCATGCTCCGTCATCTTGGCGTAATCTATCAAGTCATCCAGAATACTCCTGCCGCCCACCACCGGCACGCCGCCCATCACTATTCTCTCAACGCCCAGAGCTTCTCTTATGTAGGCCCAACCCTGGTTCTCCTCGCCTACTCGGTTCGAAATAGGAACACGCACATTGTCATAGAAGACCTCGTTTGTTCTGTCACCACCCATCGTCCGCAGAGGCCTTATGGTGATGCCCGGGCTCGCCAGGTCCACGATAAAGAGGGATATCCCCCTGTGCTTGGGCGCATGGGGATCTGTTCTAGCCGCCAGCCAGTGGTGTGTAGCGTAGTGCGCAAAGCTACTGTATACCTTCTGCCCATTAATGATGTAATCATCCCCATCTCGTACAGCGCGCATTTCCAGTGATGCTAGGTCGGTGCCGGCGTTGGGCTCAGTGTAGCCCAGAGAAAAACTTATCTCTCCCCGGGCGATCTTTGGCAGGTACTCTCTCTTCATCTCTTCGCTGCCGTGACGCATTATTACAGGGCCCTGTATCCCACCGTATTCGCTGCCCCCTGCGATCCCGCGAGCAGCGAACTCTTCGAAAAGGATACGTTGCTCCTCATCGGAGCGCTCAACGCCCCCGTACTCTTTGGGCCAGTGGGGAGCTTTTGGAGCCAGCCACCCTTTGGCGGCGAGCCTGCGATAAAACTCCCTCGCCAGGGGAGAGATGTCATAAGGTCGATCGCGCTGAAGCTCGCGCGCCTGCACAACTTCAGGCGTTAACTCCTTGTCCAGGAAATCCCGGACCTCTTGCCTGAACATCCCGCCCTCCTCTGTATCTGTATCCACTGGTTCTGGTACATCTACTTTGAAGTCCAATATGACCACCTCCCTTTCTGCTTAGTTTCAGCCTTGTACCAAGGAACAGACTATACCCCCGCTTCTGCTTAGGCCAGCTACAAAAGCACATGATACTGGCCGTGCTAGTCCTTTAGATATCTCTTAGGCAGGTCTTGGATGATCTCTTCTGCCTCTTTCACTATTCTTTCAACGAGGCCCTTTACCGCGGGAAGGTCATCTACGAGTCCTGCTACCTCTCCACCGGGCATAAGTGCCTTCGGCCCATCACCGCGGAACTGCGCATCCCAGCCCTCATCCTCCTTAGCGCGGACTTCACGGGCGACGTCAGCAAGATCCTCTGGCTCACCCAGGTATACGCCAGGTGCCTTGCTTACTGTGAGCCGGGCAAACTCCATGGCAGCCTCGTTCTTCAGCCATCGCAATGGGCCCACGACTCCCCTGGCGACTATGGTATCTCGTTCCCCGCTGTTCACCACGTAGTCCTTGTGCACCTGCTGAAAATCACTCTCTTTGGTAGCCAGGAACCTGGTGCCCATCTGGACGCCTACAGCACCTAGAGCCAGAGCCGCCACCAGCGAAGCGCCATTACCGAACCCTCCGGCACCAATAACAGGAGTGTTCACAGCCCTGACCACTGCCGGTAGTAGGACCATGGTGTGCACCGGCTCCCAAGCGACATGTCCTCCGCCCTCCTGCCCAGACGCAATTATGGCATCGACACCTGCCCGTTCGGCTCTCTTGGCATGGCGAACGGAGGGAACCACATGAAGCCACTTGACCCCCGAAGGTTTTATCACGTCTGTCCAGGGAAGGGGATCCCCTGCTGAGGTGATTATCACCCTCAGCCTCTCTCTCATCTCCGGGTCTTCATCTCTAACCTCGAGTGTCGTTTTGATGACCTCCCTGGCATAGCCAGCCATTTCTGAAGACACCATGGAGTTGATGCCAAAGACTCCCTTCGTCTCCCGGGTTGCCTCCTTCACCCGATAGAAGGCCCGCTTCATCTGTTCCTGCCAAGTACCACCTTTCCCATCGGTGAGTGTCTTGGCTACCTGTGACACTCCCGCCGCCATCTTAGCAGGATCGCTCCTGAGGTAGCTGAAACCACTGGTACTTATGATTCCCAATACCCCGGCATTGGCTGCCGCCTCAGCTAGCCGATTTGTACTGAAGGGCCCCATACCAGCCTGAATAATAGGATACTTGATACCCAACATGCCACATAACTCAGTGTGCAGGACTCTATTTGCCATGTCTCCTCCTTCTCAGGGGTGTTGCTGCCTTCTGTTCCTTTTCCTCAGACAGCTAGCAATTACTCTTCTCTGCCCTCCTGTTTGAATCCCGCCTATCTCAGAACAGGAGCAATTAGGGGTCTCTTTCTTTTCAGCTTCTCTTTGAGCAGAGACCTACTGCCAGCATCTGACATGGAAAGCATGCTAAGCCGGAGGCCGTCCACAGAGAATTAGACGGGTATCACACCCTTGTCGCGGTTTCACCAGTAGTCGACAAACACACGCTCCTTCGCCAACCACATGCTCGACCGGGCAAAGTCGATGAATTTGCTTTCGTCCGCCACGGCGAGCTGTCCGCCCCGAGCTCTTTCCGGCGTGGTCGCCGCCCCGATAGTGGCCCGCTCGAACCAGAGCTCAGCGTGACCGGTGTAAGGCTCGGTAATTGTACCTCGGGCTTCGCGTAGCACCCCCTCAAACTCGTCCTCATAGCGATGAACCTGAATATATCGCTTGATGTGCCCCGCCTCGGCAATTCGGCGGATGAGAGGTCCGTGTGCAGTGCGCCAGTAGAGCTGGGCTTCCTCCAGGGACAGATGCGCGAGATGACGAAGTGGATAGTAGAATTTCACCAGAGAGTCCATCTCGGTCGCTACCAAGTTCTCCGGCGAAGGGTTCACCTGGGGGTACTCGTAGGCAAACCACAGTGGTGAATTTGGGAGATCGATGAACTTTGCTTCATCTTCTACCAGCCCCCGGGCCGCTTCCTGCCCCCGCGGGGAGTCGAGGGCAGAAACCACGTCCTTGCGGCTGCTCCACCATAATTCCGCCACACCGTCGTACGGCGGTTCCATCTTGCCGCGATCCCCCGCCAACTGTGCGCTCTGGTCTTCTTCTAGGGTATGAACCTGGACGTAGCGAAGTACTTTGAAGGTCTGGGCATGGGTTGCCACCAGAGGCCCATGTACCTCCCGCCAGTACTCCTGGAACTCTGCCCGGGACATATCTGGCTTGCGGCGCAGAAGAAAGGTAAGTCGAATCATTCTCAACCTCCATTCCAGAAGGATAGCCACTCCCAATGTGATGCTCAAGTACTGGACTATCGCAGTGGGTAGGAATGATTGAGATGCTATATTACCCGTTTTTTGGACCAAATGCAAATGCGGAAGGCCCTCTCTACCCTCTCATCACTTAAAACCGGTTTGGTCGGCTCAAGTCATCCAGATATTCCGCTCCCTTGAGCAGGTCTCTAACCAACACGCCGTAAACCGGTGCCAACTTCAATAGTGTCATCATCCTTAACTAACTGGGAGACATAACGGGCAATAGCGGCTGCCTCCGGTAGCGCCTCACCCAGTACCATCATCGACAATACCCCCTTTGGCTATATTCACATCCGTCATTGAGAAGAATGATGGTAGAGAGCCTTGCCACGGCCTGCTAATGATTTGACAACCGAGGCCGGGAGCCTTAGTATCCGATGCTGCGAGTCTTCACTTCTTGCAGAACTCCCGGGATGGGGAGGATTCAATAGAGAGGCTCAATTTCAGCTGGCCGATCGATGGTGAGATTGCGGGACATGCTGCGCCATTGAACGCAGATGATCTTGTGTTCTTGCGAGACAAGGGAATAAAGGGGCTGGTTAGAATGGCAGAAAAGCGCGCAACCAGGTGACTCCGGGTCAGATCAAGGGCCTTGTCTTGATTGACTTACACGAACCCATACCTGATTTTGCCGCTCCCAGCCCAGACCAGATAGACAGAATTGTGGGCTTCATGAAGACATCGATCTCTAGCCGGGATCGTATCGGTGTCCCTTGCGGAGCTGGTATTGGCAGAACGGGGACGATACTAGCCTGCTACCTAGTGAGCAACGGTTCGATCCGGAACAAGCCATGGAAGATATAAAACGGAAAAGAAGGGCCAAGATTGAAATGGAGGTACAGAAAGAAGCCGTGCGCACATACGCACACCGACTGCACGGCAGATGAAGGTCTTGAGAAGAACCTGATAGACACGTGCGGACACGCCTGGCGACTCCTCGTACGTAGCACAACCGTATATTCCTTCCCCGACTCGCCAGAAAGAATGGAAAAGTCAAGGGAGATAGTGTGGCTCCGATTTCTGCCATTGGGGGCCGGTCAGCCATTTGCCTCCTAGGGCCACGATAACAAAGGCTGTGCGTCAACTGCCAGTGTCAATGCCATCTCACCGTGTCGTCACACTCGCCCTTGGTCCTCCTAGGTTAGCTCACTAGACGTCTTCCTAAGCCGGCGTCTTCTGCAGCGCCACTAAACCGTCAGAAGGCCCCGGCGGTGGTGGCGCTCTCTGCAGTCTCCCGCAGCAAAATTGATCCGCCGGACCATAGTCTCAAGGTGTCACGTTTCGGGACAGCAACGAAGAAAGGAGCCGTTGTTGGCAGGACTGCTTTTCTGCACGCGCCAGCGCCGTAGAGAACTTGCGGAATGTGTCAACTCGCTGTATAACGTGAGGCATTGCAGTGGTGCGCTACCATGAAGGCTCGGTCATGGTCAGTGCCATGCGCCCCGATGGCAAGGAAGGCCGCTTGGTGGCGAATATACCGGTGTCCAACCTCCTGATATGCTGGACGGACGTTGCCTGCGAACTGCCGAAGTAGGTGGTCTACGAGATGACCCATACCCCGACCAGGGCTGAGGTCATCTACGAGGGGCAGGTCCAGTTTTCCCTCGATCCAACTCACGGTTCGATCGAGGAAGAGGCAAATGTTCTAATGCGGGTGCGAGGCACGATGGGACTAATGCTTACGTTACAGCCGACGACCTGCGGGCATGTCCTCGCCAGGATAAGAGGGATTGGTCATGCGGCGCCTAGAATTGTAGATATGCAGATGGGCATGGTGAAAGCCTTCATAAGGCCGGAAGACAGGTGGGCCGGCCTGATCTCGAAGAACTCCGCCACTTTCCGCGTATACCAGAGGATTGTGAATGCCTGCGGCGGACAGAGCGCGCGGGAGAAGACAAAAGGCTAGTGCATGGATAGGCTTGGATTTTGCCCGCAGCGATCACTAGTGACCCCGGCGCCACGTGGCGAAAGTCGCCGGTACCGGGGCAAGTATCGCTCGGAAGGTCAGGCGTGACAAAAGCGCTGAAAGTTGGCTTGATAGGAACAGGGCGGATGGGCATGGCGCATCTGCAGGCCTATCAACAGTTCCCGGACAGGGTCACACTGACCGCGGTCTGTGACATTTGCTAGGATGCCGTGCGGCAGTATGCCAAGGGCGCCGGTGCGGAGGCGGTGTACACAGATGCTACGAGGATGCTGAACGAAGCGGACGTCGAGGCGGTAGATATCTGCACCATTCACGACCAGCACCTGGATAAAGTTCTCATCGTTGCAAACGCTGGCAAGTGCTGGTCGAAAAAGCCGTGGGCCGAACGGTTGATGAGTGTCGCAACATGATCGCGGCCACGGACAAAGCGGGGGTGACCTTTATGGTTGCCCAGAACCTGCGCTACACTCCCTCAGCCGCGGCGGTGCGCCGACTTCTACTGGAGGGTGAGCTGGGGACCATCCGTGCCGCGCGGTGTGATTCGATTATGAATGTAGGGCGGATACTGCCGCCGGGTGATTGGATGTTCGATGGAGCGCGGTCCGGCGGAGGCGTACTCATTACGAATACAGTTCATATCATTGATCTGCTGCGCTACTTTATCAGGGATGTCAGGAGAGTCACAGGGGTCCGCGAGACGGTCGCGCCAACGATGCTTGGCGGCGCCGAAGACTATGCCTGTGCCACACTCGAGTTCGAAAACGGAGCCATTGGGACGGCGTTCGGTATCTGGAGCGTATCCCGCACGCCCGTCGGGATTCAATACCAGCTTTTCGGTGATGACGGTGCTCTGTACACATCGTCAGAGCCACCGACGACGCGTGGCGACCAGGTCGGGCCTATCATGGTCTCATCGCCCAAGCGTGACGGGCCTAGCGCCTGCGCAGGAGAGCAGCTCAGGACATTCACACGGCTGGAACCGATGAAGGAGGGACTGCCCAGCGACGTCTCGTTCGTCAATGAAATCCTCCACTTCGCAGATTGCTGCTGCACCCAAAAAGAGCCCATCAGCAGTGGACGTAACAACCTTGGAACCATAAAGACAGTCGTGGGAATCTATGAGTCCGCCAGGACTGGCCGTGCGTTGGATCTATCCACACTCTGAGGCGAAGAGTTGAACACGGATTTACGTTATTGTCGGGTGGTCTTAGACCCCGCTGTAAAGATGAGAAGAATGAGAACCAGCACGGTTGCTACACCTCCGCCTTACTCGTAGCCTTAAATACAATGAAAGGAGATTACTATGCCAAACGCAGTCGAGTGAGCTTTCTGGTCAGCGTACGGGACGAAAGGTCAACACAGATCGGGGTGGCGGGAGAAAGGGTGCCAGCCTGGGCAAGATGGTCAGGACTGGCTTCCCGGTCCCGCCAGGGTTTGTAGTTACCACCGACGGCTATGCCGGGTTGATCCGGACCAATCAACTTGATAATTTGACTCAGCGATCTTTCAAAAGGCTAGACTACACGAAGCTCGAGCTGGCAAGGGTTATTCCCACACAAAAAGACATCCCCAGTCAGGAAAAAAGGTGACATACTCGCTTGCCATGGCACGGATCCTGGATGGACATCAGCATTCAATATCGTCAGCGCAGGAGTTGCTCAAACGGGCGGAATGTTGGCGCATTTCTTGTGCCTCTCCGGAGAGTATGGCATGCTGCCGGTGTCACTTCCCGATTGCATGAGATTGACAAAAGACGCGGAAATGATTACGCTGAATGGTGCCAGTACCACCGGCGAAATACGGGTAGTAGCAGAATAGTCAAAGAAATGACAGTCAGGAGGTCAACATGTCAGAAACTATGTTAACCGACCAAGAACGGGCAGCTTTTCATCCCGAGATTACCAGAGACCGGGCACTCGATTATTTCTTTATCTTTGACAATGTCCCACTTCAGTTTGTTTACCGGGATAAATTGATTCCAGGTGAATTGAGCCAACTGGAGAAGCGTAATAAGGCTATTACCGAAACCATCTGGCTGGAGGCGTATCATCAGTACCTGGTAGCGAATGTCGTTTATGCCTACTTTTACCGGGGACCCATCCTGCAAATGCCCTTCCTGACCCATCAATTCGGCGCTAGCACCTTTGTCGCACCCAAACAGGAGAGCCGCAAGTTCTTCCTTACCATTGAAGCGGTGCGGACTAGTTTTGATGCCTGGATGAACAGTACCGGCTGGAAGATGGCCGATGAACTGCGCAAAAATCCTCCAGTAGCTTCCTGGCTGAGTCTTCTGAACGTTCCGGACCGGTCGGTGCGCATCGCTTCAATAATGCCGGTGGGCAACCAGGTCGTACTGGAGCTTATCTCCACCTGGACGCAAGATGGCGTTTTGGAAGAAGCGGCCTGGGCGGCAACCCTGATATATGACAAGGATGGGACTGTTTTGCAGGACAGGAGCTATATCGACATGTCCCACTGGCCCTCCGGACGCCGTTATGGCCAGCAGAGGCAAAGCGCCCCACAGGCTAAACAGCCGTACAGGGGTGCGGGCGTAATGGGCCAGTTCTACCACTACCACAAGTCCTATCAGATAAATGGAACTCCTACCGAACTTGAAAAGAGAAACATAACCTTTGTCGAGGGTGCCTGGCTGAAGGCCTGTAATGCTGGCCTTAATGCGGATGTCTTTCAGCCGGAACGGTTCAGAATGCAACTGCCTGTGCAAAAGTGCTCATGTAACATGGATATCGCGAAGGAGATAGAAGCCATCACCAAACAAGCGGCTCCGGACCGGAAAATGCGCTTGGCCTTCACTTATGCCAAGGGGAACCAGGTAGCGGCTGAGGGTGTGGTGACCTGGACGGAGAATGGCGTGGCCAAAGAGTCACCCTTCATCTCCTTTCTACTGGTGGACCAGAACGGCAAGGTCATCCGTGAGCGGCGGTATTTCACTTTGAGCAACTGGGCGGGAGCAGACAGGATAGCTGCACGGCTCGGTTTGAAGCAAGTCGAGGGGATGTCATGAACATACTCGTAATCAATGACGACGGCATCAACTCTCCTAGCTTATGGGCACTCGCAGAGGCATTAGGCAGAGTGGGGAATGTGGTGGTAGTGGCGCCGGACAATCAAAAAAGCGGTTCTGGTAGCTGTGTAACCATGTCTGGCAGTTTTACGGTCAACGAAGTTCCCCCGAGAACACCCGGCGTTCAGGCTTACGCACACAGCGGGATGCCCTGTGATTGTACATCGTGGGGACTGCGAAAATTGGGAACTCGAAACACTCACCTGGTCGTCTCTGGTATCAACCTTGGACCGAACGTAGGCTTTGACATCCCGTATTCAGGCACAGTCATGGCGACATTGACCAGTCACTTACTGCGCATCCCCTCGGTAGCTGTTTCACTCGATATAAGAAGCTACAAAGAAGAGATGCGGTTTGATGCCGCAAGCAGCATCGCAGGGTCGCTGGCGCGCTGCATGGACAAGGGCGGCATGCGGACCGATGCTATCATTAACATCAATGTGCCGAACATCCCCCTTGAGCAGATCAAGGGTATTCTGGCAACAAAATCGGCTCACTTATGGTACATAAACTTGCGCAGGTCTGCTACCATTATTGCGAACTCCAGCGATGCAACAAGCGGAAGAGCGGAAAGGTTCAAATTCGAACAAGGTACAGACGTGTGGGCCATAAACGAAGGCTATATATCTATCACTCCTGTCCGCTTCGAAATAACTGCTAATGACCTGTTCCCGGATATCTCACGGTGTTTACAAGACCTGGATTTTAGGATTGGAGGTAAATAAGCCCTGGGAAGGTAGTTGGCACCACTCAATATTCAAGCTAGGGCAAAGACACTACGTGAGTTGTTCATATTCAAGACAAGTCAGTTTTGAATCAATTGAGAATTTTCGCGATCTGGGAGGCTACGTTACTCAGGATGGACATACGGTGGCCTGGGGTAAATTGTTCCGCAGCGGCAATATGAGTAGTATGACCCGGAATGACCTTAATATACTCAAAAACGAACTGGGAATCGCTTCGGTAATAGACCTCAGAACCAAAGGTGAGACGGAACGCCAGGGTACAGGATTGATTTCTGGCTCCGGCATTGCTTACTACCATGTGCCACTGACATCCGATAATGTAGACAGAGAAGCAGGCAAGCGGCTTTATCAAAATCTAACTAACATGGGAGAGTTCTACTTGCATGTTGTACGGCAAAAAGAGTCCACGCAACGGATACTCGAAGCACTGAAGATTATTGCGGAGCCTGCTAATCAGCCGCTGATATTCCATTGCTCCG
>Ga0315310_10002282_pt1 | contig 11990 bp, 15 predicted proteins | sample TDP5_MG_FD_203630 | JGI IMG/M metagenome (GOLD analysis project Ga0315310, IMG submission 203630) | Freshwater sediment microbial communities from Lake Towuti, South Sulawesi, Indonesia - TDP5 | ecosystem: Environmental > Aquatic > Freshwater > Lake > Sediment | place: Indonesia: South Sulawesi... | reverse complement strand
TGGAGAGTCTTTGAGAGGAAAGATGGGCAGGAACTGGGCGTTGGGGGCATGCTTGACAGCCAACAGGAGTATCATGACTATAGGATCCCGGCGTCTCCTCTGGGGGCGAAGTCTTTCGGGGTCAGTGCTACGGAGTTAAAACATTTGACTCTGGGGACCTTGATCGTTGTCGGCGTTGGCTTCTCGTTCTTCTTGCAAGAGGTTGATACCTACAGATCCGGTTTGTACATTCTGGCCAGTGCTGCGTTGGTTTTCATTTCAACATTCATCCTCCACGAAGTTGCGCATAAGATAGCGGCACAACGTTACGGCTTATGGGCTGAGTTTAGGTTAACGCTTCTGGGCACCTTGCTTACGCTTTTCTCTATTGTCTCTCCGCTTAAGATAATCTCGCCTGGAGTTGTGGAGATAGCAGGAGTTGCCGATAAGAAGACAATTGGTAAAGTCTCCATCGCAGGACCCATGACAAATATGATCCTCTCAGTAGTCTTCCTAGCACTGGACCATTATACTGAGAACCCGTTTATGCTTGTGGGAGCCTTTCTCAACTCTTGGACGACCCTTTTCAATCTCATTCCCTTCAGCGTACTGGATGGTGAGAAAATCTTTCGGTGGGACAGAAAAGTGTGGGCGGTTAGTTTCGCTTTGTCTATCATGCTTACATATCTTGCCTTGAGGATTTCGTCTGTGTTGCCATAAATCTACTTTGGAATGATTGGCGCGCCTTCCGAAGCAAACAATATCTATTACCTCGGTGCTGTCTAATGGTTGAGGAAGATAATATGTACTGTAAGAAATGCGGAAGGCAGTTGGCTGAAGATATGGATTACTGTCCTTCTTGCGGCGCCCCAGCTAGGAAGATGGCCACGGAAGAATTCTCAGTTTCCGCCGACAGACTCATCGAGAAGGTCAAAGAACTCATCCATGAGGGAAACGTTACAAGGATCGTCGTAAAGAACGAAGAAGGGAAGATCCTCCTAGAGATGCCGGTAACCGCTGGGGTAATAGGTGCCCTTCTGGCACCTTGGCTGGCAGCTCTCGGCGTAATCGCAGCCTTGGCAACAAGATGCACCATAGTAGTCGAGAGAAGGGAAGACTGATCACAGAGGTTCTTTCCAGCTTCTTCTTGGAAAACGCTTAATAGCAAAACATCACTCAAAAATAACCATGGGCCGGTAGCTCAGCATGGTTGGAGCGTCCGGCTGATAACCGGAAGGTCGAGAGTTCAAATCTCTCCCGGCCCATTTTGGGATTTTCCCGGTCCTTCCTTGAGCCATTTCCATATCTCGACCCCCTAAGACTAGCAGAAATCGCGGTTATGTCTTTCATCATACTCTTCATACGTTTGCATCAATAGGCTCACCGTCTTTAGCCCTTTCCTAGTCAGAATATAGTCTTTAGAAGCATATCGCTGTATGAAGCCGTGTTCAAGAAGTCTGTTGAGGTGATAGAGTAGATGGCCGCCCTTTAGGCCAGTTGTCTCGATGAAGTCGGCGAACCTGTTCTTCCCGTTGAATATGCTTAGGAGTATCTTCAACCTTGCTTCTTGAGACACTGGGTTGAGAATGTCCTCAACAATTTTGGCAGGATTCATCTCCTTTGCTATATGATGATTATCGCCTTTACTTGCCCAAGGAGATTGTAGTTCTTGAAGCTGAGCTAGAAAAGACCGGTTTATCTGCAGAATCTCGATCTCTTTCCTGAAACACTCGGCACAGCCTACGTTTTCCTTGCCCTTCATATCCTCTAATCTCCTAGAGAAGAAGAAAACGGCTTCCTCAAGAGCTTTCATCGACTCTGAGAGGTTGCCATTCTTCAGTAAGTCGATGTAATTCTGCTGGATCGAAATCATCTTCTCTTTGCAGGCCAGCTTAATCTCTGTTTTCTGGCAATTTAGACATTTGATGAAGTCAAGTGTACTTTTGTTTAGATAATCAAAGATGGTTCTGTTGTAATTTGAGGAGAGTTGCTTCCTTACCTCGTTTTCGATAAGCTCTAGTCGTTGTTTCGTCTCGGTTCTGAATTGGGCAATAGCCTTCTTTATCTCTTCGATTTCCTTATCAAGGCGCATAGAGGTCACCAAGGTAAATCCGATTTCTCACTGGGTAACCATTCTAACCATTATGGTTAAATATTTTTCCCCCGCCTTATGATCTCATGAAACGACAAAAGCGAGGTGAGACAGGAATGAATGAAACTTTGAAGACGATTCATAGCTTGAGGTCGATCCATAAAACCAGCGATAGTTGCTTCTCATCAAAAGAAGTAACTCGTGAGGATTTAGAGACTATTCTTAATGCATGTGTGCGGGCAGCTAGTGCTGGAAATTTGCAAAGCTATTCCATTATCGTTGTTGAAGATAGAGCAGTGATCAAAGAGGTTCTTCGTCAAGATGGAGGTAGCGCCTTGATTTTCTGTGTCGATTATAGTCGACTTGTAGAAACTGCAAAACATCTGAACCGTTCATTCTTGGTAGAGGACATAATATCGTTCATAAAAGGAAGCACAAGTGCTATTCTTGCGGCACAGACTGCGGCTATTGCAGCAAAGTCTTTGGGGATTGATTCTCTGTTTACTAATAGCGTACACCGAGGGGACGTAGCAAGAATTTACAGACAGTTCGATCTTCCTGAGAAATGCTGCTTCCCGTTGATAGCACTTATCTTAGGGTATCCGGAAAAGGAACCTGAGCACCTGAAGGGTCGCGTGAAAAAGGGAGTGATTCATTACGGCAAGTACCACAGATTGACAGAGGAAGATCTGGAAGAAATCGTGCATGAGTATGATGATCCACACAAGCACTTCTATCTATCTACTCTTGAACCTTGGAAAGAACAAGGATTTGACCATTACCTGAGCTACTTCTACGACCATTTAGAAAAAAATATTTTCAGGAAAATATATGCGAGAAGCCAAATCTATGTGATACTGGGAAAAACAGGCTTCTTGGAAAGCGACATTGTCAGAGAGTAAGGCAACTAAGCTTGCATGCTACTCTAGGACCGGAAAAAACTGAAGTTTTGGCAAAGGCTAGAGCTGAGAGTGAGCGCTATCGAAGGAGCTATGCCTATGCTGATGTGAATAGAAAAAGGGGGAGTTGCGGGGGACATCTCCACTCTTATGTAAGTTCAAACCTCTCCCGGCCCACTTTTAACCATGTTCTTGCCAGTGAAGGGATGCACGCCGCATTGGAGTTCACATCTGTGATAAACAAGGAAACAAGCTTTCGTTGTTCCGATAGTGCTGATTATAAGGATGGGTTGCCAAACGTATATTCATCGGGATGCTCTTCTTTGCTTTTCTAAGCGTATTTCATCCATTTGGCAGTAGAAGCAAGTTGAGGCTCAGATATTACCAGTTGAGGTCCTATCTGTCCAGCCAATCGGAGACATGGTACTCAGTTCTTTTTATGCCGAGAACGTATTATGGTCAGTCTAGACTGGAGGATACCTCGAGATGAGATGGATAACACGAAGTCATGCCATGGTTGACCGCATAGCTTGCCCTTGGCTGATAAAAAAATTCGTAGACTCCGAAGCCGAATTTATCTTTGTAGCTGCTGACAAAGTGCTTGAAATGGCAGAGAAACTTGATGCAATTCCTTTCGATGTTAAAGGAGCCGAACTGGGACACAGAGATGACAAGTGCACTTTTGACGCAATACTGGAGAAGCATAATCTGAAAGATCCAGCCCTATTTGAGCTGGCGAAGATAGTTAGAGGCGCCGACACGGAAAACAAGGATCTAACCCCGCAGTCCAAGGGCCTAGTAGCAATAGCCGAAGGCTTCAGGTTGATAACCTCCGATGACTTCGACAACATGGAAAGACAGTTTCCACTCTATGATGCGCTCTATGCCTTCTGCTGTCTAAGAATAGCAGCATCAAAGCCTAACATCTAGATAGAATCCAAGGAGACTTGTGAAAGAAGCTACGCTAAGGATGTTCCTTCTTTCTTTGAAAAATATCAGATAACGAGCCGGTTACAAAGATGATCCAAATATCCGCTGACAGCCAGCGCAATTTCAAATAGTCTAGATTCGTTCCGATATTCTCAAGTAACAGAACTGAAATGAGCCAAAAACAACGCCAAAGAACCTGCCGAAATCGTAAATCAAAATCGTATCTGTCATCTCTCCCAGCCCATTTTTTTCGAAATTGCAAAAAGGACTTGACTGGTCTTCCATAGTTTGATATGTGTGAGGGTAGATGTCAAATAGTACAAGTAAAGGCGGTATACGTTAACTATTTATATACGATTGTTAATAATTTATTAACATGCTTGAACGGCTTTTCACGTCAAAATCGCGGGTCAAACTCTTAGAGCTCTTACTCCTAAACCCAACCGAGGAGTTTCATCTAAGAGAGATATCGAGACGAATCCAGGTATCCGCACCTTATGTCAAGCGAGAGATGACGAATTTGATAAGTCTAGGATTGGTCTTGAAGCGTTCCCAAGGAAACCTAACACTATTCAAGTTCAACAAAGGCTCTCCAATCGCAGAGGAGCTGAAGAGAATATTTCTCAAAACAGAGAGCTTTGGCCGATTCATACGAGACCGCATCAGAGAGATTGGAGAAATAAGATTCGCCTTAATCTACGGTTCATTTGCGAAGGGAGAAGAGGCAGAGACAAGCGATATCGATCTGCTCATAGTTGGAGATGTCAACGAGAGAAGGATGTTAGACATCACGCAGAAGATTGAGGAACGCGTTGGTAGGGAGGTAAATTACATCGCGTGGACGGAGAATGAGTTTGAGAAGAAAGCACGAGAAAGAATTCCCTTACTCGAAGAAATCGTTAATACGCCTGTCATTATGATTGTTGGTGATCTCGATGAATTTGGAAAGGCTATTAAAGGATAGGATGATCGCCAGAGTTTCGAGTAATGCACAGCAGGTGAGTGAGGTTTTGAAAGTTGGCGAGCGGGATATCAATGCTGCAAAGGACAACCTTAGAGAAGGAAATTATGACTGGGCTCTAGCCATCGCATACAACTCCATGCTGCAAGCCGGCAGAGCTTTGATGTTTTCAAGAGGCTACAGGCCGATAGGCGAATATAAGCATGTAGCAGTTGTCGAGTTCATCAAGGTTGAGTTCACCGACGAACTATCAAGGAAGCTTGCGTTTGCGTTCAACAAGATCAGAAGGAGGAGGCACAGAGTTATCTACGAACAAGCTGGGATAACAACTGAACGCGAAGCGTCAGAAGTCATCGAGTTAGCAGGAGAGTTCGTGAGCCGAATTAAAGAAACACTTAAGCAACAAAGCATTAGGTAAAATAGTAAAACTTCACAAAATCGTAAATTTAAATCGTGAATTTAAATCGTATCTGCCATCTCTCCCGGCCCACCACGAATTCTCCCAGCCCATTTTTAAACCGTCTGCTTTCTTTTACGGAGTATGTTGGCGCCATTTATCCCGCACACAAACTCAAAGCCAGACGTTCAGCGTGCGTCGTCTATGAACTGCACCATATTGCCTAGTGCGTTGGTCTTTTTACTCTTAATGTCTTCTGTTGATTTTCCGATTGCAACGAATGCTAAGAACTCCCAGGGTGGCTTAATGTCCAAGATCTCCTCGAATTCTTCTTTTGCCTCAGGGAGAGGCCCAGACCAGGAGGCTGCAAGGCCAAGTGAAGCTGAAGCTAACAACATATTCTCAATTGCGCACGCCGCGCTTGCCACCCCGATTATTAACTCTCCACGTTCTAGATACCCACCCATGGAGGTCGGTTTGAAGGCCACAGCGATCACCACTGGAGCCTCCGCAAATTGGGTACACCAATATCCATCTTTTGGGGACCACCGTATGCGCGGTCGATACCTCGCTTTAGCCCCTCAAGAAGCCTACGCTTCGTTCCTTCACCTTGAAATGCTTATGCTGTTTTTCCATCTATCTTTCTTCATCATTCCTAGTACAGCTTCGCTTTGTCTGGGAAGCCCTAAGATAGACAATAGTAGTATTCCAAGGATCATCTCGCTTGAGACATCTGTAGAGAAACTCGTGAACCCCAGAGCAAAGACATTTCTAAATGCAGCATCCCTAGAGTCCTCCGCTTCATGTCTCCGCCTCTTCAACATCGAAAGGTCGAGAGTTCAAATCTCTCCCCGCCCACCATTAATTCTTCCAAACCCATTTTTATACTCATCATCATCCTTGAAGCGCACATGCGTAACTGCTGCATCGATAGAAAAACTAAAAACAGTAGAAAGCAACATAAGTTTGGGAAGCAATATGTCCAAGACAATACCCACTCTTCATGTCATAAATCCTAACTTACATCTCGTCGACTTCGAGTGCAAGGGAGGGACTAAGAATGCCTCTTGACCCTGTGCTCTCCTCCATCTTAGTAATATGCTTGCTTCTAGTTCTAGCAAAGATCTTGTCCGAGTTATTCATGAAGATCAGACTGCCCGGAGTGATTGGCGAAGTTCTTGCCGGAGTCATTCTTGGACCATACGCATTGGGAACAATAACATTTGAAGGACAGCCGCTGATCGAGCTCGGCCCACTTACCAAAGTTTTCGCATATTTCGGCACAATCATCGTCCTATTCACAGCTGGCCTAGAGACAAACTTTGCTGAGTTCAGAGCTGCCGGAGTTGGGTCGTTCGTGGTAGCAATAGCGGGGACTGCTGTGCCGTTCGCTGCGGGTTTTTGGATATCATCTCTCTTGGGCTTGCCTCATGAAACAGGGCTGATCGTCGGTCTCGCGCTCATCCAGAGCAGTGTCGCGATCATCATACGCATTCTTGAGGAACTGAATATGATGAGACTCAAGGACGCGAGGACGATCGTCAATGTAGCTATTGTCGATGATGCTCTGAGTCTTTCCCTTCTCACCATTGTCATCTCGATTGTCGTAGCTCAAGTTCCACTTACGTTTGGGAGGATAGCGGTCATCTTTGCGCGTTCTCTCGTGCTTTGGTTCATACTGGTAGTAGGGCTGGCTTTCGTCATACCGCGCGTTGTCAAGAGGATAGAACCATTGGAGAAGGAGGGGATGATTGAAACAGCGGCGACCGTGACCTGTTTTGGCGCAGCAGCCCTTTCAGTTGTCGCTGGGCTTTCACCCCTAGTCGGGGCTTTCGCTGCAGGTATGGGGCTAGCTGGATCCAAAGCTATCAAGAGAGTGAAGGGATACATTGAGAAGATCAGCTTAATCTTTGTGCCTGTGCTCTTTGCGTCGATGGGTGCTCAGATGAACCTTGGCGCGTTTTTCTCAACAGGTCTGATTCTGCTGATCGTCATAGTTTTTCTGGTCATCGAGGTTGTCACCAAGTTGGTTGGATCAGGCCTTCCTGCACTGTACTTTCTCAAAGACAGAGGGGCTGGAATGCGGGTTGGGTTGGCGATGGCTTGCATGGGAATGGAAGGAATGCTAGTTCTCAACATAGGTTTATCCCACTCCATGATTAATAGCGATATCTACACAGGAATGATGCTAGTCAGTATATTGACTACGATCATAACTCCCCTCGCTCTCAAGCCGCTCTATAAGCGAGCTGGTGTTCAGCAATGTAAACGAAACCAAGAAACATGATGTGAGACGTTCAGAAAAAAGGCTTAGCCAAGTTGCATTCAATGAGCCTTGGTAAAATTTCCACGCACTCAACCTATCGTACACAAATGGAAAAAGGGGTTGCGTGGGATATCTCCACTATTGTGTAAGTTCGAATCTCTCCTGGCACACTATTAATTCTCCTGGGCAATTTCGGGGATGCCCAGGTTTCATTGGGCGAAATGGGAGCTTTGGGGCAAGCTTTATATTTGTGGGTCAAATTATAAAGAGCGGGGAACAATTATGACCTTGGTCACAGTCGATGATAGGGGAAGAATGACCATTCCGAAAGAGATGAGCGTCAAGAAGACAAGAGCAGTAATCATACCAGCAGGGTCGTTCCTAATCGTTATACCCTTACCAGCAAAACCACAAGCGGTCGCGAGCTCATGGCTTCCGACCGAGAGAAGTAGAACGGAGCTTAAGGAATTAGCTGAAGGAGCTGCGAGAGAGGACGCGCTTAAACGTGCCGATAGGAGAAAACGGGTTTGATGATCGAGACCGATCTACTCTATGCTTACGTGAAGAAGGAAGACTGGCTTAAGACCATTGCTGGCAATCTAATGTCAAGGATTGCCCAAGGTGAATTCGGAACCGTGTTTGCCTCTAGAGAAGTCTTTCACGAACTGTACTATGTCTCAAAAGAGGAAGGAGCCATAATAGACGACTACATCTCAAGAGTAGCAGCGCTCGCAGCATTAAACAACCTAACGTTCACAGAAACGACCTTCGAGATCGATCTTCTGGCATTAGCCCTGATGAAGCAATATAAGATTGAGTCGATCTTCGATGCGTATTATGCCGCGACTGCTTTAAACCAGATTCCAGACCATACAATAATCTCGACAGACCGAGTCTTTGACGCAGTTCCCGGGATAAAAAGAGTCGACCCACGTGACCTGTAGAATATCTCACGCTTCCTCCACGGAATTTCATTCATCGTCGTGTATTCCCGACTATCTCAGTTGGGAAGACCATTTAGGTTCATGGGAATGTTCAAGATAAGGGCTAAAGTATGGAATCCTTTTGATAGACTGAAAGAGGCTGAAGTTGAACTCGTCGTTGACAGTGGCACAACCTATACCGTTTTGCTTAAATCTCTTTTAGAAAGCCTCAAGGTTAAGCCCATAAGGATGATTCGTCTAAGGCTTACAGATTCTAGGGTTGTGGAGAAGGCATTAAGAGAGTTGGCATCGCCATTAACGAATACGTTGCTTCTGCAACGCCAGCGGTGTTCGGCGATGAAGATGTATACCTGCCGGGTGCCGCTGCAATGGAGCAGCTTAGTTTGGCTCCAGACCCAGTAAAAAGGATACTTGTACCAGTAGAAGCGGTCCTTATGCGCTTTCATAAATGTTCGTTGTAGAAAACTGACTCAAATCGGATAAGCTATGGTCAAGAATCCGCCTAGAACTTGCTCTTTGCGGGGAGATGAATGAGAAAATAGATCTACTTCGGCCCACCAAACCATTCTTTCTTTCTCGGGAGAATGTCGCGAACAAATCTCAGGGCGGGTGAGGTGATCGCAACGCTTATTAATTCGAATAAGGAGGTTTTACTCGGTGGATGCGATAAATGGCTGAAAGTCGAGTCGGATCCAAAGGAGAGCTCTTCCCTCCAAAGGAAATGAGGGAGAAACTTGGTCTCAGAGCCCACGTCAAAGTCATCTACAAAATCGAGGAGGGTAGGCTCGTAGTCGAACCTGTCCCAAGCCTCGAGGAGGTACTGAGCGAACCCGCATCTGTGGAAGCAACCCTTGACGAGCTTCACGAGTTCAGAAAGGAACTCTCCAAGAAGGCAGAATATTGAGGCTCCTGGTTGATACTACATACCTGTTACCGGCGATAGGCATCTCAGTCAAGGGAATCGCCGCGGACGGGATGATCGGACTGAGACAGCAAGGACACGAACTGTATGCAAGCGATATAAGCATCTTCGAACTCTCAGCGAAGGGCGCCAAGTACATAGCTGAGCGAAGACTACATCAGGAAAGAGTGACGAGGGGAATAAGAGCAATAATCTACGACGGAACGATAACGATGATTCGGATCCATGAGAGCGCGCTTCTCCTGACGGCTTTCAGACTCAGAAAAATGCTCGGCGACTTCATAGACTGTCTGATTCTAGCATCAGCCATGAACCACTGCGAAGTGCTCATAACTGAGGACAACGATGTCAGGGATCTAAGAAATAACGGGGAGTTCATTGCACTCTGCGCAGCAACGAATCCGAAGTTTGGGATTCAGACGCTAACCGAAATTATCCGAGACTAACGCCTTCCACGCATATACTTTTGCCAGGAATACGGAATCTAAACGTGATCAGGCCCTACAGAATACTCTGTAGTGCCAATCACTCAGCAATGCCAGTGCGTTCCGCTGATAACCGAAAGTTCGAGAGTTCAAATCTCTCCCGGCCCACTTTGAAAGTGGGTCTATGTCAGTCACTCCCCGCATTTATGCTTAGCTAGCTCTCATACCTATATCTTCTGACGATCTGATCCTGCGATGACCCTCATGTTCGACTCTCCATTCACAGGAATGTAGTACAAGAACCAGGAGCGTTCTGCTCATACTAGCAGTTTCCCGTCTTTCATTACTATCTCATCGTCCAGTATCAATGTGGGCTTCGGTATGATAAAGTCCTGATGCAGATCTGAAGTAACTTTGCCGCCCATGTGGGAGTTGTCTCCTATGGCCAAATGAACTGTGCCCTTTATCTTTTCCGCCTCGAGAACATTGTCCGTACGTCTTGCATTGGGGTTGGTTCCTATTCCCAGTTCGGCAAGGTTCCTACGAGAAAGATAAGGTTCTTCCTTTTTCTTGAAATCCAGCAAGCCTCTATATTCATCAACGATTCTGCCGCCGCCAATGATCTCAGTCACATACCCCTTTCTAAAAACCAAGGTCATTTCCTCTTTCAAATCTGGAAACCAGTTTGGTTCAACCACAAGCTTACCTTCAGCGGTTCCTTCCACTGGCGCACAGTAAGCCTCTCCTGAAGGTAGGTTCCCCCAGCTGCCTCCAGCTGCGAAGATTCCAGAATCAACTAGACCCTTTCTACCTTTCAAGCTGAAAGCAATGTGCGTTCCACCTGGGGAAGTTATCCTTGCCTTACTGGTCTTCGTGATCAATACTGCGATCTTCTTTGTCTCCCCATCTATCTCGCCGTAGTCTGTGGCCATTGGTCCGCCTAGATAAAACATTTCTGCCGTGAACATGGGCATGCTCGCGACTCGTGCTCCAGCGCTACAGGCGTTTACCCGGGCGTCTGTGTGAGTAAGCGAGTAGGTGGTCATGGCTATGACAACATGCGCGGCCTTCATTCTCTCTTCGACTTCTATTCCGGGGTGAGTTCCGTGTCTACCCACTGAGGGGTAAGCAAAGAACTCAACTTCGTTGTCTGGGGATTTTTCAGCAGCAATCTCGCTCACTATCTTGGCCAAGAGTCCTCTATCCAGCATCTCTGTCAGTTTTGAACTGTCTACCCTCTTCCATTCGTCTGCTGTCGGAACATCAGTCACAACTAAAACTTTCTCGCCGCTTTTCAGACCCATGTTTACCTTGAGCATGTTGACGACACCCTCGACAAGTCTTTCCTTTTCAATCATGTTCCTCCCTCCATACTTTCTTCATATAGTTCCATCAATATATCACCTGCGTGGTTGACATTTTTCAAAAATACCATGCTCGGTCCTCTTTATTATCTCATTCTATGACTGTTTATCTAGTTGCCACAGATCCAAGGAACAAAAACCGAGATGCGCGTCATGATCTACAGAAAGAAAGGGCGCCGAAATTGCTTCAATCTCAGAGGCGCTATAATGTCCTTTTCTTCTCATAAGGCTTAGGATAGGCTTTTTTACTTTGCGCCAGTCTAAGTTTGACCAAGTCTTCAGATATCTTCAGGGCTACAAGAGCTGGATCAATCACGGGTACATTGAGTTTTTCCTGCAACCTCTCAGCGATGTTAAGAAGACCTCCGCATCCTAGGACTATGACGTCGGCCGCATCTTCCTCAACAGCCTTTCTACTTTTCTCGATCAGTTCATTCATCAACCGGTCGAATTCTTTCATGATGTCAAGAACCCTCAAATCACTTAATCTAACAGAGGCTAGTTTGCCACTTAATCCATAATGCGCCACCTTATCCTCTATTGCCAGGGCTGTGTTTCTCCCTCCTACATCAACCACGGAGAATTTTCTTCCTAACATCGATGCTAAATGAATGCTTGGTTCGTCGATGCCCACCACTGGGATGGTTAATGCCTCCTTCAGACTCGGAAGCGCCGGATCTTCAAAACAGTAGTCAATCACCGCGTCATAGCCCTCCCTTTCCGCCTTCTCTGCCTCGAGCAGCGTTGGTAGGCTCGCCCAGGTTTCGTCATAGATTTGCTCTATAGACTCAGGACCCTTTTCCGGGTTGAC
>Ga0315310_10002276_pt1 | contig 12008 bp, 12 predicted proteins | sample TDP5_MG_FD_203630 | JGI IMG/M metagenome (GOLD analysis project Ga0315310, IMG submission 203630) | Freshwater sediment microbial communities from Lake Towuti, South Sulawesi, Indonesia - TDP5 | ecosystem: Environmental > Aquatic > Freshwater > Lake > Sediment | place: Indonesia: South Sulawesi... | reverse complement strand
TTTCTCTATACGACAATCCAATTACACCTCCGTCTACAGTCTACGGAAAACTAGCATTCTCATGGAACTCTAATTCTCTCGTGTCAACTGATTTGACACATTGACCTATTTAAACTTGTGTACGTGCATAGAATTTCTATCCAACAAGCCAAGTTCTGTGTCCGGGACAGAAATCTATCCCAAGAACCCAAACGCTTGCATTACCGCCATTGATTAATCGATCGGTCAGGAAAAGCCTCGCTATTAATGCAAGCCGAAATGAACTACAACAAGAGAAACGAATAGTCTAGTTGCCTGTAGAACTGGTTTTATCAGCACCCTCTGAGGGAAGCGGAGTAACAACTCGTAGCTTTTTCTTCTTCAGTAAATAGACGACTCCTCCCAATGATACTACTACCACGGCTACAGCCACATAGAACCACCACTGTGAATAGAACGGAAGCGACGAGGTTCCCCACATATTCGTCTCTGTTGTTGTGACAACTGCAGTCACATCGCTAGAGACAACTGAAGCTTCAACCATGACTCCTGTCTCTTTATCCCAAAAATATTCAAACTGGCTGGCTGGGTAGTCCTCATGAAAACTTGAGTAAACTACGGTTCTGCTCATTCCAGCGCATGTCTTGGTTGTCTCACTAGCAATTGTTACATTCAGACCACCAATCATGTGGATTACGTCTCCTACTTTGCTATTAACAGGGATGACGATCCCTCTGAATGAGCCCAAATTTATGCTTCCTGACTTGACACTCCAAGACGCAGTGTCATTATACTCTCTTCCGTCAGTAAAGTGCATTGTTATTCGAAACGTGCCACCTGCTTCTTCAATGTTTAGGAATTCAATTCTTACCCACTGTGGTAAGCCCAGCGGAGTAGAGGGCGCACCAGTTATTGCATATCCATATCTTATGAAGTCACCAGTCTTGACGCCTACTTCTTCTTGAGTCTTTACTTGTTGAATGTTAAATGCTAAAGCCAACGTGCACGTTAACATCAGTGTCAGCATTTTTCCAGAAACTACTCGTCTCATTCGATTCACCTTCTCAGGAATCTTACCTATTTATGCGTCGAAATTTAAGATTTTGTCAGGAAATCTTGGCAGAAACATATTGTCTGAACATGGAATTAGAGCTCTCTCATCTAACTAACGCACACACCTCGCTTCTCGGAACACGGAAACAACTGTGTGGGCATAGGTAGGTAGAAGGTACTTAGAGTCAATCACTCTTTTCTACGCTTGGTATTTGTGTTCAAAGAAGACAAAGAAAAAGAGAGCTTGTTTGCCAAGGTTTTCTAGGATAGGTGTTGTGTGCGCGTAGTATGCATGTATGAGTGTTGTTCTATCTTTGCAGGTAGCCTATCCATCCCATGTGAGAAGGGTCCACGTCTATTTGCCAGAGAAGAGCAATCAGCTCCCCAAAATGGTGGATGTTCTCAAGTGCCGCATGAACTAGAACGTCGTCCACGCGAACCGATATGGTCGGCATCCCTGTTCTGGGCAACTCTACCGTTCTTTCAAGCTCCTCAGGCTTCATGTTCGCCACACAGGCTTTCGTCTTTGATTCGACCTCTTTTGCACGTTTTCTTATGGAATCTGTGTCCTGAAACTCGTCTGGGTTTCGTGAGACCCAATCTTTTGTTCTCCCTGGAATAACATAGTTGACAAGTCTGTCTCCAGCGTCAATGGTATGTAGAAGGATGTTCCTTAAAGAATCGAAGCTTGCTCCACGGCTTTTTACAACCTCTGCCCAAGGGAGAGAGGCAATCTGGTCTAGGTATCGATTCCGAAGTGCTTGGCTATATTCGAAAAGTTTCCTCGAATCCATGTAACTCACAGCCAGTATATTCTGATTGCCTGAAAAGTAAATAAGAGTTGAGTAGAGCGCGCGAAGGTAGTGACGAAAAGCGGCGTTTTTTGGAGCATGAGTGTTTCACTTGAGAAGGTATAAAAATGATGTTTTGCATTATTGTGAGATCAGATAGGGACGAAGTGAGAAAGTGAAAAAGAGAGACTCCTCCAGATTAATGCTGACTCTACTGTTAGTAGGCATGTTAACTTTGGCTTTAAGGGGTGACGCAGTCAGTGCAGAGGCAAAGACAATAACAGTTCCTGATGAATACCCAACGATACAGGAGGCGATAGACCACGCAAACAGTGGAGACACGATCTACGTGAAGGCAGGAACGTACTATGAAAACATAGTTGTGACCAAGTCTTTGGTTTTGATGGGAGAAAACAGACAATCTATAATTGATGGTAATAGAAGCAAAGTCGTAGTTTGGGTAGGAGGATGGAATGTCACCATTAACGGATTTACCATATGCAATGGTGGAGACCTTTACAGTGGAATCCGGCTCCTTTCGTCTGAAGCCAAGATAATCAATAATAACATCACGAACAACTGGCGCGGCATTGACTTGGACAACACAAGAGGGAACATCATATTGAACAACAGCATAACGGACAACATGAATGGCATCAGCGGACAGTCGTTGTATGACTGCGTTGTCGCCGGAAACATCATAGCAGACAACATGGTGGGATTAGGGCTGACCTTTCATTCGAGTCGGAACACAATTGCCTCTAACGATATAAGAAATCATTGGGACGCAGGTATTTTTATCTGGGATTCCTACCAGAATGTCATAGTCGGAAACAACGTTTTGCTCAATAATCAGGGGAATTATTCATCTGCCATAATGATTGGTCAATCTTCGTATAACAGGTTTTTCCACAACAACATCATAAACAGAGGAAAACAGGTGGATGTTACAACCGAGGAAATCAACATCTGGGACGATGATTATCCTTCTGGCGGGAATTACTGGAGCGATTACAGCGGCTCAGATCTCTATAGTGGACCTTTTCAGAACAGGACAGGAAGCGACGGAATAGGAGACACCCCACACACAATTGCTGTGAAAAATGAAGACAGATATCCGCTTGCACATCCTTATACTCTACTAGCTGTCGAACTGAATTTAACCGAGTACTATGAGGCTTTAGCCAATTTTGTAAATCTGCAGTCAAAATACGACGATTTAATGTCGAGACACAATTCGTTGCAGGCAGAACTAGACGATCTAAGATCAGAGTTCGATGGTCTGCAATCTGAACACAGCTCTTTAACGAGCGAACTGAACCTCACAAGGAATATCGTGTATGTATTACTGATCACCATAACTGTCTTCATGGCCGCGACCGTTTTCCTATCAACAAGAAAACTCAAAGCAGGACCAAGCGGTCCTCCATTAACGACCAAACTTAAAGAAAGCATCACATCGGCCAACCAACGCGTTTATGCAATGGTAAGTTCCAGCCTAGACAGGTTCAGCATCACATCTCTGGGAACACTCTACGTCTTTCTAACTGTTGTGGACATTGCTCAAACACTGTGGGGTTTTCCAGAATACGAAGTGGGCGTACTGGCCCGTGCGTTCATAGTCTTCCTCAGTGACAGGGCTTGGCTGTACTTTCCCTTCAGAATAGTCTTGACTTCACTCATAGTCATTGCTGTCTACAAATGGACGACTCCTAGTGTTTCCAAGAAACTGTTTCTGATCTTGTCTCTGATGACGCTTGCCGCAGTGATTTGGAACACCTACACTCTGATGATGTCGGTAGCCTAAGATCATTCATACCGGGTATTCACGTTCATTGAGGCGCTTTGATCTCTTTTTTCTGAAGTAGCCTATGAACCAAGCAATACATAGGGTTGAGTTGCTGAGAAGAATGTGTGGCAAGAAAGGAGAAAGAATTCGATTAGGATATGCCTTGGAGAAAATCAAGTATATTGATGATGTAGCAACCATCAGATACGCTATTGAAATTCCAGCCAAATATCTACCTTCCAACATTTTCCCAACAATTAAGGCAATCACCAATCCAACAATTAGCTTGAGACCACCCCACATCAAGAGAAAAGGCTCTATCTGAACAGTGCCATAATGAAACACATGCATAAACGCACCCGTGTAGAAAATGAGAGACCCGATGAAATGGAAAGCCATGCTTGATGCTACTCCAACAAACACAATAATCAACTCTAGCTTGTTCATATGAATCAAATCTCCAGTGTGATATCTATCATTTTGATTTGAAGTTGCACTAATTGTTTACGCTCTATGCCTCTGCTAAGATGGTCTGATGCCACATCGTCAATCTCTTAGACAATTCCTCTGCCATGGCGAAAGGTGAACGCGCGCTTAATGAATGTTTATTTTGCAGAAAGTAAGAGAAAAACTAGAGTTGAAAGGATTCAGTAGCGCTTTTGGAAGGTGTCTGGAGAGATTGCATTTCAAGGGAGTCCTCATTGACTTCGGCGGCACTTTAGCATACCTTGATGAACTTGAGAACAGAAAATATGAAGAAGCAATTGCCTCAGCATTGAAGAAATACGGATGCGAACGACATCTGAGAGACTTACCTTCTGTCTTAGCGGGCACATACTTTAGCAGCACGAAAGGAGAATTGAAGACTCCTCAAGAATTTTGGAGTTTAGTGCTCAGGAAGCTGAGAATTCCTGCACAACCAGATTTGATAGGGGGATTAGAAGCTGTCAGAAATAGTCGTTTCCCTGCGATGTGGAAACTGTATGATGGAGTACTTGAAGTTCTCAGTGTCCTGCAGAAGAAGTACAGACTGGCTCTAGTTTCCAACTGTGCAGTAGGGACAGACAAGTTGATGGATTCTCTAGGTTTAGCTGATTTCTTTAGCTGTACCATCCTATCATATCAAGTGGGAGTAAGAAAACCAGACAAACGCATGTACCTCGAAGCACTTAAATGCCTTAAATCTGAAGCTCGTGAATGCATTTTTGTCGCTGACGAAATAAGCGACCTTGAAGGAGCCAGAGAAATCGGACTGAGAACAATGCTGGTTCGGCAAGGCCTTAACACATTTCAGGAGGCAAAAGACATGAACTTCAAACCGAATTTTCAAATCAGCCAAATATCAGAAATCACAAGATTCCTCTAGTGCTCAAACAATATCGTAGGCTGCCTACGTCAGTGTTACTCAATTTTTGTTGGTGTGGAGTTAGTCAAGTTTAGCAAAGTCTTTAGCCTCAATTTGCCGCTTATCATTGTTTTGTCAGGAACACGCTAACAATATGACAGTCAAGGCTGACTGGGAGCAGTTAATCCGCAACTTGATAGCTGAAGGCATACTCAAATCGCCAAACGTCATTCGTGCCATGCGCATGGTCAGCCGTGAACAGTTCCTACCTGAATCTCTACGTCCACACTACTATGCAGATGCGCCGTTGCCCATAGGCTGGGGCCAAACAGCATCCGCACCCCACATGGTTTCCATAATGAACGAAGCACTGCAACTGGAAATCGGACAAAAAATACTCGAAATAGGCGCAGGCAGCGGCTGGCACGCCGCAACAATAGCAGAAATAATCGCGCCATCAGACCAGCCAAAGCCAAGTTGGGGACACATCTACACAACCGAAATCATCCGAGAACTAGCCGACTACGCCCAAGCAAACATACAAGAAACTGGCTACGCTGACCGCGTCACAATCATACACACAGACGGCAGCCAAGGCTACCAGCACGAGGCACCTTACGACCGGATCCTTGTCACAGCAGCCGCTCCAGACATACCCAAACCCTTAACCGACCAACTCAAACCAGACAACGGCGTACTAATCATTCCAGTTGGCGGCACATACTACTTCCAAACACTGTACCGCATAACTAGGAAAAACTCCAAACTCACACGCGAAAACCTAGGCGGAGTAGCCTTCGTACCCTTAACAGGCAAATACGGACAACACACATAACCACAGCCCAAGCCCAACAAAGAAGTAGTAGTAGTCAACGTACACGCGGCGCGGACTACTACTTCTAAACCTAAAGCACCCCGGTATTATTACTTGACCTTAGCGGAAGTTAATAACATCCGAAAAGAAACTCGCCCCAACATTCAAGAAGTTGTGCGGCAGACCTACCAGAGTCAACGCCAATCTCAAAACAGCCACGCCGCATACGCTTTCGCGACCAATGGAAGAAGTCGTACAGCACAGTTCAGCGTGTACAACAACTCAAAAACACTCAGCCGCACACGCACATTCTGGATGAAGTCGTCACTGGGAATAGCTGTATGACGATGTGCACACAGTTTCAGCCTTACATATCTCACAGCAACAATATTTATATACATCGATCTCAATTAGAGCTTTGTGAAATTAAAATCGACAAAGGTCAAACTAAATGAGATGAACGTAAAATGTCCGAAGAAAACAACCTGAAAGAGGAAATGAAACGCCTCAAAGAGGAAATGACCGCCCTGAAACAACAACTACAAAACATGACCAGCCAACGAGACCAAAAACGCCGAGGAATATACATCGACGTCAACGACCGCCTAGCCGGAGTATCTGAATACGTAAACGAAGTAATGGAAGGCGTAACCGAAGGCATAGAAGGCGAAATTGAAAAATCCATATTCATCCACCCCCACGGGAGACACGTCAAAATCATACATAGAGAACGCGCTGACCGTGAACCATCAGAGCACGTAGAGAAACCAGACCTCAACAAAGCAGCCAACATAATGAGCGCACTGGGTCAAGAACACAGACTCAAAATCCTCCAAGAACTCATGACAGGCGGCAAATACATAAGCGACCTCCAAAACTCTCTACCAGAAATCACAACCAGCACACTAAGCAGCCACCTAGACGTATTGCAAGAAGCTGGCCTAGTCGTGCAAGAACGCGTACGCGGACGCTACCTCATCACCATACCAGGACGCATGGCATACAAAATGAGCAATATGATAGCCAAGCAACGCGACAGACACGCTGACACAGACACAGAAACCGAACCGTCTCAACCATAAGAGGTAACATCCACAATGCTTCTTCAACACATGCAACTCGGAACACAACCACAAAAACTCACAAAGGACACAACACTGCTACAGAACGAAAAATGCATAATCAAAACTGCCGCAGGCACCCTAACTCTCCCAATACTCGTCGACGGCAATCCAAGCGGACACTTTTTCATGGGCAAGGGCGAATTCATACTCGACGCCATAATTGAGACCGCACGAGGTGCAATAGGCAAACCCGTAACACGAGACCTAAACCGACCCTTCCTAATGCTCGGCGAAAACACGACCCTCAACCAGAATCTTGCACCAGCCACAATCCAAGACTTAACAAACGCTGGACACAAAGGCACAGAGGAATTCCTTAAAAAAGCACATGAGACACTGGACCGATTCGGCCACCGGCGACACGGACGCTTTGACATGGAATCGGACGCACACATCTTCGCCTTCGCCACAGAACACGACAGATGGGACATCTTAGTTGCCAAACAAGACAAACTCGTGTACGCATCCAAACACAGAGTTTACGTCTCAGGAGACGATGGTGAAAGCGTCTCTGTCGGTCCAGCACAAATCCTAGTGGCAAAAAAGGGCAAAACCGTCGTAATGGACAAGGGCAACATCCTCGTCGACCGAAACGACCACTAGCCAAGCAGTTCAACTAAGCCTTGCCAAACCACTGCTCCAAAGTGGTCGCACCCTTAGTCTTCTTAATCCCCGCATCCATTTTCTCCAAAGCCTTCCTCACCCGCTGCTCGTCAAAGTCTCGCTCGCCACACATGAACCCGATAACGCCTTCCACATCGGGTTCACGCCAAATTAAGGGATAATCGTCTCTGACTTCAGGATGCAGGAAGATCTCGCGTATGCGATGAGGCTCAACAGGAAACTCTGCCTCCTTCAACTTGGGCACCACTTTCTCCAAGCTACCATGCTCCCTGATCAATTGCAAGGCTGTCTTCGGTCCAATGCCCTTCACGCCTTCAGGGTTAAAATCTGTGCCCACAAGTATGCCAATGTCCACCAGCTGCTCATGTGAGATACCCAGCTCGTCCAGGACTCTCTTCAACTCGACTGTTTCAGGCACTACTTCGACATACACGTTTTTTCTGGGAAGCTTCCTGCGTCCGCTGATGGTTACGTTGCGTATGAGTCTCGGCGCTCCAAACAATAGGCTGTCGTAGTCTTGGCTGGCGCAGTAGTCTGTGTCGCCTTTTTTTGTCATGTACGCGGCTTGGGCTTCCCCTTCGCTGCGTGCCTGGACCCACGGTATGCCTAATAATTTGAGTAGGCGTTTGGCGTCGTCTGCCATGTAGTCCTTCAGCCTAGAGGTCATCTGGGCGTACATGCGGGCTTCTTCAACCTTGCCCTCCTGTAACGCTTTTTCATACTTGACCAAGGCTTCTTCTTTGACTCTGGCTCGGCGTTTGATCTCGACCTCTTTAAGTGTAGGCGGTACGCCGTCGAACACGTAAACCGCTTTGATGCCCATTTCGACCAGGTTGCTGGTGCGGTAGAGCAACCCGCTCAGGTGACTGGTTATTCTGCCAGAATGGTCCTTTAATGGCGTACCATCTGGTTGTCGAATAATGGCTAAGAATTGATAGAGCGCGTTGTAGGCGTCTATGGCTATGGACTTGCCTGAGAGATCGGCTAGGTTGACAGTGCTTTTTGGAACCAGATCGCGCAGGTTAACGCCCATACTCTTCAGGTATTAGTATGAGGGCAGAAAAAAATTTCTGTTGGAAGTTGCGCTTTCAGTTTATGCTTTGGGCGCTGTTCTTGTTTCTGTTTGTGGCTTTGCAGCTGTTGGCTTGTGTTTTGTGGTGCGTTTCAACATAGTTTGTGGTGCGGTTCTGCATGGTTTGTGGTGCGCTTTTACATGGTTTGGCGTGTTTTCTTGGCATGTCTGGCCAGAACAGAGTACATATAAGTAAGCCTATTGTAAGACTATGCCAAATCGTCAACTGAGGCTTGGGATAAAATGAGTGAAAAGCCCGCTGAAGTTGCAGTTATGCCTACGTGTTCCTCGTGCCACAAGATAATTTCACCTGGCACCGAAGCCATGAAGTTTCAGTGTCCCAACTGCGGCGAAATCACGATTTGGCGGTGCAGTCGATGTCGCAAGTTCGGCAGAACCTACAAATGCCCAAAATGCGGTTTTGAAGGACCATAAAAAAGCGGAATAAAGGCGATTTCAGATGGCTAAGATGCTTGTTTCAATGAAGATTTTTCCCGAGGACATAACCGTGCCTTTTGATCAGCTTAAGCAACGAATCCAAGCAATAATTCCACAGGATTCAAAGGTTCTCAGGTTTGATGAGGAGCCAATTGCTTATGGCTTGAACGCTTTGATTGCTCACGTTATCATTCCTGAAGAAAAGCAGGATGAATTGGAGAAGATCGAGAATGGTATTAGGCAGATTCAAGGCGTGAGTAACATAGAAACTTTCATGATGCAAAGATGGTAGACAAGCCGTCTAATGCTAAATCTAAGCTTAAATAATAGGAAAGCCTTTCCCGATATGGGACATTCACAGTCACAAGTGATCATTATGAGCGAAATGCAACTTCGCGTTGGCGACGCCCGCCAAAGAGACGTAGGCAGAGGCATAGCACGCATAGACCAAAAAACTATGCAGAAACTAGGCTTATCAGCAGGCGACGTCATCGAAATCGTAGGCAAGCGCACAACAGCCGCCATAGCTTGGCCAGCTTACTCTGAGGATCAGGACAGAGGCTTGATCCGAATCGACGGTTTTACGAGAAAGAACGCGGGCGTAGCCATAAACGAATACGTTTTGATCAAACCTGGAAAGGTAAAGGATGCGCAGAACGTGGTTTTAGCGCCAGTTGACATGCGATTGAACGTGGATGAAGATTTCACCAACTTTGTGAAAAACCGATTGATGGAACGCACGTTTGTTGAAGGCGACACAACACTGGTTATGATGTTAGGTCATGCCATACCGTTCACGGTTACCAAGACTCGTCCACACGGCATAGTGCGCATCACCTACGAGACTCAGTTTCAAATCCTGAATGAACCCATCCCTGAAGCCAAGGTAGGTATGCCGAGAACCACCTATGAAGACATAGGCGGCTTACATGAGGAAATACAGCGTATCAGAGAAATGGTTGAGCTACCACTACGACACCCCGAGATCTTCCAAAGACTCGGCATAGAACCGCCCAAAGGCGTATTACTTCACGGTCCCCCAGGCTGCGGCAAAACACTGCTAGCTAGAGCGGTCGCCAACGAATCAGAAGCAAACTTCTTCTCCATAAACGGACCAGAGATAATGAGCAAATTCTACGGCGAATCTGAAGCTCGCTTACGAGAAATGTTCCAGCAGGCCCAGCAGAATGCCCCAAGCATCATCTTCATAGACGAATTGGACGCCATCGCGCCCAAACGGGAGGAAGTGACTGGCGAGGTGGAGCGCCGTGTCGTGGCACAGCTACTAGCGTTAATGGACGGCTTGAGCGGAAGAGGAAACGTCATAGTCATAGGCGCGACTAACCGCCCTGGTGCATTAGATCCGGCCCTGCGCAGACCTGGGCGTTTTGATCGGGAGGTTGAGATTGGCGTGCCAGATAAGCAGGGGCGGCATGAGATTTTGCAGATTCATACTCGAGGCATGCCTTTGGCGCAGGATGTTGATCTTCGAAAGCTCTCGGATATGACTCATGGCTACACAGGCGCTGACTTGGCTTCGTTGGCTCGTGAAACCGCCATGAAAGCTTTGAGGCGGTATCTGCCTGAAATCAACTTGGAGGAGGAACGTATTCCCCCAAGCGTCCTCGAGAAAATGGAAGTTCGCAGTGAGGATTTCATCAACGCGTACAAAGAGATCACGCCCACGGCGATGCGCGAAGTCTACATCGAAGTACCCACGCTTCACTGGACGGATATAGGCGGTTTAGAAGAAGTTAAGCAAGACCTTAAAGAAGCGGTCGAGTGGCCTATTAAGAATCCAGAAATGTTCAAGCGCATGGGTATTCATGCGCCGAAGGGCATAATGCTTTTTGGTCCTCCAGGCTGCGGCAAAACCCTGCTGGGTAGGGCTGTGGCAACCGAAAGCGAGGCTAACTTCATTACAATTAAGGGTCCCGAAGTGTTTTCCAAATGGGTTGGTGAGTCTGAGAAAGCCATAAGAGAGGTTTTCCGCAAGGCGCGTATGGCTGCTCCAGCTGTGATTTTCTTTGACGAGTTTGATTCTCTTGTGCCACGAAGAGGCATGGGCTACGCCGACAGCGGTGTCTCTGAACGAGTGATAAGCCAATTGTTAACTGAGATGGACGGCGTCTCCACGTTAGAAGATGTCGTGATAATCGCTGCTACCAATCGTCCCGACATAGTTGACCCAGCGGTTCTGAGACCTGGCAGGTTCGACCGCTTAGTCTACGTACCTGAACCCGACGAGAAGGCGCGTCTCGAGATTTTCAAATTGTACACGAAGGATATGCCGTTAGCTAAAGATGTTGACCTGCAAAGACTAGCGACCGACACGAAAATGTATTCAGGCGCTGACATCGACGCCTTATGTCGAGAAGCAGCCATGATCGCATTGCGCACAGATGTGAAGTCGAAGGAAGTTACGCTGGCTGACTTCAAGAAGGCTATGGAGAAGATAGGTCCCAGTATATTGCCCGACATGGAAACCTGGTACAAAGGTTTCATGAAGCAGTTCCGTCGCGTGCAGAAGCCAACGACGCCAGTTGCTTAGCAAAATGATGTGAGGTGAATTGTTTGGCTGTCAAAACTTGGCGACCTCACCCATTAGACTTGACAATACTTGAAGTCTTGGAAAAGAAAGGCGCAATGACCGATGAGGAACTGTTTAACCTGCTAAAGGAGACCCACGACGATTTAGGTTTCGGAATGCTGAACAAGACGTTGATGCAGATGGAAGTGCAGGGCAAAGTCTACGTGTCTGCTCTGACTAAAGGCAAAAGACGAATAGAAGCAGTGAAACGCAAAGAACAAGCTTACTAACCCAACGGTCTCCCCAAGTTATCATCACACGTGTAGGTAGAGTTAATTAGCGGAAACGATCTGAATTTTCCCACATTACTCAAGCGGGGGTTGCCAAGCTAGGTCAAAGGCGTGGGCTTCAGGAGCCCATCCCGCAGGGGTTCGTGGGTTCAAATCCCA
>Ga0315310_10002275_pt1 | contig 12013 bp, 11 predicted proteins | sample TDP5_MG_FD_203630 | JGI IMG/M metagenome (GOLD analysis project Ga0315310, IMG submission 203630) | Freshwater sediment microbial communities from Lake Towuti, South Sulawesi, Indonesia - TDP5 | ecosystem: Environmental > Aquatic > Freshwater > Lake > Sediment | place: Indonesia: South Sulawesi... | reverse complement strand
TGAACTTTCGAATTTGGGTACCTTATCTGGAATTTCATGGTCAAAAACTGCCTCAATACGATGAAACGCATTTGACTTTCGCGTAAGTCCTCACACCTTTCCTTACATATTTTATTTTATGTTTTTTGCTCTAATCATAAACATTATATTATTAATAGGACTATTGTATTGTTTAAATCTAAAAAATTATAAATCCTAAATATCTTCTTAGTAACGATCAAAAGAGCCTAAAATGTCCAAATACTATTTATAAATTTATTAAAGAAATTAAAATACCAAAAAGGCGAATGCGGAATAATATATGCGGAAATTATATCTATTCTTTACTCTTATTCCATTGATTTTTTTAATTACTTTTTCTTTTTCACTTAATTATCCTATAAATATTGGGGCTTATAATAATAAGCAAATTGAAATTAGAATTACAATTTACTATATTTTTGGAAATGCTCAATTACAATCTAAAGCCTCCAGTGGCACCGGTACTTCCGGAGATCCTTATATCATTAAAGATTTAATCATAAATGGAGGGGGTTCTCCTAATTTTGGTATTTATATTGAACAAACAACCGCCTATTTCATTCTTCGGAATTGCACAGCCTTTAATAGTGAACAAGCAATCACTCTGGATACTGTTGTCAATGGAAAAATTGAAAATTGCACTGCTAGAAACAGCAACTACGGGATAATCGTTCAGAACTCTCAAAATTGCTTACTTTATAATAATACAGTTCATTCTATTTCAAAAAATGGAATCTATCTTTATGGATCTGATAGAATTAATGTCTCTAGAAATTTCATACATGATACTTCATGGAGTGGGATTAGTGTTTATACAGGTAAATTTAATAGACTAAGCCACAATATGCTCTCTAATGCGGGAGATGCAATTTATATGGATCATTCTAATAACACTTCTGTTTTCCACAATACCATTTCTTTTAGTAATTATGGAATTAATGCGCATTCTTCAGGATTTAACCAAATTATAGATAATAATGCAACTGGAAATAGTGTTGGAATTGTAATTGATACAACTTCAACCGGTTGCAGAATAATTCGTAATAATGTCAGTGATAATTTTTGGGGATTGCAAGTTTCGTGGTCTAATAAAACTAGTTTATTAAATAATACAGCTAATTACAATGATTATGATGGATTTGATATAACAAGCGCCGATTTTCTCAATTTGACATTCAATTCTGCTAATTATAACGGTGAATATGGATTTTATTTAAAAAGTACAAGCGGCATTAATTTTACAAATAATCATGCAATAAATAACAGTAAAACTGGTCTTCTTCTAGAAGGCTGTTACTTTTCTAATTTTTCAAAAAATATAATTAATAATAACTCTTGTGGAATTCAGTTAAAATATTTTCATGATAACACAATTGAGTGGAATATTCTGCATTTCAATACAAAGGGGATACAGCAAGATTATACTTGTTATGCTAATATAATCCGAAATAATGACATCCGAAATAGGGATAATTATTATAATCCTATTTTAACAGAAGGAAAGGTTACACCAATTAAGGGTAACACCTCCACAGTTTTTAGATATACGGTCATATACACAGATTTAGATAATAATCCCCCCGCAATGATTAACATAGTAATTAACGGGACTGCTCATGCAATGCAAAAACAAAATTCAAGTGATATCATTTATACTGATGGGTGTATTTATATTTACAGCACCAATCTATCCATAGGACAGCACAATTATTATTTTGAAGCAAATGATAGCGTATTTTCAGTAAGAACTCCCACTTCAGGCGTATATCTTGGTCCAAATGTTTCTGAACCAAATAATCCGTCAATTCCGGGATTCAGTTGGAGTTTTACCATTTTTGGACTAATTGCATTCTATTTTCTTTTCTTTTATATTCAAATCAAAAAAGAATTAAGTCTTAAAGAGCTTAAGCATACTCGTAAAAAAATAGCTTTGGATCTTTACAACCAAAAATAAATTGGATTTAAGAGAGCATGGAAAATTTCAGGTCTTTCATTCTACGAATTTCAGCAGGCAGTTATTTCCACAGGAATCGAACCAAATATTCCAGAAGAAGTGGTTGATGAAATGATAAATTTAGCTCTCAATTTGCGGAAAGAAGATATTTTTCCTAATGGTATAATCAGGGATAAACCTTCGGATGCTGAAGAAAACCCATTAGATGATGATTAGGAGAAATTAAGGTGATTTATTATGAGCGAACAAGAAGGAAATCGAAACAATCCGTATTCGTTTGATGACTATTTATTCGTTCGGGACCAATTTAATTTCTATACTGACGATGAATTCTTCCAGGCGTTAGTCAAGTATTACACCGGGGACGAATTCGCGAAGATTGATCAAGAGTTGCGGGCCTTATCTGAATTGGTCTCTTACAGATGGCGAGATCTTGCTAATGAGGCCACGAGATTGGAAAACCGGGTAAAATGCACACTCGTGCAGCATTACGATGCCCATAACCACCGGATTGATCGGATTAACCGGTGTACTGAGACGGAAACCCTCGAAAAAGAAATTTTCGCGCTTGGACTTTTCGATCCCGCGCGAAATACCCCTTGGAGTCGGTTTTGCAAGTTATTTCTCCTCTATGAACTTGGTGAAATGGGCGTGATGTGTCCGATCACTTGCACCCATGGGATGATTGCGCTTCTCACCCAATACGAAGACTCTCTAGAGCCCGAAGCCCGGAATATGCTCACACACCTTCGAGACGGAATCAATGGCAGCTTTGCTAAAGGAGCACAGTTCATTACAGAAATACAAGGGGGCAGTGATGTTCCCGCCAACCTTGTTGAAGCGGTTTTCGAAAATGAACCAGGTCCAGATGGAATTTCCAATTGCTGGCGGCTATATGGCACGAAATTCTTCTGTTCTGCCATTCAATGTGACTATGCAATCGTTTCTGCAAAGCCAAAAGGCGCGCCCTCCTCCACTCGGATTGCTGCCTTTGCCGTGCCATCGTGGCTCCCCGGAAACAAAGAGAAAGAAATCAGGAACTCATTCACCATCGATCGTCTCAAACAGAAGCTCGGGACTGCGGAGCTCCCAACAGCAGAAGTAACTTATAAAGGCGCAGTAGCCTATCCAATCGGGCCGCTCCCCAACGGGCTAGCAGACATCGTTGGGATCGTCCTTTCGCTGTCCCGCCTCCATATAGGCTGCGGATCCTCTTCAGGTCTCCGGATTGCCCGTGAAGCATTGCTCTACGCCCAATTCCGATCCGCTTTCGGCATTAAAGTCTCGTTGTTCCCACTATTAATGAATCAAATGAACCAATTGGATCTTGCCTCGAAAGCTGCCACAGCCGCCGCGTTCAAGATTGCTGCCGAATTCATCTCATTGGGCGAAAAACTCACTGCAGGAATGCGTGATCTCCAAAAAATTGAGGATATCGCCGATCGCAAACGAAAATTTCGACTTCGTGAGTTAATCATGCTCCAGAAAATCGTAGTGACCTATGAAGCTCCGGAGACGGTGCGACTCGCCATCTCTTTCTTTGGTGGGCACGGGATCATGGAGGACTTCTCCTGTCTCCCCCGATTCCACCGAGATGCCCTGATTATGGAGCTCTGGGAGGGTCCTCGCAACGTCCTCCTCACCCAAATCCACCGCGATTTTCAACGCGTCGCCGATTGGTACCCTGCGGATGATTTCGTCCGTGATATCCTCCAAAGTACAGACGCTGATATTGTGGAACCCTTAGCTGCCGAATTCTTGCGGATTATTACGCATAAAAGCCTCCTAACCACCGATAAGGAAACGCTGGCTATCTGCAGTGCTTGGGAAAAATTCTCCTCCGAACTCTTCCATGCCTACTCCATGCAAGCGCTCGCGGAACTCAATTACCAAGAGAAACCACTGCGATTCTTGCACCTTTTACGAGAATTTAAGAAACGTCAAACTTCCTAAATCCATCAAATTTTGATTCTAAATGGCTTGGCAGAGATTCTTGGGAGAAATTCTCCTTTGACCTATTCTACACCTACCCGATGCAATCGCTAGAACCGATGCCCTAAGATGCCTTTACAGGGTTCCTGCAAGTGGGCATTTTCAAAATAATAGCAGCGGTCCTTCGCACAGAATTTCCCAGTGAATATTTCCATAAACATCGAAGCAACATCAGCAATGAGCTCCGTATCTCGTGTGATGAACCCCAATTCGAAATTCCGTTTCTGCAGCGATTTTAACCCCACTCCTGCCCCGGATAAATTTGCACTCCCAATATAGGCATATTTTAAATCCACAATTACCGCCTTTAAATGCATCCTCCTACAAAATCGAATCCTGAGATTCTCGTGATTGCGACACTTTTCCTGCAACGTCTGAATGAAGCGAGATTTCAGCATGAAAGCCGCGAGAACCATCAATATTTGCACATTCCGTTTCAGCAGGCTCACCACCACATCCGAGAGTGAAACGGTCTTATATGATTCATTCACTGCGATTCGGATATCTTGCAGATTATAGGTTCCGATTATTAATGATCCCTTTGCTTGCATTAAGCCACGCGCAATTACTTTATCAAATAACTCATTTTTCTTGAATGACACTAACTCTAATTTGCTCACATTTTTCTCCATCACGATTCGATTTACCTCATGATTCTATAGTAACTCATTGAAGAAAAGGTTAACTCATTTTCCGACACAAAAGATTTTTGTAACTTTCCGAATCTTCTAGCTATATTCACACCCCTATTTGCCAGTAGTAATGAATTAGAATGAATCTAGACGGATCTGAGCACCATGCAGGACAATTCCGACCATCGAACGAAGAAAATTCAAGATCACTTTCTATATCCCTTATTCTATCCGCAAAACATTGTCATTGTCGGGGCCAGTCCCGTTCCAAATATGGGCGTGTCGCTTTATCTTGACACGTATAAAAAATATGGCTACGGCGTTACACGTGCGCCCCGCATTTACCCTGTCAATCCAAAATATGTCGGGCAACAAATTTACGGGCTCTGGGAGTGTTACACCACGTTATACGAGATTCCCGAACCAATTGATGTCGTGCTATGCTGTATCAACGCTCAATATGTTGCATCCCTATTGAAAGAATGTGATACGGTTGGAGCCAAGTTTCTGGTGATATATACCAGCGGATTTTCCGAGGTTGGTGATCGAGGCATCCCTTATACTCGGGAATTGCAAGAACTCCTTCAAACCCAGCCTGTAACACGAGTGATTGGACCTAACTGCTTCGGCGCGGTAAATGCCCAAATCGATCTCAATTTCAACCAATTCGCCCCCCTCCTACGCGGCATTTTCTCCATCTTCAGCCAATCTGGAGGCTTCGCGAATACCCTCGTGGAACATTCCGTAACCCGCGGGCTTGGGCTCAATCTCGGGCTCTCGGTGGGTAATATGATGGATGTTGATATGAATGATTTCCTCGAGTTCTGCCTGCTCGATCCTCAAACCCGGGTTATTGGGTTTTATTTGGAGAGCCTCCAAACGGAAGCCAAAGCCCGCCAATTCTTGAAGTTACTGAACCAGGTGACGCCCCAGAAGCCTGTCATTATATTGAAGGGCGGTATCACCCCACGCGGCGCCAAAAGCTGCCTTTCTCATACAGGTGCCATTGCGGGTGATGCGGCTCTCTATCAAACTGCATTCAAACAAGCCGGTGCCATTCTTGTCAAAAATTCAATCGAATTTTATGATATTGCCCACCTTCTTTCGATGCTATTACCCTACAAACTCCCTAAAGGCAATAAAGCTAGCGCTATTGTGCCTGGTGGCGGTGCATCGGTCGAAATTGCTGACCTCCTTTCGTTGGCTGGTTTAAATTTTCCAGATCTAACCCCTCAAACCCAAGAACGGCTTGCCAATCTCTTACAAGAGGTCAATACATCTTTTTCTAATCCTATCGATACTGGTGCCTATGGGATCCTGCCCGAATTCTTTTTACAAGCCATCCAATTCTTGCTCGCAGAAAAAATCGACCTCCTTCTCCCCTACCTCCAAGTTTCCCGCATTCAACGGCTCGGTACTAATTATCGGCAATTTGCTGGATCCTTCGCCCGTTCTCTGGGACGGCTTGCTAAGAAGTCCCCTATTTCTCTCATTCTTATTAACAGGGTCGACCGAGAACTGGAAGACATTATACGAGAGAATAATAAATTAAAAGAGATTCTATTCCGTTTGAAAATCCCCCACATCCCTTCTATCCCACGCCTTCAAGCAGTCATCCCTTATCTCCTAAGTTATTCTCAATTTTACTATAAAAAGAATCAATAGTAGCCTTCTCAAAGCCTGTAAATAATCGATGCTATTGAAAGATAACTATGAGAAAGATAGCGATTATTGGCTTCGGCATGACGCCCTTCAAGGCGCGCTGGCTGGATAAGACGTATTTTGAATTAGCGTATGATGCAGAAAGAAACGGAAAAAAGGATTGATCTTGTTTTATATAAATTGAAGGGATTGCGTGGATTCTTGCGGAGAGCTGCAGAAAGGTGTTTATTAAGACTGAAAGAGGGTGATAAATTACCCTTAGGTCCTTGTACGCCAACTACAAATTATTACTTTGAAAGTTAACTTTTAAGGGAAAAGTTAACTAATTAATTATATGGAGAAATCGAAAATCAAAAAGATTGGGAATTCTTGGTATATTAAAATTCCACCAAAATTTCGTAAAAATTTCCAAGTCCATGATAATCAAGAAATTTCAGTAGAGCAATCGGGCAATAAATTGGAAGTGCAACTAATACCCGATGATAATTCAAACAATGATGCAATAACGGACCTTGAAAAGGGCGTTTCCTTAGGAATTCCGAAAAGGATTACTCGAGAAGAATTGTATGAAACTAATCGATACTAATATTCTAGTTCATGCATACAACAAGGATTCACCACATCGATTGAAAGCAAAGAGTATTGTTTTAGATTTGATTAAAGGAAAATATGTCATTAGTACTCAAAATATCTTAGAATTTTATTCCGCAATTACCAAACGTGTAAGCACTCCTCTTCCCCCTCTTGAGGCTCAAAATAAAGCTCTCAATTTATATAAATCTAATGCCAAAAAAATTGTTCCCGACCTAAATGTTATTAAGATTGGACTGGAATTGGCAGCCCAACATAATTTGAAAGGCGGGGAAATTTTCGACGCTATTTTAGCAGCCACAATGATTGAACATAAAATCTCAGTCATTATCTCGGAAAACGAAACGGATTTTCTAAAATTTTCTATAAAAGTCGAAAAGCCTTTTTAGATAATCCAAAGGAGATGATTGAATTGACTGCTGAAGAACCGCTCTCATTAGAAGAAATTATTAGATCGTCCGCGGACGAATTTGGAATTAAAAATGTAATCGAGGCGATAGGTCTCAAGAGAGTAATCGAGGCAGTGGGTCTCGAAAGCGTAATCGAGGCAGTGGGTCTCGAAAGCGTAATCGAGGCAGTAGGTCTCGAAAAAATTGAAACCCTTCTTCGGAAACTTAAGAAAAAGAGAGCCAAATTGTAAGTTCTTTGCAACTGAATTGCTTTTATTTGAAGGGCAATTCTAATGATCAATAAAATGAGACTCCGCCTTTGTTACTATAATACAATTGCGCCATTCTTGAATTGAAAGCCTTCTAAAAATATTTAAAGTTCGCCTACTTTTTATATCCAAAGGAGATGACTGAATTGACTGCAGAAGAACCGCTCTCATTGGAAGAAATTATTAAATCGTCCGTTGAAGAAATAGGACTTAAAAATATAATCGAAGTGGGGGGGCTCGAGAAAGTAATCGAGGCGATAGTCTCGAAAAACTGAAACAATTCTTCGGAAGCTTAAGAAAAATAGAGACAAATAATAATTTTCTTGACCCAAAAGCGCCCTTATTCGAAGGGCAATTCTAAAGATCGATAGAATGAGACTCCGGCTTTGTTACTGTACTACAACTGCCAATTCTTGAATTGAAAACTTTCCAATAATATTTAAAGTTCGCCTACTCATTATATCTAAAGGAGGTGAATGAACTGTCTGAAGAGGAAATACCCCCCTTAGAAGCAATTATTAGAGCGTCCGTTGAAGAAATAGGACTTAAAAAGATAATTGAGGTGAAAAAATAGTTGAAGCAGTTGGGGTAATTCTGGGGAGAAAACCCAAAGTCAAAACACTTATTTCCAATTGCATAGAAAAAGAAGTCCCGAATGAATAATGTTTTCTCACTTTAAATAAATATTTTATCTATTTTACATTCAATTCTATTACATTCGCTTCTAAGCTCCTCGTAAATTCACCTAACTTCCTTTTATCCCCCCCTCCCCCCTTATCCAGTCAAACGGTTTTCTATTTTAGAAAAACCTATTCATTCTCAGGTAAATATTAATACAATCGATTAACTGCCTTATTTCTCAGACAACATTTTTTATATTTTTTCCCAGAACCGCAAGGACAGGATGCATTGCGTCCTATTTTCTGGTTTGTCTTTTTAGTGGATTGGAATTCACTTTCCGATATCCCGAAGAAATCTTCAGGTCCAATCTGTATTAAATCTACGCATTCCGCATTTACTTCAGATTCGGTCGCGAAATTGATTTCATAGCGCTTGAGGAACTCATAATACTTGATCGCCGGATTTTTATTAATTCCTATCTCTTCAGCCTCTTCAAGAGCCTCATGTAATTTTTCTAGTTTAGAAGAATATGAATAAATCTCGGATTTTCCTTCCGGTCCCAGCTCAATATTCGAGATCCACTTCTCGATTTTCTTCACATCCACAAAACTATCTAACCCGCATTTTGTCAGTAGATCTGAAACCCTTCGCTCAATTCCTCTTACGGTCTCCTCTATTACAACCATAATCTCACACCTGTAATCCTTATCTCTCATAACTATTTTGAAGTAATTATACCTTTCTGCTGATTTTCATGATTGATCCTTAATCTTAGGATCAGTTCCGACAAAACCCTCATTTTTAAAGATTATCAAACCACTTCGTTTTAAATTGCCTTTCTGCGTTTCCCTCCTTCTCCCTTCCCTCAACCACACACCTTACTTCTTTAAATAATTTTTTATGATAAGGAAATCTCATCTGAAAATTTTATTAATTCAGAATTTATAGCCTTAGATTCAATTAAAAGGCCAATTCTTTCTGAATAAAAATCGTAATTAGTAATAGTTCTTGGAGCAAAAAATCTATAATTGGTATATAAAATTAATTTATTTTCAATTATGAATAAGTTCAATAAAATATCTTGAATAAATTCTAAAAATTCGAATCTTGGAATCATTTCAGTTAATTTTTCTAATTTACTTATCCCCTGAACCCAATTCGATTCATCTTCAGAATTTAAAAGAAATTTATTTAACTTCACTTTGAAAGAGATATTATTAAGGGCTTTAAGGGTTTCTAATAAATGTGGGCCGAAAAAACGTGCATTCAATTCATCAGTTATTAAATGAATTGATTTGTTCGCAATTTTCAGGGTATCTAATAAAAAATCTCGATGTTCTTGATCTTGAATTAAATAAACCGTATCAAATCCATCACAAGATCCAACGATAGACTTTAAATCATTTATATTTTTAGTTATTTCTGAACTATTATTATTCCTTATATTTATATCCAATACTTTCAATCTTTTATCCAAATTGCTGATACAACTTTGTCTATCGTTTGTCAAACTTTTCTGAATTGTAGAATTTTGTTCTAATAACATTCTGTTAAACTCAGATTTTTCTTTAAATCTATTAGGTAAATGATTAATAGAAAATTCAAGGAAAAATAATGGTATTGTGCCTCCACAAATTTCTATGAATGCAATGGTTCGATTAAGATCATAATTCCATTCAAGAAATGGAAGATTGCTATATATTAATTTGATTCCATCAACGATAACAAAATTTGTGTCAATTCGAGAATTAGATTGATATATATGAAGAAATTGTTGAGATATATTTGAAATACCCGATTTTAAATTACTTTCAAATAGTTCTAATTTTGAAGATAGATTAGAAGGTGTTTTATTTTCTATTATTCCCCATAATAGGACAACCTGAATATTTTTTAACAATAAATCTTTAATAATTGGTTTTAAATATAGGATAGATCCTAAATCCAATTTATTTGAAGAGATAATGATGAATTTACTTGCATTCATTAAATATGAAGTAAATTGTGCATTAAAATCTTCACCATTTTTTAAGTATAAATTAATATCATTTACACTTGAAATCCTTTCTTTTAATTTTTCTATAAATTTTGAAATTTTTTCAGATATAATTTCATAGTCGTTTTTAAAATCTAATTTATTTTCATATCTTGTAAATTCATTAAACATACTATTCAATGAATTTAATAAGGTAAAAATTTGATTTTTAATTAGTTTAATAGTATAATACTGCGTTTCATCTTCTGGTATTTTTAAATCTAGTTTATCTTTTTCATCTGTAGCATATTCTGCATCAAATTCGTTCTGCCAAACTTTTTGGACATGCTTTGGTATAATATCATAGTCTAAATCCAAAAACCTTTTTGTATCTGCTTTAATTAAAGGAATATATAATTTATTAAAATGCAATGGCTTAATAAATTCAATTTTTTCGATATTTTCTAAATCCGAATAAATTTCCTGGCGCGCGCATTTGGCAAACTTTAAGGTGGAGAAATCTTTCATATTAGGAAATCTACCTGGAATAATTTTTAAATCAAAATAGTTTGTCGAATCAGGATCAGGATTTTTAAAAAAATCATCAACACAATTCTCCAAAAGAATTTCTCCACCTATTTTTTCTTGAATAAATGTCATTTTTATCCTTTTATACGATTTCTGCTCTTCTAAATAGTCATCTAAATTATTATTTTTTACATAATTAATTATTACATCGCTCAATTCTACTGTTCCTTCATTTAGATTAAGTCTAATTAAGCCATTATAGAAAATTTTTGCAATTATTAAATTCATAACATGGATTCCTACATTAAATGCATTTATTAAATTTAGCAAAGAATTATCCTTATAAATATATTTTAATGTAAGTTTCTCAAGAGTTGTAAGTTTTATGAATCTTCTAATTAGAATTTCACATTTATATGTCTCAATAGGAATAGTTAAATAATCATTTTTGGGTTTTTCTTCATTATTAATTCCCATTTCTATTTTATCTCCTTATAATCAACTACTTTCCCATATTTCTGGATAAAATCTGCGACTTGAATAAATTTTTCCATATAATTGTCCCTAATTTTCTTAAATAGAAGACACATTTCTAAATTGCCGATAATAACCTCAGTTTTCTTGGCTCTCGAAAGCATAACATTCAATCTTTCAGGTTTTGGTATAAACCCCCAAGCACTTCTTGAATTTTCTCTCTTATTACTCCTTACTAGTGAAATAATCACTAAATCAGCTTCTTGTCCTTGAAAACTATCAATAGTATAACAATTATCTCGAATATTGATATTTTTTAAATTAGATAAACGATTTGGTAATCTTCTTTTCAATTCTGAAACTTGCTCTTGATAAGGAGTTAAAATTACTATTGATTTATTTTGATCGTCTGAAAATTTCAACTTTTTTAATAAATTTAAAATTAATAAAGCTTCGCCTGAATTATATATGTCATAGCCTCTTCTACTCTCTCTAAATTCCCGTTCATAAGAGGTTTTAAGCCAGACTAATTGTTCATCTTTTATGATAGTGGGTTCTAAAATGAAACTATCAGGATCTGGATCTGAGATTTTTTGATTAAATTCCTTATCATAAAAAATAGATGAAATCATTTTACTGATTTTTGAAGGTAGTCTATATTGATCAGTTAATGTGTCGCAAGACTTTATTAAGTCATCTTCTTGATAAGAATGTCTTACAGTTTGAAATCTTTCAAAAACAGATTGAAAGATTTTAACCTCTTTTTTAACATTATTTTTAAACTCAAGAAAATTTTGATAGCTATAATTCGGTGTTTCTTTTTCTTCTATCTCTTTTTTTTCAAGTTCACTTTCAAGAAGTGCATAGATCTCTTCAAGTCTAAAAGGTGGTAATTGATTTTGATC
>Ga0315310_10002274_pt1 | contig 12013 bp, 18 predicted proteins | sample TDP5_MG_FD_203630 | JGI IMG/M metagenome (GOLD analysis project Ga0315310, IMG submission 203630) | Freshwater sediment microbial communities from Lake Towuti, South Sulawesi, Indonesia - TDP5 | ecosystem: Environmental > Aquatic > Freshwater > Lake > Sediment | place: Indonesia: South Sulawesi... | reverse complement strand
AAGCTGAACTCCGAATGAATGTTCCTCTCACAGTCATAATTTCAAGTAACACATTGACTATTGGCCATCTCCAAACTCCCAAACCGAAACCAGTGAAGCGGAGAGCCCTAACTGGACGTTCAGCCAACGCCATTCGCCAGAAAGAATTAGTGTGAATCTAAAATAAAAGTTTTCTAAGTCCAATTTTGAAAGTCATAGTATGCGTCGCGGAGACCGTAAGGAGGACCGTAACCATAAATGCTGTTAGGGTCTCCATCATCTGCGTCGAGCCAAGGACTTGTTCCATTGTGAGTCCACATGTTCCAGTCCCCAGAAAAAGTGGTCACTACTAATGTTTGTGGCGGAGTGTTAAAGCCAGCTATTATGTAAGCGTATGTGATGTAGCAGTTTGCTGTTGATGTTCCAGCTATATAAAAATGAACGCAGAAGTTGTTTAGGTCAGTTACATTCGAAACGATGCTTGTTATATCTATCGCTTTTGTTTCGTAGGTTTGTGAGGTGAAGGCTAGCGTGGTTAGAGATATGTCTGATGCTGGGTCATGCTTAAAATTATATAGCACTTCCACGTTTGCTGTGCCAGCAGAATCCACTCTTCCTTTAATGTATAACGTCCGCGTATTTATTACTAGTTCTGCTCCTCCCATCATTCTTCTTTGGATTCCATATTTCCATACTGCTCTTATCGGGAACAGATTTAAAACCTCAAGGTTTTTTAAGGGTCGTCAACTGCTAACGTGTCAACCCAACTTTTGTAGTTTCCAAGCCCTGTTTTAGATACTGCTGGAGACATACCTGCGCCTGCCCATAACCAATTATAGTTTGTTGTTGTTCCCGTGATGGTTTGTTTTAGAACGCTGTCTACATAAAGTTCTAGAGTGCCGTTTGCTGGGTCTCTCGTAACTTTCTTTTCGATTTTATACCATTTTCCAAGTTCAAACGTCATTATGTCTGGGTAGTCAACGAATAAATCGTAATCATACATGCCAAATTTGGGAACGCCTGCGCTTCTTCTCGCGTAGAAGAAGAGCCCCCTTGTTCCGCTAACGCCACCAGAGGTGTTTTTTATTCCAAGCAGAGTAACTCCACCCACTAAACTTGGGTCTAAAACTAGCGTGTCAACTCTAACCCAGCCATGAATGTAGTAAACTGTCGGCAACCCAAAGCCCGACATGTTTTGCTCGACACCTTCATCGTAGAAAAGGTCGTCTTCTGAACGTGAAGAGTAGTTTCCATCATGTTTAATCGTTGAATCAATTGTTGGGTTACGAATTTGAGCTGTCCACTCTGAAAAATCTCCTGTGTCAAAGCCTGAACTGAAGTATGTGACTATTGGAATTTTGATTCCCGCAACTCTGCCCATGCTGATTAATCCAAGGTTTGCTCTACCTTTCGTATGAGTATTGTCTAAGATGCCGCCACTTTTAAGAGGCATTTTATCCTCGCCCTATGTTATTACTCGGCTATTTTTAGCTGATGTGTCAGCATAAAAGTGCACTGTGCAAGTTGTCGAGTTGTCTGCTGGACCTGTTGTTGGTCCAGTCACCCATGCAGTTAATTTTAAATTTACAACTATTCTGTCTCCATCTTGGATTGCTGTTTGAGGACAACTGCCTGTTATGGTTTTTTCAGCTTGAGCAAACTCATAACTGGTAAAGGTGTCTGTGTCGAAAAGTGTTGTCTCTGTAGAATTTCTTCTCAGAAGAACACGCGCTGTTACAAGGGCTATAGCGATTCCCCCTGGATCTCCGGTTTTAATGCATTCTAAGTGTAACTTGAACGTCCATGTTCCAGCTTGCAATGTGCCTGCCGAAAGTGCTTCAGAAATAAATTTAGTAAATAGGTTAGCAGATAATCCAATCTGTCCTTTAAGAGCTGTCTTACTCACTGTCAAAGTTTTTAGGTCTTCATGGACACCTGTTGTAAGCCAATCTTCATAGGTGTCAATACCTGAAGTTGTTTCTTTATGAAAAAATCGTGTTCCAAGGCTTATTGGAGCCGCAAGTATCTCTACTGCTTTTGATGGAAGGTGACTTAATACTCTTCTGAACATTTACATCCCGATACTTCAGAACCTCACTGTTAAGATTAACACATATTGGGTTGTATATCGAACTGAGTTTGCGCTTGACTGTGTTATCGTGCATTTAAAACCGTAGGTTCCTGCGACTGTCACCAACGCTGAAACATCCGAGATTGCAACTATACCTGTTGTGGCTCCGTCAACCGCGCCGAATCCTATGATGTCGTCCAGCGAGAAAAAAGTGCTGAAAGATCCACCACTTACTCTTCCTTTAACATCCACATCAATCTTCTGTGCAACCGAAAAATTGTTCATCGCTGTTATATATGCTAATAGTGTTGCTCTAACAATTGCAGCCCCGGGAGGAAGACTAACTGTAATTGTCTTCTCAGTTGTATCTGTGGCCACTGCAACATTTATGTCATCTAAAGCCTCAGTGCTTGGAAAACCTATCTCAGTGTCAATCTTCGCCATCCCAGCAGACGATAAACCAGGCATTTCATGTCAACTCAGCCGCTTCCACGCTATGAGTTTAGCTTCCTTCCCGCTCTGAGCTGTGTTTCCAATGTATATTGTTTTGAGTCGGAACCAATCAAGTAAAAAAGTTTGGGGATATGTGAGTGCGTCGAAGGTGAGTTTATGGTAGTCGTCTTTTTCGTTTATGTAGAGGTCAAAGGTTCCTGTGTTGCGGAATATTGTGAGTGCTATGCCTTTCAGTTTAGAAAACTCTTCTATTTTATCGCCTGTGGACCTGTCCTTGCTTAAGTCTATGGTTTCCACGTGTAGGTCGTCTGCAAGCTTTAGGGCTCCATGCTTCTCAAGAGCTTCTACAAAAATGCTCATAAAGTCTTCCCTAGGCAACTGAATAGCTGGAATCTTGACTAATGGAGGCACTCCTGGACGCACCACAACAGGCGGAGTAGGGATAGCGATTGGCAGCTTCCGATTAATTTCCTCAAGTTGTGCTTTTATAGCCCTGAGTTCTTTAACGAACTCACGATAAGGATGTGGAAGTCTCTTGTCTAGAAGAGGCTCTTCCTTAACCTTCTCCAGTCGCCCCGCCATTAGTAGCGCCTACTAGACGTCGTTGTCCCAATACTCAATAGTGGCAGTAATTGAGTTCCCACTGACTCGACCGTAAAGTCTGCTTCCACCTTCAAGTGTCATGATGGGGTTTTCGATGTCCTTGCCTTCGACTGGTAGCTGAACTTTTTCTGGCGGAGCTAGGTTGATGCTGTCAAACTTCGGAGTGTAAGTGGTTCCGTCTTCTTCAAGTTTTTCGATATAGACCTCTCTTGTGGACACTCGATCTCCGAACAAAGTTATGGCTACTACATATCTGATCTTTCTCTCATCCACAGCAGCAAAGAAGGGGGTTCTAGTAGTTGTTATGTAGACGTTGACTGTTTGAAGACGTTCACGAATTTCCTCTTTGGTTAGTGGTGGCATTTAGCCCACCTCCAGGGCTTGTGCCTCATCTAGTTTGATCGGCAACACGTCCCAATCCTTAATCAGCTTATCTCCAAGGTCTAGGGGTTTACTCGTGAAACCAACGGTTAAGAAGGCCGCTGGCACATGTCGTAGGGCTATGTCCCGTATGATTCTGTTGTGTGGTCCGACCCCAGTTAGAGTCGGCTTGAACAGTTGGAAGTGATATAAAGCGAACAATATGTTAGCTACAGGATTATGGGCTCTCCTGTCTTGGTTGTAGAACTCATGTCCCACGTGTTGACCAGGCGGAATCACATACTCAAAGAAGTCGGTAGGTTCATCATAAGGTGATTCATGCCCGCTGTAGTATCCAGTGAAGTTGCCTGCACTCGGTTGAATCGGGTCCAGCTCAGGAAACCTTTGTAGGATATCCGAGCCTTCGGGAAAGCGCGGATAAACAAAGATTTGGTGAGGCTTCCAACCAATAGCACCGTGGAGGATCCAGGGAAACCCTGCATTCGTAGTATCCTTCAAGTATAGGATATCAACGTCCTTGTTTCGGGGATCTCTAAGTCTTAATTCCGCTTGAGCCGAAGTTGCAGCTATATTCACAGTCGCCCCTAAAGAGTCAATTAGACTATAAGGGCGGTATTGACAGATTCTCCGTCGAACAATTCTTGAGAAAAGCCAGCCTTCAGCGAACTCTAATGCCATCAAATGATTGGGCAGAAGCAGTCGTTCAACTATCGGACTGATACCTTTACTGTCCATGTAAACACCTCTTTCTATTCTGAAAAAGCTTTTAACTTGTTTCAATAATAATAATCTTTTCACGACAGCTTTGTCAAGGTTGACTAGATTGACACATACCGAACTTAAAAAAGAGACGCATAAGAGGCTTTCTCGTCTTAAAATAGAATGGGGTCTCAGGAGTCTAGACGAAGTAGTAGCGAAACTTCTGGACCGTGAGGAGGGTAAACAATGAGAGTGTTTGTAACAGGGGGTTCAGGTTTTATAGGAAGTCACTTGGTTAATGAACTAAAGAATGAAAACGAAGTAGTTATTCTGTTACGTGATATTCCTTCTTTTTTGGGACCTTGGGGAAGGTGGGTTTCTGAGTCACTTCAAGGATGCACGATTGTTCTTGGGGACATTTTGAACTCACGGTTGCTGAGACGTGTCCTTGCAGAGTATCAAGTTCAGCATGTCTATCACATGGCAGCCCAAGCTATCGTATCAACCGCCCTTAAAGACCCATTTGGAACTTTCCAAACCAATGTCCTAGGAACAGTTAACATTCTTGAAACATGCAGACAAGTTGAGGTTGATCAAGTCTTAGTCATGTCAACGGACAAGGTATATGGAAACCGAATGGACGCTGTTAAAACAGACCCCTTAGTTTCCGCTGGAATTTATGAAACTTCAAAGTGTTGTCAGGATTTAGTGGCTCAAGCCTTTCAGAACTCCTATGACATGAACATTGTAATTCCACGAGCATGTAACTGCTACGGCTTTGATTTGGCGCCGCGAATTGTGAGCAATACCATTCGAGCATGTCTACGTGGTGAATCGCCCATAATTTTTGAAGAGGAAAAGACACTTCGGCAATACATTTACGTTGATGATCTGTGCACCGCTTTAATCCATCTGATGAGACACACACCATACCGGGGTATCTATAACATTGCTACACCCGACATTCTTAATCAAGAACAAGTGGTGAAAACCATTCTCAAATTATTCCCAGACCTAAAGCCAAAATATGTGAAGCGGGAAGCACCCAAGGAGATACACAGTCAATCGATGGTTTGCTCAGACTTTGGATGGAAACCTCGCTATAGTTTTGGAGAGGGCATAAAGGCAACCATTGAAGTTTTCAAGAGGTATGGTTATTGAGCACTAATGTTGCTTGTGTCGTGTTAAGTAAAAATGAGGAACTGCGAATAGAAGATTGCTTGAGACGACTACGACCATATGTCGACTTCATTATCCTAGTAGACGACTCTACAGACCGAACTAGAGAACTCGCTAAACCCTATGTTGATGCGATACTCTTTAGACCTGGCACTTTGTCTGGTAGCTTCGCCACTGAAAGAAACCACGCAGAGGACTATATCCCGATTGGTTTTGAATGGATACTTCACGTCGATGTCGACGAAAGATTCTCGCAGGAGTTCCTGGAAAATCTAAAATCAATAATTTCCATAGCCGACCCTTTAATAGATGCCTATAGATTTCCAAGAGTAAATGAACCTGACAGAAAGGATTACCCAGACTATCAAGTAAGGCTTCTACGACGTGGTAGAACAATCTGGAAAAAAGACATCCATGAGGTCCCATATCATCCAGAAAAGGATAAACCCATCGATCAAGTTGGCACTATCATTACACTTGATAAATACCCAATAATCCATGCGGCTAGAAGGGAAGACCAAAAGAGAGAATGGTGGGAGGAGAAATAGAATGTTGGTGTTTTGTCAAGGTTCTTATCTTGAGCGTAAGGACCAGAGCTTAGAGTGTGTTAAGAGAGTGCATGAATTTGTCGACCGTATTATTATCATAGCCCCTGACTTTCCGGCTGATTTTTTCAAGGATTTCCCTAAAGTCGAGCTCTACACGGTTCCATGGAAAGACAACTTCCCAGCATACAGAAACGAGTATCTAAACCGATGCAACCCTGGAGACTGGGTGTGCGTTGCTGACCCTGACGAATGGTATGGACCTGAATTATGCCAAGACTTGAAGAAACTCACTACGGAAGCAGAGAAAAAAGGAATAGGGCTTCTCCTTGTGAACAGCCATGATATTGACATAGATCTCGAGGGAATACAAAACGCAAGGGTCAGCAACTTTTTCAAGAATCTAATTTTCAAATACCAACCTGAAGTGCACTATGAAGGGGTCGGAGAAGCAAAAAACGTGCATGAAACCCTTATTTTCCCTCCAGGAACAAAGCAGACTACACTGCCAAGAAGATATTACTATGAACATGTCAAAACCATACTTGAAATCAAAGAACGCGGGGCGAGAAACGTTTGGATAGGTGGCGGCGGCAACAACGTCGGCGATAAAAACCCCATGTTTATTGAGCTGAGAAGAGTTACAGAACATCTAGGATTGAAATCTTGGCCCGAAATGCGAAAATATATCAGAGAAGGAAACATTGACCCAAAGCTTAAGGAAGTCATAATAAAACACAAAGACGACTGCGGTTGGGATTGGGAGAACGAAAGCCGCGATTGGTTTCTCTGGTATAAGCTTCTTCATCCCTCAGAACTCGAGGGCATAGAGTCTCAGCCAAAGGAGCCCAGCTTTGGCAGCCCGGCTGAAATTATGAGTTATGTGGAACAATGTTACCTTGAAATTTTAGGTCGTCATGCCGACACAAGTGGCAAGGCTGCTTATACCAACGCTATTTTGGCGGGGAAGATAAGGAGGGAAGACCTACCAGCCATTTTGAAGTCGAGTGATGAGTATAAACAAAAGTTTGGTGTTCCTGAACCTGAGGGGGAGAGAGTCAGCGTCGCGGTTCCTGTCAATGTGGATGTGAGGGTTGGAGAAGACAGTTTTGTAAGGGCTCTGATGAAGAGCAGAACATACTGGGAGAAAATCAAACCGAAGTTGGAATTAGCTGACAAATGGGATCGGTTACTCAATGTAGCAAGAAAAGTGGAGACATGCGGCAAGGGGGTTGATGAGTCACCCGTAGAAAGTTTTGTTCCCTTTGCTGAAACTTTCGCTCACTATTGTCCACCGGACAAGTATCACACGATTTTAGACATTGGAGCTGGGTGCGGAAGCGAAACTAAAGTTCTAACGGACAAGGGTTTCAAGGTTGTCGGCATCACGTTTGGAGAAGAGAACATAAAATACGCCAAGGAAAAGTATGAAATAGACCTGCTTGAAATGGATATGCACAACCTGCAGTTCCCCGATAACTTCTTTGACGGTGCCTTTATGATTCAAACCTTTGAACACACATTTTCACCTTGGCTCTTCATAATCGAGCTTAGAAGAGTCTTACGAGATGGAGCCCGAGTGTTCTTGGATGTTCCTGACCCTGATGATGAAGAAATGCTTAGAACCATTTGGCATACTAGTGTTTTATATCCCAACCAGATCAAAGCGCTCTTCTGGAAGGCGGGTTTCAAAGATGTGGTTGACTTATCACAGAAACATCGCCTAGCTTTCCTCTTCGAGAAAATACCCGACAATCAATTCGAGATGTGGGGTTACATCAAACACATCCTAGGAAAGGCGTGATATGTCCGACGATCGAATAGATTGGGATGCCGAGGCGAGAAGAGCGTTATCCGACCCGCCTATTCCCTCCGATGAGCGCACAATCAAATGGTATAGAGATACTTTTTCTCTGTCGATGCAGGGAACTCTTCTAGACTTTGGCTGCTTGTTAGGTAAGTGGATTCGCCTCTGGCTAGGGCTCGGCTATGCCACAGTCGGGATAGATCAAAGCCTCTATGGATTGAAGTTGGCCAAGAAGACTCACCCCCAAGTAGATTTTATCAGGTGTGTGGGTCAAAACCTACCTTTCAAGGAAGGTGTCTTCAACATCGTTGTATCCATAGCCGTTTTCCAACACAACAGAAACGTGACGAAAACCAAGTTTCTGAGAGAAATAAGACACGCCCTTAAGCGAAAAGGGCATCTTCTCCTAGCGGAATCAACGGAGGGAGGTGTAGATGAGGACTGGACGAATGATAGATATTTCTCTAAGGATGGCTGGGTGAAGTTTGTTTCTCACCAAGGCTTCAAGCTTATGACCTATGTAGAACTCGGTTCTTGGTATCTGTTCGAGAGGGTTAATTTTGAAACTTGATAAAACACTCTTTACTCCGCATCTGCTGGAAGCTGATCCAGAATTGCAACTTATGCTAAATTACCTAGAGTTGGAGGAGGGAATGAAGATTTTAGAACTAGGATGCTGCGGCACCGAGCTGTCTTACGTGTTGGAGAGATGTGGCTACGAAGTATGGGGTGTAGACCTGCAGCAATACTCACAGCCGCTAAGAAAGTTCATAAAAGAGGATTTTCTTAAAGCACAACTACCTCAAGCCTATTTTGACGTAGCTGTAGACATTAGTGCTCTCCATCATTTTGGACTTGGAGCCTACGGAGACCAGTTTAACCTCGAAGCTGACATGCTAGCTTCACGAAAAGTCTGGCGGTCCTTAAAGAGTGAAGCTTCGTGGTTTTTGGTTATGGACAGGTTTAAAGCAAAATTTGAGCCAAATGTGGTTAATTATGTGCGGCAATATAACGAGGAAAGTTTCAAGAGCAGAGTTTGCAGAGATTTTACGATTGAGTTCATGAAATTTTACGATATAAACCTACACGAAATCCCACTAGATTCACCCCTTCTCGAGATAGTATGTGCCAAGATTAGAAAGGAGAGTTCTTAAGATGAGGATAGGATGGGTTAGTGCACCGGCTTATGCACACACGGGATACGGCAGACTGACTAACGAGATTCTTTCGGGGATCATAGAGAAGCATGACGTTATAAATATTGGTGGTGGAAGCGAGGCTATCTGGGGCGGTAAGTTAAACATAGCCACAAGGGCGGGTAAACAGTTTACAGTCCTGCCAACTTTTGGGAAGCTGGGTGGAGCTGATGTTGTCCCACACTACGTTCGTAGATATAATCTAGATCTCGTGATAACTCTGTGGGACAGCTTTGTGGTTGGCTATTCTGAGGTCGTGGGTGTGCCTGTTATCCACTATTTCCCCATTGACGCACCCTTTACTAGGCAAATGTATGGGTATGTAGCCCCAGCCTATAGGCTCGTGGCCTACAGCAAATTCGGATACACTGAACTATTAAAATGGTTTCCACCATCAAAAATCAGCTACATTCCACACGGAATTGACACAGAGTTGTTTAAGCCTCAAGACAAGCAAACGAGGAAAAAAGTCAGAGAAAGCCTCTATCCTCAACCCGTCCCAGAAGACGCTTTTCTAATCATAAACGTCGGCGCTAATGTGGGTGAGAGGAAACAACTTCCAAACCTTCTCTTAATCTTCAGAGAGTTCCTTAAAACACATCCCGACAGCTACCTTTATCTCTACACCAACATTGGAGCACAATATCCTCAGGGTTATGATCTCATTCCCTTCGCAAACGATCTGGGGATACTTGACCACATCCGCTATCCGGATTTCACCCCTATTTTAGACCCAGTTGAGGATGAAGAACTAGCTAAACTCTACTCAGCGGCAGACATATTTGCAACCCCGACACTCGGCGAGGGTTTCGGTATGGGTATCTTAGAGTCTATGGCTTGCGGAACACCTGTCATAGGACCATGTTGCAGCACTATACCTGAACTTGTAGAGGGACATGGATGGGTCGTTCCCACCTTAAGCGATTACGTGTTCGTTCCCGTTTGGATTCCAACACAGCAGATATATCCTGTTGTTGGAATAAGTGGTATGCTTAACGCTATGGAAGATGCTTACAACTCACCCGAGAAGAGAAAGGAGTTCGGAAGGCAATCCAGAGAGTTTGTCCTCAACTATGATTGGTCAAAGATAATGCCAATGTGGTTTAGATTTCTGGATAAAGTCGAGGATGAGTTAGACTTGCTCAAAAGATTGAAATAAAAAAAGGGGATTTGAGATGCTCCAACGTTGGAGTATTCATGGTGTTTGAAGTCCTCCACTGTCGTTTTTCTTAGAAGCCGACTGCTATGACTTCCCCACCGACTGTAGTAGCTCCGCCTCCGTAGACTGTGACTCCGACTACGTTGCCGACGATTTTTTGGTCTCGTGGTGCATCGATTCTTTGAGCCGGACTCGTAGTTATGTTGTATTGCAGCACATATTCAACGGCTTTTAGGTCTGAGACTGTGGCTGTCAAGGCTGCGTTCCCGGCAGCCGCCAGAACAACATTGGCGAAGGCTGCTCTGGCAATCACTCGTTTTTCTGGCAGTATTGCGACTATGGGCAATTCAGTTAGCCTCCTTAAGTCGTCAGGACCACGTTGTAGACTGTTCCGGGCAGTGTGGCTATGTCATGCAGTCTCAAAACGTCTTCTGGAACAAAGCTTGCTCCGATCAAGTATGGCCAGTCTAGTGCTGAGATTACGGTTCCAAGCTGGTCACCTACGAGGACTTTACCGAGAACCGTGGTATTCCTCTTAAATATGAAGGCTACGTCAAGCTCTCTAAATCTGAGGTCGGAGAACTCCTGTGGTTCCCTTGTGATGACTATGGGCTTAGGCTTGCCGTCTAGCGTGAATTGGTGGGACTCGATTTTAGGAGACTTGTGTAGGGTGCCAAGCGCAATAATGACGTGAACGGCGTTTTCACCTATCTTTATGGGGTTGCCTACTGTTCCAGCCATTAGGGTTGTGCCGCTATGAATCCAGTTTTGAGGTGACCCTGTGGTAAAGGCACTGACGCTGTCCCAGTCGTCTCCGATGCCGAAGTAGCCAGCTCTCGGCTTAACCATTCCGAATTTACCGGCTTCTGGCCTCTCTCCGTCAAAACGCTTCTTCATTTGAGATACACCAATCATTGCACCCATCATGATTTCTTCTAGGTGACGCATGTAGAGGTCTATGATTTCTCTTTCCTTGATTGCGAGAACGAACTGTCGTTCAAAGCTTCTGCCAAACTTATCCAGCTCTGTGTCGTTGAGTTCTTCAGCCTCAAATCCAAGGTCCTTCGTTGCACGTTTAGCTTCTGCCATAGCAGACCTTAAAGTTTCTATCGAGATCGGCATTTAAATCTCTCCGAAAACTGTTTAACGGTAAACTTTAAGAACTTATGCCAGACATACTGAGCTTGAAATCAAAAATGCCCGCTAAGGATGACCTTATCTACATTCGTTGCTCAAAAACTACAGCAAAAAGATTCAAAAGGTTCGTGCTTGACGTTGATGCAACCAATTATGAAGAAGCTCTAATAATATTACTAGATAGAGTAGAACGTCCACGAATCGCTGTAGAACCTGCAGGGAAACCTTAGCCTTCTATCGCTATTCGGCGCCTCTGAAGTTTTATAGCTCCTGTGTCCTTCTCAACAGCCACTCTCTCGGGTGATCCCCCACTGAGTAGACCACCGCCTCCACGAATCTTTTCGATGCGAGCTCTGGCTGTTGCCATCACACCTTTCTCTCTGATTTCCGTGACGAGTGGGCCCTTCATGATTCCTAGTTTCTCTAAAATGGGACTCTGCGAGCTTGAGCCTCCGCCACGTATCTCTTCGATTCGTGTGCGAACCTTAGTTCTTAACTCTTCAGCCTTTGCCCTGATGTTTTCAGCCATTGCCAACTTGATCACCTAACCCATCCATCGCCGCGTAATATCGGCTTGCGTGTTCACGAAACCGACGACTCCGTCTCCAGCGTGTTCAACAACGTATGTGACGGCCTTAACAGGCTCTAGATGGACCAGTTTTCCAACGGCTTCAATCGCTGTGTCCATGGGTTTTGTTACGAGGACTGGAATAGCACTAATTCGTTCACGCACGTTGCTTTTAACCTTAGTCATAATTTCGGGCATAAGATACCCTCTAGTCTTTAATCATTCACATAAGCTTA
>Ga0315310_10002273_pt1 | contig 12013 bp, 8 predicted proteins | sample TDP5_MG_FD_203630 | JGI IMG/M metagenome (GOLD analysis project Ga0315310, IMG submission 203630) | Freshwater sediment microbial communities from Lake Towuti, South Sulawesi, Indonesia - TDP5 | ecosystem: Environmental > Aquatic > Freshwater > Lake > Sediment | place: Indonesia: South Sulawesi... | reverse complement strand
TGACGCGCGACGGCCAGACGCTCACCACTACCGACGGCGGCAAGTCCTGGAATACTACTCCCCGAGATTAAATCCCCTGCAACCTGCTAGAATGCGCTCAGACGGGGTCCGATGCCGCCCCTGCTGAGGGAGCCGGGATGCCTCAACGCTCTGACTTGTACGACCGATGGTCTCTGCAAATGCGGCGGAGCGAACTTTTCCGCCCCGGCGACCGGGTAGGTGTGGCAGTTTCCGGCGGACCTGACTCGGTGCTGCTTTTCGAGTTCATGAAACAACTGGGCCGCGAAAAAGGGCTGGTGTTGGCGGTTGTCCACTTCAACCACCACTTGCGTGGCGCAGAGTCGGACGAAGACGAGCGCTTCGTGCGCGACCTGGCAAGCCGCCACGACGTCGAGTTCATCCACGGAGAGGCTGACGTGGCCCGGCTGGCGCGGGAAAGGCGCCGGAACCTGGAGGCTACGGCGCGCGACCTCCGCTATCGGTTTTTCTTCTCTCTGGTTAATCGCGGCCAGCTCGACAAGATCGCCACCGGGCACACTGCCAGCGACCAGGCGGAGACAGTGCTTCTTCGTCTGCTGCGCGGCACGGGGACCCGCGGCCTGGGGGGCATCTATCCCGTGCTCGAGGGCAAGGTCGTGCGGCCTTTTCTCAGCCTCATGCGGGCCGAGATCGAGACGGAACTCGAGAGGCGGAAGGTAGCCTTCCGCATCGATTCCACGAACCGTGACCCGCAACTCCGCCGCAATAAAGTCCGTCTGGAATTCTTCCCCTGGCTCCAGAAGGCGTTTGATGTCGATGTCATCCCCCAGCTCAAGGAGCTTGCCGACCGAGCACGGGAAGACGAAGAATATCTCGACGCGCAGGCGCGAGAGCGCGCGCACGCTTGGCGGGTGCGGGAAGGGTCCGCGGAGAAAATCCCCGTGCGCCCTTTCCTCGAATTCCCTCCCGCGCTGGCCCGGCGCGTCCTGCGCCAGATGATCCTGGCAGCCCGCGGTTCCCTCCAAGGCATTACGCACAGACACCTCGAGGCAGTGCAGCGCCTGGCCACCGAAACCCAGAGCGGCCGAGGTCTGGTGCTGCCCGGCAACCTGGTGGCCCGCCGCGAGTTTGACTGGCTGGTCATCGGACCCCAGTCGGCCAGGCGCGGCGATTCCGAGTTCTTCTATGAAGTGAAGGCACCTGCGGAGGTCGCCATTTCTCCCCTCGGGGTCACCTTGCGGTTCAAAATTGTTGGGGCAGAGGAACTGGGAAGGGCGTATAATAAGGCCGGAAGGTGGTGTCTGGATGCGCAGAAGTTGTCCGGAGGCCTAGTGCTCCGGAACTGGCGCGCCGGTGACCGCTTTCGGCCGGCTGGGTGTCGTAAGCTCTTGAAGCTCAAGGAGCTATTTCGACAGCGGAAGATTCCCCTTGAGCAGCGGAGGGGTTGGCCGGTGCTGGTGAGCGATAAGGAGATTGTCTGGGTTCGGGGCTTCCCGGTGGCGGCCTCGGTTGCCGCCTCCGCTGCTTCGGAGAAGGTGCTGCTTATCACGGAGGAATCGCAACCCGCCGAGAAGGCGCGCAGGGAGCTGAGATGAGAAAAACTGCCAGGCGAGGCGCCAGGAGACGCAGACCATCGGGTGGCGCTAACACCCTCGCTGCAAATAAGTTGCACACCGTCTATGCGACGGAACAGCTCCGGAGGCGCGTGCGGGAACTGGCCAAGCAGATCAACCGCGATTACCAGGGCAAGAGCCTCCACTTGGTCGGTATCATGGACAATTGCTTCCTATTCATGGGTGACCTGATTCGGTTGCTTAAGGTTCCCCTCTTCTGCTATTTCGTCCGGCCGCAAGTCCAGGACGTATCGCCGGGCGGCGTTCCCCTTCGCGAAATCAAGTACACCCCGCCTGTGGACGCGGCGGGCAAGGATATCTTGCTGCTAGACGGGATCTTGCAGTCGGGCGTGACCCTGGACCATCTTTACCGGTACATCCTCGGACAGAACCCTACCTCGGTTCGCACGGCCGTCCTGATTGAGAAGACCGACGAGCGCAAGGTTGCCGTCCCCACCGACTACGTCGGCTTTAGGACTGCGGGAAAGTTCCTTGTAGGCTACGGCCTGGGCTACCGGGACGAATACCGGAATCTGCCCTACGTTGCCGCTCTGGGCTGAGCGGCTGATGAAGTAAGACCAGAAAGGGGTTTGGCAGCATCTAATGGAGAGCTGGTACGCGCCGGAGCCCGGCGGGAGGTTCGCGCAGAGGCCGGGGGAGGAAGCGCGGTGAACACGGCGGTTCGGAACATAATCTTCTGGGTGGTGATGGCGGCCTTTGCCCTGGTGATCTGGGCGGTGGTCAGATCCAGCACGGGCGAGAAGGTACGCAACTTCACCTTCACCGAGTTCACCAATGAGGTCGGGAAAGACAACGTGCGCGAGGTGACCATTGAGGGCACCGTGGTCACCGGGTCGTTGAAGAAAGACAACGCCAAGTTCCGAACTACTATCCCGTCCAATTACCCTGACCTCTATAAAACCCTGCAAGAGAAAAACGTCAACGTCAACATCAAGGAAAACACCGGCAGTTCCTGGCTGGCCTATCTGGCCAATGGGCTGCCGGTGATTGTACTCCTCGGCCTGTGGATTTTCTTCATGCGGCAGATGCAGACGGGCGGCAACAAGGCGTTGTCGTTCGGCAAGAGCCGCGCGCGCCTGCTCTCCAGCCAGCAGAAGAAGGTGACCTTCAAGGACGTGGCCGGCGTGGACGAGGCCAAGGAAGAGCTACAGGAGATTATCGAATTTCTGCGCGAGCCGCAAAGGTTCCAGAAACTCGGGGGCCGTATACCCAAAGGGGTGCTGCTGGTGGGACCGCCGGGAACCGGCAAGACCCTGCTGGCGCGCGCCATCGCGGGTGAGGCTAACGTCCCCTTCTTCTCGATTTCGGGCTCGGACTTTGTGGAAATGTTCGTGGGCGTGGGAGCCTCGCGCGTCCGCGATCTGTTCGAGCAGGGCAAGAAAAATGCCCCCTGTATTATCTTCATCGACGAGATTGACGCCGTGGGCCGCCACCGCGGCGCCGGCTTGGGTGGTGGCCATGATGAGCGCGAGCAGACCCTGAACGCACTGCTCGTGGAAATGGATGGGTTTGAATCGAACGAAGGCGTTATCCTCATCGCCGCTACGAATCGCCCAGACGTGCTAGATCCTGCCCTGCTGCGCCCCGGCCGCTTCGATCGCCGCGTGGTGGTGCCGCGTCCAGACGTGGGCGGTCGCGAAGGCATCTTGCGAGTCCACACCAAGAAGATCCCGCTGGCCGAAGACGTGGATATTTCCGTGCTGGCCCGCGGGACCCCGGGATTCTCGGGCGCCGACCTGGCCAACTTGGTCAACGAGGCAGCCCTGCTCGCGGCGCGGCAGAACCGCAAGCACGTCCTGATGGAGGACTTCGAGTCGTCCAAAGACAAGGTTCTCATGGGCGTGGAACGCAAATCGATGATCCTCTCCGAAGAAGAGAAGCGGAACACCGCCTACCACGAGGCGGGACATGCTCTGGTGGCCGCCATCGTACCCTACGCCGACCCGCTGCATAAGGTGACGATCATCCCGCGCGGCATGGCCTTGGGCGCCACCATGCAGTTGCCGGTGGACGATAAGCACACCTACACGCGCGATTACTTGGAATCGCAGCTCACCGTCATGATGGGCGGGCGCGCCGCCGAGGAACTTTTCCTCAACAAGATCACCACCGGGGCCGCCAATGACATCGAGCAGGCCACGGAACTCGCGCGCCGTATGGTCTGCGACTACGGCATGTCCGACCTGGGTCCGCTGGCCTTCGGCAAGAACCAGCAAGAAATCTTCCTGGGGCGCGACCTGGCCACGCAGCGCGACTTCAGCGAGGACACCGCCATCAAGATTGACCAGGAAGTGAAAAAGTTCGTTACCAATGCCCACCAGCGGGCCCGGGAGATTCTCACGTCCAATCGCGAGGCCTTGCTCCGCATCGCAGATACGCTGCTGGTCCGTGAGGTCCTCGACGCCAGTGAAGTGAAGCTGCTGGTGGAGGGGAAGGCGTTGCCGGAGCGTGCTCGCCCGGCGCCTCCGCAGCCCGCCGAGCCGGAAACCACCGAAGTCCTGAAGCCTCAGCCTGCCCCGGGCCTGCCCGGCCGCGAACGTCCCCAGCCGGCGTGACAATCTGGAAGTGTGAAGCGTAAAAAGGCTTAAGACTGAAGCCCAGCAGTTTAGACTTTATACTTTACCCTTCATCCTTTACCCTTCCCCCTTCGCTCGTCTTCCAATCCTGGCCAAGTCTGTGGAGGGTGCACATGAACCCGTTCACTGCCGAGGTGATCGGCACAATGCTGTTGATACTTTTTGGTGATGGCGTGGTGGCAGGCGTGCTGCTGAACAGGTCGAAGGCACAGAACTCCGGTTGGATCGTCATCGTCACGGGCTGGGCGATGGCTGTGGCGGTGGGTGTGTATGCGGTCGGGCGCATCAGCGGCGGGCATCTAAACCCGGCGGTGACTCTGGGCCTGGCAATCGCGGGGAAATTCGCCTGGCGTGCGGTGCCGGGCTATATTGCCGGGCAGTTGCTCGGGGCTTTTCTTGGCGCCGTCCTGGTGTGGCTGGCTTACCAGGCGCACTGGCGCGAGACCAAAGACAAGGTGGCGAAGCTCTCCGTATTCTCCACCGTGCCTGCCATCCGGCGCCTGCCCGCGAATCTGGTTACGGAGATTATCGGGACGTTTGCGCTTGTCCTGGGCGTGCTGCCGATCGCCACGAACAATGCTCCGGCTCAATCCGGACTGACCCCGCTGCTGGTGGGCTTTCTCGTCTGGGGCATCGGCCTCTCCTTGGGTGGCCCCACCGGGTATGCTATTAATCCCGCACGGGATCTGGGGCCACGCCTCGCGCACGCGCTCCTGCCCATACCGAACAAGGGGAGCTCAGATTGGGCCTATTCGTGGGTTCCGGTCTTGTCCTGGGTCCGGTTGTAGGGGACATGGCTGGCGCTATCGCCTACGTGGGATTGTTCGGAGCATAATAGAGAAGCCCTCAGCAGTCAGCCCTCAGCGGTCAGTGAGGACAGGCAACCTGGAGCGGTTTTGACAGATGGTGAACGCTGAGAGCTGATCGCTGACGGCTGAAGGCTTTGTTCAAATGAAGCGTCGCCCTACCTTCGAGCTCGAAATTAAGGGCAAGAGAGTCCGCCTGGGCCAACGCACCCTCATCATGGGGGTACTCAACGCGACGCCCGACTCGTTCTCCGACGGGGGGCGTTATCTCGCTCCGGAATGCGCCATCGCGCACGGCCTGGAGATGGTACGCCAAGGCGCCGATTGGCTTGATGTGGGCGGTGAGTCCACGCGGCCGGGGGCTCAACCCATTCCCGCAGCGGAAGAGCTGCAGCGTGTCCTGCCCGTCATCCGGGGGCTGCGAAAGAAGCTGGGCACGCTGCCGATTTCCATTGACACTACTAAGGCGGAAGTTGCCGAAGAAGCTGTGCGCGCCGGAGCAAGCATCATCAACGATGTCAGCGGCCTGCGGTTCGACCCGCGTCTGGCGAACGTAGCGCGTCGGCACCGCGTCCCGCTCGTACTCATGCATCTCCGCGGCCGGCCAGAGACCATGCAGCGGGAACCTTTTGCACGCTCCATCTGGCGCTCGCTTCGGGATGGCCTGGAGCGCTCCATCCGCCGCGCGCTGGCTCGCGGTGTCCATCGGTCACAGTTGATCATCGATCCGGGCATGGGCTTCGGCAAATCGCGCCGGCAGAACTTCGAAATCCTCGCTCACCTCGAAAGGCTCCAACGCTTTCGCTTGCCCATCCTCATGGGGACATCACGGAAGTCGTTTGTCCAAGCGGTGGTGGCGGGCGAAGAGCCGGAACCCTCAGATGTCGCGCCCCGGCCTGCCGGGCCACATGCCGGGCTGAAGCCCGGCGCCACATTGACTCGCGCCAAGTCAGCAAGTTATTGGCCGGTCACGCAGGCAGGAGGGGCACGCCATGGCGTGCCCCTGCGAATCGGCGACGCGGCGGCGGTCACGGCGGCAATCCTTTCCGGCACCCACATCGTCCGCGTCCACGATGTAGCAGCTCTCCTCCCCGCTGTACGCATTGCCGACGCCATCCTGGCCGCAACCGCCAACCCATGAAGGCCGACGACGCTCCGCCTGCGGGAAAACATACCCCATCCGCTCTGCGGCAAGTTACAATCATCCGTCATGGCCCGTAAGCCTCAACTGTTTGGCACCGACGGCGTGCGCGGCGTGGCAGGCCATTACCCCTTGGACCGCGAGACTATCTGGAAGTTGGGGCGTGCGCTTGGCGCAGTTCTCGGCAAGGAGGGCGCGGGCCGGCCGCTGCGGGTTGTGCTGGGAGAAGACACCCGCGAGTCCAGCGCCTGGATTTCCCGTGCGCTGGCGGGCGGACTGGAGTCCAGCGGGACAGAGGCGAGTTACGCGGGCGTGATTACGACCCCTGGGGTGGCTTTCTTGGCTCGCCGCCACGGTTTCGCGGCCGGTGTGGTGGTTTCCGCTTCGCACAATCCTTTTGAGGACAACGGAATCAAGATTCTTTCCTCTGCGGGAATGAAACTCCCCGAGGCGGTGGAACTTGAGATCGAGCACGCCCTCAGCGCCTCCGCCAGCGCTGGCCGGCAGATGCCTGAGAGCTCCCTGGTTGCTGTGCCCCAACTGCTTGATGATTACACGGACTACCTCCTGAGCCTGGTGCCGCGGGGCACCTCTTGGGCTCGATATCGGCTGGTCGTCGATTGCGCGCACGGCGCTGCCTCCGCAGTTGCCCCCCGGCTTCTCAAGAGACTGGGGATTGGAGCCCGTGTCTTGCACGCCGCGCCTAACGGCCGCAACATCAATCTCGATTGCGGCTCTCTCCATCCCGAGATCATGGCCCAGGAGACGCGAGCCTTCCACGCCGACTTGGGTGTGGCCTTCGACGGCGACGCGGATCGGGCCATCTTCGCCACGCATCTGGGGCGCATTGCCGACGGCGACCACGTTTTGTACGCGTGCGGCCTCCACCTCCACCAACGCGGACGGCTGAAGGGCCCGTGCGTAGTAGGAACTCTGATGACCAACCTCGGATTGGAACTCGCCCTGGCAGAGCACGGCATCGCCCTGCGGCGAACCGCTGTGGGAGACAAGTACGTGCTGGAGGAAATGCTCCGTTCCGGAGTGAACCTGGGAGGCGAGCCTTCCGGCCATGTCATTTTTTCCCACATTTCGCTCGCTGGCGACGGTCTGATCACGCTGCTCCAGGTTTTGCGGCTGCTCGACGAGACCGGGAAGTCACTGGAGGAGCTGGTGAGCGGGCTCAAGCAGTTCCCGCAGATCATCCGCAACGTGCGTGTCCGGAAGAAGCCACCGCTCGGATCGATCCCAGAGATCGCGGAGGCTATCACCGCTTGTCAACGCCACTTCGGCCAGCGCGGGCGCGTGGTGGTGCGCTATTCTGGTACGGAAAGGCTGGCGCGGGTGATGGTGGAGGCTGAAGAGGCTGAGGCCGTCGAACGGCACGCCGCGCGCATCGCTGCGGCAATTCACTCTGCTCTCGGAGTATGGTGAAGAGGCGGCTTTGGCGGCGAATCCTCACCGCGCACCCAGTCCGGCGCTCGCCGCGTGCCGCTGTAGGAGGTCTTATGCGAAAGTTTCTTCTCGTCCTCTTCCTTACGGCATTATGGTGCAACGGTGCGCAGGCGGGGGAGCAAGACAAGCTCCCTGCGGCGTTCGACTTGGCGGAATTCCTTGCCCGCTATGAAAGCGGTCTTAAGCCGCTGGACAGACTGTACGTGGAACTGGCGAATGAGAACCTGCCCTTGCGCGATGAGGCAGGCCTACCCCTGGCTCGCCGTCACATCGAGGATCGCCGTCAGGCACTCGGCGAGCTGCTCAAGACGGTGCACCAACTTGCCTCAGCTCCCCAGGATTTGTTTTGGGCCACCAAGCTCTTCTCCCAGAGCGAAGCCCTGACCGATGACCTCTTTGATCTTTCTCAGGTTGCTTACGACAACAATCGCGAAGAGCTGGGGAGGCAGCTTGCCGAGCTTGTCAGAGTCATGGACCACCACAATGCGTTGATTGAATCGTACGCCTTCCATGTGGTTGCAGAAAACCAGGAACGCCTGCGCCAACTGGAAAAGGAAAATCAGGAGTTGCGGCAGAAGCTCCAGGAACTTACGGAGCAATCAAAACGGGTTCCCCGCCCTCCATAGTGTGCCGGGCCTGGCGGGAAGGGGCGGCGAGCAACCTCGCCCCGCTGCCGGCCATCCTAATGCCAAGAGCTCCCTAGCGAGGTGGCGTATGAAAGGCGTGCGGTTTTTCCTTCTCCTTCTGGTGGTCAGTATCGCGGCTTGGCCGCAACCCGGCCGCAGCCGAGGCGCTCAGGAGTCCCCCAAGACTCCTCCCGCGCTAAGCACGTCCAAAGTAGTCGTGCCTGCCGAGACGACCATCCCCCTGGTACTGAAGAACACCATCAGTTCGCGGACCGCCTTTGTGGGCCAGGCGATTTATTGTGAGACCATCTTCCCCATCACGGTGGGCAACCGCATTGTGATTCCGGTGGGCAGCTCGGTGAAGGGGGCTGTGGTTCAGGTCGTCCGGCCCGGACGCGTGAAGGGCAAGGCGCAAATCGGTCTGCGTTTTGAAACCCTCATCCTCCCGAATGGGACCACACGCCCCTTGCGCGCTACTTTTTCCGGCTTCGGGACAACCGGGAACGAAACCTACAAGCCCCGAGAGTCAAAGGTCGAGGGCGCATCCTCAAAGGGCGAGGATGCCGGCAAGGTGGCCCAGACGACCATTACCGGCGCTGAGATTGGCACAATAACGGGAGCGGTCAAGGGCAGCCCCGGGAAAGGGTTGGGAATCGGGAGTGCCATCGGCGCGGCCGGGGGGCTGATCTGGGTCCTGGCCAGCCGTGGGAAGGATATTATGCTGCCTCCCGGGACCAACCTGGAGTTTCAGCTCGCCGCCCCGCTCAGCTTTGAGCGCGACGAACTCGAACCTCCGGGCCGCTATGAGGAAGGTCCGGGCCTCCCGCGCCGCGAGCCGTGATCGCGCTTCCGCCCGGGCGCAGAGCAACAGGCATCCCATGTGACGGCAAGACGGGCCTCCCCTGCCGCAGCGACGCCACGCGGAAGGTCAACCAAATCTTTTCGGCATCCCCCCTTCCCTTCGACACCGCGGCGCTTGTGCGACCACCGAAGTCGGACTCCCCAGGGCGTTGCGACGTCCCGAAGTCAGGGAAATGGGCAATCCCACTTCCCAAACCGCGAGGCTTGGTGCGCTGATTTGGAGTACGTTCGCGTGTGGGTAGTTAGGTTACAGTGACATATATGATGGCGGAGTTGGTCACCTCGCCCCATTTCCCATACAGGCCGATGGCGTACGTACCCTGCAGCGTTCCCCGGATCTCATAGTAATTCTCGCCGCACGAGGCCAGGAGCAGAGCCAAAAGCAGGATCGCGGCAGTAAGTGCCATAAAGGCTGGCACACGGCGGCGAGCCGTCTGCGCAAGCTTTGCCAACGTGGCGAAAGCCATCAGCCCCAAAACCCAAGGCAGCGGAGACCACGGCCCGGAGGAGGGCGGCGCGCCAGTGCGGGCCGTAGTGTGAATCGTGGCCACAGTCGTGGCGGAGTTCGTGCCGTCTAGGTTTACCGAGTCAGGTGCAAAAGTGCAGGTAGTTGCTTGCGGAAGCTCATCCTTAACGCAACTAAACGTCACCGCCCCGGTGAAACCGTTGCTGGGGGTGATGGTCAGCGTGGCAGATACCGAGTCTCCCGCCGCAACCGTCGTAAACGTGGGGGTAACACTGAGCGAGAAATCGGCGAAAAGAACAGAGAGGTCGACCGAGGCACTCTGGCTCCCGTTCACTCCGGTGGCTTTGAAATTCAGGGCCGCTTGCTTTACCTGCTTCAGGCCGCTGACCGTGAGGGTGCTGTTTTGACCGGCTGTAATCGACGTGGGATTGTACGTACAAGTGGCCGGGGAGTTGCTGGTGCAGCCCAGGGTGATGCTGCTGGTGAATTCACTGGGAGCCGTGGCAGACACGGTGAAGGTGGCGGAATCAGTTCCACGGGTGACAGTCACCGAAGTGCTGGTCGCCGACAAGGAAAAGACGGCTATACCGTCGCCGGATAGGGTTACCTTGTGCGGGCTACCCGTAGCGTTGTCCGTGACGGTGATCTCACCGGTCCTTGCCCCCGTGGCCGTGGGGGTGAAAGTGACATCGATCGTGCAGGTGGCCGCCACGGCTACCGTGGCGGGCGAGATAGGACAATTGTTGGTCTGCGCAAAGTCTCCGCTCACCGCGATACTGGAGATCGTTAACTCCGCCGTGCCGCTGTTGGTGAGGGTGATGGTTTGCACCGCGCTCGTGGTCTCAAATGTCTGATCAGGAAACTCCAGCGGCGACGGCGACAGGGTAACGGCGGGCGAAGGGGTTATGCCGGTGCCCGTGAGAGGGATCCCATGCGGGCTACCCGCAGCATCGTCGTTGATGGTCACATCCCCCGTTCTGGTGCCCGTCGCCGAGGGTGTAAAGGTAATGTCGATGGTGCAGGTAGCCCCACCCGCGGCCACCGACGAGCCGCAGGAATTGGTCTGGCCAAAGTCCCCGTTCGCCACGATGCTCGTAATGGAGAGCGGGGCGCTGCCGCTGTTGATTAAGATCACGGTCTGCGCCGGACTGGTGAACCCGGTGGCACGGTCACCAAATGTCAGGGCCTGAGGGTAAAGGGCGACCGCAGGAACGTCGTCGGGAGTGATCTTGGCGACGAAGGCGTCCCCGGTGGGAACACCCCCCCCGCGAGCAGCCTGAATGGCTCCTACTGTAACAGGAAAGTTGGGAGACGCGGTGCTGCCCGTCACATAGGCATTACCCGACGCGTCCACGGCAATGGCTTGCCCGAAGTCGGTCTTATCGCCGCCCAGGTAGGTGGAATAGACCAGTTGGGACCCGGCCGCATCGAGTTCGGCCACGAAAGCGTCCGGGCAAGCGTTCGCGCCGCACATACCGCCCGCAAACGCGCTCTGCAAGGGATGCAGCGTGGGGAAATCATCGGAGCGGGTGAACCCTGTGACAAAGGCTTTCCCCGAGGCATCCACCGCGATCCCGGATCCCTGCTCAAGATCCACTCCGCCCAGATACGTCGCGTAAGCCACCGCCGAGCCAGCCGAACTCAACTTGGCGACAAAGGCATCCGCGCAAGGCACGGTGCCGCAAGTTCCCCCGCCCATCGACGGCTGGAAGGCCCCGCCGGAGATGGGAAAGTCAGGTGAGTTTGTATCGCCGGTGACGTAGACGTTGCCCGACCCGTCCACCGCCAGGGCATAGGCCCTATCAAACCCGCTGCCGCCCAGGTAGGTCGAATAGACAAGTGCCGCACCGGCCGAATCCACCTCGGTCACGAAGACGTCAGCGGAGCCAGCATTGGTGCTCTGGAGAGGATTGTGCGTGGGAAAGTCATGGGAAAACGTGTAGCCGGTCACATACGCATTCTCGGCCGTATCCACGGCGATCGCCTGCCCGAAGTCGCCGTCGGGGCCTCCCAAGTAGGTGGAGTAAACCAGCTCCGTGCCATCCGGCTTCAGTTTCGCGAGGAAGGCGTCAGAGTTCCCGGCGCTGGCCGCCTGAAGGGGCGCCGCCGTGGCAAAGTTCGTGGAAAGGGTCGAGCCCGTAACATAGGCATTGCCGGCGCCGTCGATAGCAATGCCCTGACCAACGTCGGCGCCGCTTCCCCCCAGATACGCGGAGTAAGAGAGTGCGCCGGTCGGGTCCAGCTTCGTCACAAACGCGTCGGAACAAGAAACGGTGCCGCAAGTCCCGCCACCAAAGGTTGTCTGAAACGCCCCGCTGGTAGTGGGGAAATTGTTGGAGGCCGTCATGCCTGTAAGGTAGGCGTTCCCGGCAGCGTCCACGGCGATTGCCGCGCCCCGGTCGAAGCCGCTGCCGCCGAGATAGGTCGAATAGACGAGCGCCGTGCCAGAGGGATTCAGCTTGGCTACAAATA
>Ga0315310_10002272_pt1 | contig 12016 bp, 10 predicted proteins | sample TDP5_MG_FD_203630 | JGI IMG/M metagenome (GOLD analysis project Ga0315310, IMG submission 203630) | Freshwater sediment microbial communities from Lake Towuti, South Sulawesi, Indonesia - TDP5 | ecosystem: Environmental > Aquatic > Freshwater > Lake > Sediment | place: Indonesia: South Sulawesi... | reverse complement strand
TCGTTGAGGCACTCATCGCAGATAGAAACGTCGGGAGAAACGACCGAGCCCGAAAGTTCAGCGTTTTCAGAGCTTTTCATTATGGAGAACTCTTCAAATTCATTTCTGTTTTTGCCATATTTTGTGATCATGCTGTGAACGCGAGCGAGAGGCGGCTTTCTAGTCCTTAATTCGTGGAGAAAGGTCTGTATATCGTGCTGTTTGCCTTCGAGCACGATTTCTACAGAGGCGTCTCCACGGTTTCGCACATAACCAACCAACCTGTTTTTAACTGCTGTCCGATAAATGAACGGTCGAAAACCCACGCCCTGAACTATGCCGCTGACTCTGATTTCAATCCTCAAACACTATTGACTCCGATGTTTATTTGAGAGGTCATAGCTGACTATAACTGATATTTAAACAAAGAGAAGATAATAAACAAGAAGCTCGAATTCAGTCGCTTATTTGAATCATTCCTAAATTCGCCTTATGTTTGCTCAGGCTCTGGGAAGCGCTGTGAAGGCTCAAAACGCTAAAAACTCACCAGTTGACGCCGAACTTGGATACTTCTCAAAAGCCCTCTCAGCCCTTCTTCAACGGTAAGAACAAAAAAAGAAGGGGAAGATGATTGTTTATTTTTTGCGTCTTTTCATCAGCACGTAGCCGACTGCCACGACTATCACTATGGCGATTATTGCAACGACTACGTAGACTAATTCTGTTGGTATGGCTGCGGCTGGCGCTGTTGGTGTTGGCGTTGGTGTCGGCGTTGGCGTTGGAGTTGGTGTTGGTGTTGTTGAGCTGAGTACTTTCAGTGGCATGTCTGCGCTGTAGGCGAAGGTGTAGTAGCGGTAGCCGCTCCACCATGCGGTGACAGTCCAGTCGCCGGCCACGTCGGGCGTGTATGTTGCCGTGAAGGTGCCTTTTTCGTCGGTTGTGGCTGCTAGGTTGACCTGGGTGCCGTCGGGCTTGACAAAGGTCACCGTAGCGTTCATGTTGGGGACTTTGATGTTGGCTGTGACGGTCACGGATTCTCCCTGGTTGATTGTGTCCTTGCTCAGGCTGGCAACAACATCCGTGCATACCTGTGGGATATCGTCGAACATGTAGAGGTAGCCGTCAGCCGAGCCAACGTAGAGTTTGCCGTCCCAAAGGGTTGGGGAAGCCTGGACATGTGATTTAGTTGTGTATACAGAGAGCACGGCGTTGGTTTTGTTGAGCATGGCTGCGGTTGCGTTGAAGCACGTAATGCTGTAGGTATCGGAACCAACGTAGAATTTTGGTCCGCGCATGTCGTTGGCATAGGCTGGTGAAGAGTAAACTTCGTGGCCCAGCCACTGCCGCCATATCAGTTTTCCATTCGTAGCGTTGCGGATAGACACACCCATAAACTCAGGGATAATGAGGCGGCCGTTGACGTACACCGGGGTTTGGCATACTGGGGTGTTTCCAGTCAGTATAACATTCCAGATTTGCCTGCCAGTGGTTACATTAAGGCAATAGAAAAGCAATTGGCCGTAGACGGGACCTGCTCCCCAAAAGACCTTCCCTTCGGCAATCACGGGGGTGCTCCAGGGGAACCAATTTGTGTAAGCTCTTGTGATGGTTGCGTTTGATCGAGTTTTCCATACGAGATTCCCATTGTACGCGTCTAGAGCATAAAGGTAATGGTCTGTGGATGAAATGAAGATTACGCCGTTAGAGAATGCTGCAGAACCACCAATTGGTCCTCCAGTTTGAACCATCCATTGTATATGTCCGTCATCAATGTCTATGCAGTAGACCTTGCCGTCCAAGGCGCCCACGTAGAGCTTATCGGCAACGACGACGGGGGAAGAACGCGGCTGCCATGTTGCTGCGAAGACAAAGGTAGTTACGCCTCCAGCATTGGTTTTCCATACTTGTTCGCCGGTTTCGGCGTCTAAGGCGTATACGTAGCCGTCGTCAGCGCCCGTGTAGACTCTGCCGCCAACCACCGCAGGCGAAGAATAAACTCTATACTGGGTCTTGAATTTCCAGATTTCGCTACCTTTGTAGGCGTCGATGCAATAGATGTTCCCATCCTGAGACCCGAAATACACCTTGCCTGCCACTACTGCTGCTGAGGAAATAACTGGGCCGTCGGTCTTGAAGGACCATGTGGGATAGCTAATGTCCGCTGGACCTGATTCAGCAATGCCAGGGTTAGTCGTGCTTCTACGCCACATGGGCCAGTCCTTGGGTGAAGCTGAACTAAAGCAGTAGAGAGTGTTGCTGATAATTGCGTAGAGGTTTCCGTATGCAATTGAGGGATGAGCAATTGACACGTTTGGAATGGTCCATAGTTTCTGGCCGGTGAACGCGTCGAAACATGAAAACTCCACTGGTGGCATTCTTACTCCTCCAGCAACTCCTCCGTCACTCGTAGCTATGTAGACTTTTCCGTCAGCCACTGCAGGACATATGTATCCGATGTAATAGTGTGCGGGTTGTTTCCACAGTAGGTCGCCTGTTTGGATATCCCAGCATCCGACAAAGCCTTCTGGAAGTTGTATGTTGTGTTGGTAAAAGCGTCCGTAAGCTATGGCGCCGGCAAAAGCGAAGAACGCTCTGCCGCCCTGATCTCTATCCCATATGATTTCGCCTGTTTTTGCATTGTAGCATGTAAGTGTTGTGCTTGCTGAACCCTGGATCAGCAGCTCATCGATGTAGCTGGCAGTGTATTGAGCGAACCCGACTTTCTGCGCTCGCCATATGACTTCCCCTGTTGTGCCGTTCATAGCCAATATGGCACCGTTGACGGTTCCCACATAGATTCTTCCGCCGCCACATGCCAGTTCCTCGCCTGATTCATCGAGGATAGTTTTCCAACCAAGCTTCGGCGCCGTCGGGTCTGAGAGGTCGATAGCGTAATAAGAGCATTCGTTGGTTTTTGCATTGTAACCTCTTACGTATTTCATTTTCGTCTCCGGGTCATATCTACCAGGGAAATACCCTCCAGCACCTGGTTGGAAACCTACGCCTGAGACGGTGAAGTTCGCTACAAAAGAACCATCGGATATCTTAAGGACCGTTACGGTAGCGTCAGTCAAAGTACCAGCCACTGAGCTATAACCGAGGCCACCGGCACCACTACCACCGTCTACGAAGAGGTAAGTATCGTCGATCTTGGTTGGCGCGCTTTGTGCATTATAAAGATACTTGCTACTCCATTTTTGTTCGCCAGTGAAGGCATCAAACGCATAAACTATGCCTGAACGAATAACGAAGACTTTCCCGTTGAAAGCTGTTGCTGTATCTGCGAAAAACCCTCCCGCGAAGCCGGTCAGTCGGCGTGTCCACAATACATCTGGTCTGATTGGCGCTGGACCCGCAGAGAAGAGATTCCAAGATTGATCATGCCCCAGCTGCGGCCATTCGTACTGCATCACGTCACCGTAATCGCCACCGAAACCAGCTGCTGCTTTAACGCTGGCAGGGACCGAAGAGTTCGAGAGCACTAGGAAAGGCGAAGAAGCCAAGAGTAAGGCAAAGACCAATGTTGCAATAATCAGAGATATGCTCTTTGGTTTTTTCAATTTTTTTCACCATATAATAGGTGTTTATTTGCGGTGAGGCTAGCTCCTTTCTCCTAGACTCACGCGCAAAAGCCATAATAAACATACTTATTTATATTCATTGTGCCCAACCCAGAAACATGATGTCAACAAAGCGCGTTCCTTCTGCGTGAAAGCTTAAAGTTTTGAAAAAGGTTTCGAGCAAAAAGTCGCCAAACAAGCGGGAATTATTAGAGGATGCAACGTGAGGACTCACTAACGCTATTTCACTGCTTTTTCTGGTTTTTAAGAAGAAATAAAAAGAGGGGAATGGAATGATTGTTTATTTTGTTGGTGGCTTCTTTTTCCTCAGCATGTAGCCGGCTGCCGCGACTATCACTATGGCTGCTATTGCAGCGCCTGCGTAGACTACTTCTGTTGGGATGGCTGCTGCTGCTGGCGTTGGCGTTGGAGTTGGCGTCGGTGTTGTTGGGGGCGTTGGTGTTGTTGTGCTGGCTACTTTTAGTGGCATGTCGGTGCTGTAGGCGTAGGTGTAGTACTTGTAGCCGCTCCACCATGCTGTGACCGACCAGTCGCCGGCCACATCAGGCGTGTAGGAGGCGGTGAAGACGCCTTTCTCGTTGGTTGTGGCTGCCAGGTTGACCTGGGAGCCGTCGGGCTTGACAAAAGTAACGGTTGCGTTCATGTTGGGAACTTGGATATTAGCGGTGACGGTCACGGACTCTCCCAGGTTGATGGTGTCGTCGCTCAGGCGGGCAACAACAGGCGTCGATATCTGTGGTTGATCGTCGAAGCAATAGACGTTCCCGTCAGCCGACCCAACGTACAGTTTGCCGTCATAAATGGCAGGAGAAGACTCAACTTGTGCACCAGTTGTGTATACAGACAAGGACTTTCCACTTGTGGCGTTAAGGCAGGTGACGCTATAGGTGTCGCAACCAACGTAGACCTTTGGACCACGCAGGTCGTCAGCGTAGGCGACTGAAGAGTAGACTTCATGACCCAGCCACTGCTGCCATATGACAGCTCCATTCGTAGCGTTGCGGGCGGATGCACGCATGTACTCCGAAATATAGAGTACACCCTTGAAGTATGTTGGGGTCCAGACCGGTTGGGTGTTTCCCAACAGCCGGATATTCCAGATGATTTGGCCGGTCGTTGCATTAAGGGCTAAGAAAATTATATTGGCGGCCGCATAGTCGGCGACGCCGCCTCCAATGAAGACTTTACCCTCGGCTACTGCTGGGGTGCCAAAGAGAAACAAGTGTTCGATACCTATTGCAACACGTCCAGGCGACTCAGTTCTCCATTTAAAGTTTCCATTTGCTGCGTCTAGAGCGTATACGTATCTGTCTGTTGACGCGATGTAGACTACGCCGCCAGAAACTGTGGGGGAACCGCCGATTGGACCTCCGGTTTGATACGTCCATACGACGTTTCCGTTTTGAGTGTTGAGGCAGTAGACTTTGCCGTCGAGGGCTCCCACCCAGAGCCTATCGCCAATGACGACGGGGGAAGAACGCGCCTGCCATATTGCCATGAACAGTATAGGAGGCACGTTTCCACCATACAGGTTGACTTTCCATTTTTGTTCGCCCGTTTTGGCGTCTAGGCAGTATATGTAGCCGTCGTCGGCACCGGTGTAAACTCTGCCGCCAACAACGGCGGGCGAAGACATGACTCTAAACTCGGTCGGGAATTTCCAGATTAGGCTGCCAGTGTAGGCGTCGAGACAGTACAGGTTTTGGTCATGGGATCCAATGTATACTCTGCCATCCACAACCGCAGGTGATGAAGTAACAGCCATATTGGTTGTGTACTTCCATTTATAATAGGAAATGTCTTCTGGAGCTGACTGTCCTACGGCTACTCCAGGATTGTCAGTGTTTCCACGGAAGTACAACCACGGCTTTGGAGGCTTTGAAGAACCGATGCAGAACACAGTAGCACTAGAGACGAAGTAAAGGTTTCCGTACGCAACTGAGGGAAGACTAATACTGCGGGGAATCCGCCACAATAGTGTACCGGTGAACGCATCAAAACATGTAAACTGATATCCTGGCATCACTAATCCCGCGGTTATACTCCCAGCTGGCTGGTCACATGTGGTCACATAGACTTTGCCGTCAGCCACAGCAGGGCAGACATATGCAATGCGATACCATGCGGGTGCCTTCCATAGCAATTCTCCTGTTTCGGCGTCCCAGCAACCAACAAAACCACCAGAGGGATCAATGTTTTTGTCGTAGATTCTTCCGTAGGCTACTGCCATGCCATAAGCGAAGAACGCCCTGCCACCATAGTCATTGTCCCATAGGATTTCGCCAGTGGTTGCGTTGTAGGCGGTGAGTCTTGTGCTGGATGCGGAATGGTACAGTACGCCATTGTAATAGGTTCCAGAGTAGCCTGCGAGTCCAACTTTCTGCGATCTCCATAGAAGTGTCCCATTTTTACCGTCTAAGGCATATACAGCAAATTCCTGGGATCCCACAAAGAGTTTTTCATCGCCGCAACAAAGTAGTTCAGATGGTTCATCGACTACGTGTTTCCAAGCTAATGGCGGTTTACTCGATGGATCCGACAGGTCGTAGGCAATAATCGCGCCTTCTTTCCTGGTTTCATTGTAGTAAACCAAATATTTCATTTTCAATTCGCTAGAGTATGCACCAGCGAAATAAGCGCCACCCCCCGGAGTTCGAAAAGCGGGGAGTGTTTGCCCGGGGTAGTCTCTCACAGCCCACACCATTTCGCCAGTAGCTATGCGGTAACACGCTATGCCGGTGTTGATGTCTACGAAGAGGTAGTTATCGTCGATCTTTGTTGCACCTCCAGTTGCTCCTGCGGTCTTTATTCCATCTGGGATAGACGCTCTCCATTGAAGTTGACCAGTGGAGGGATCAAGCGCATGGAGAGTCGTTGAATTCAAGGCGAAGATTTTCCCGTTAAAACCTGTTACTTCTGCAGTAAGGCCGCGTGTCCTGAATGTCCATAATACGTCTGGTCTGTCCGGCGCTGGCCCAGCAGAGGACCTCGTTAATGACTCGTCACTTCCCCACACTTGCCATTCGTATTGCGTTACGTCGCCGTAATCGCTGCCGAAACCGGCTGCGGCTTTAACGCTGGTAGGGGCTGGAGAGTTTGAGAACACTAAGAAGGGCGAAGAAGCAATTAGTGAGGCTAAGACCAATGTTGCAACTATCGCAGTTACACGTTTGGCATTTTTCATTTTTTTCACCATTACAGGTGTTTGTTTGCGGTGAGACTAGCTCCTTTCTCCTAGACTCACTCGCAACAACCAATAGTAACCCGTTGTATTTATATCAGTTTTGCCAACACGCGCGACAAAAACAGGTCAAGCGGAAACCTTGCACAAACAGGAGAAACCGAAGCTAGAAACCCCAATTTTTAAGCCATCGGAGTCAATCTTATTAGGTAAATAAAAATATTATATACTTGCTTGTGCAAGTCGGCTTAACCTTCGATGGGAGTGGACCAATGACAAAAGTCAGTTGCAGGGAATGCTACTTCATCAAGGCCACGGGTGCAAACATAGACCACATAATTCGAAAGGTCAAATCCGCTGTAGAGGAGGTAGGTGTTCCACCAAAGTATGCCATAAACGTCTACAAGAACGTCTACGCTTGTTGTGGGGTTTCAGGCAGCGGCATAATAGTGGAGATCACGGGACCAGAGGAAAAAAGAATCAGAAGTCTGGATTTGAAGGCTGTTTCAAAAATCTTAGAAATCTGCGAAAAAGAAGGGATTGAACACCACGCTTTTGAGCCGCTAGACATCGGTTAGACATGTCGTCTCAGACTATTTGTTTTGCCGCTATCATGCTTGAAGTTTCTATTATGCCCGGGATTCTCCTTATCTTTTCAAATAGGAATCTGTCGAGGTCTTCAATGATTCTGAAATTCACCTTGATTACAAGGTCGTATGCTCCGTAAGTAGTGGCAGCCTCTTTAATTTGCTCCAGCTTTTTTATCTCTGCAACAACTTGTTCATCCATCCCAACTTGCATCTTACACATTATGTACGCCGTAACCAAATTCATCACCTTGGATGCAGTCATTTTGTTTGAAATGTTAATAAGATTTTGCATTCTAGGGCAATTATTTTTATATAGAGCTTTGAATTGAGTTAGTTTCCCGAAGGTGCAAGGCTTGTCTGAAAAACCGAGGATAGCTCCAGAGAAGGCGAAGGAGATGCAAGAGAGAGCCAAAGAGAGAAGCCTCATACGTAGGGAGATAAAGAATCAAGGTCCCTTAACCCTAGATGAACTGGTAAAGGCCACAGGCATGGAAAAGGAGAAACTGTTCAAGCACATCATTGCCATGAGGCAGTTCGGAAAAATAGCCATTACGGGTGAACGTGACAACCAGCTCGTGTACGGCTTGCCCGAAGGAGAAGAAACCGAGTCGTAGCCGAAGGAATAAGCTTAATTTGACTCATTTAATTGAATCCATGCGGCTGTAATGATTCTCAACATCCCTTCGGTAGGTCAAATGTACAAAAACAATGTCGGTTCTGAGGTAAATCTTTATTATGGAGAAGATGAATTTTCGATGCGTCTCTTAAAGGGCACGATGTTTGCCAAACTTATGCGTCCGAATAAAACGAATATTTCTCATGCCTTCTTTTCTTTGCCATGGCGATAATCTCGTATAAAGTCATTTGTTAAATCTGCCAGGTTTATGTAGGCGACTCTAAGATAACCCTCGGGGAAGGAAAGCTGACTGAGGTCATGTTGAAGCCCCATGCTCTCCAGCTCCTTTAAAATCTCACTGAAGATGCGAGAGTCACAGGCTTCTATGTCCTTTTTTTTCTTGCCGTCTATCGAAACGTAGAGAAAGAATGTGTCTCGATGTACTGCATCGACGGGGAATTCGCATTTGCACGAGGAACATGCTTCAGAATCTTTTACAACAGACTTTACCTTGTCGAGGACATATTTGACAGCATAAACGCTCTTGAATGGCCCTGTGAAGAGTATGTATGCACGCCTTGCTTTATCCCAGTTCTGAATAGTACTCAATGTTGAGTCTTGCCTCCATCCCCCATAACTGCGAAGCTCATGGTTTCTTGTTCTCTTTCTGTGGTGAGGCAATTATATATGATTTACTAGTTTTTACTATATAATTATCCCATTTCAATAGAAATGTGCAGGCGGGGTCAAAACGTCTGAGGAAATTGTGCCAGAATACGTCAAGAAACGTGTCCTCATTCTAGGCGTTGGTAACATGCTGTTTGGTGATGACGGTTTCGGTCCTGCAGCGGCTGACTATTTGTTAAGAAACTGTAAGATTCCAGACGACGTACACGTCATGGACGTTGGAATCGGAGCAGGCGACGTTCTCTTCACTGTAAGCCTGAGCCAAAAGAAGCCCGAAAAAATTATTGTTCTCGACGCGGTTGACGTGAAAAGAAAGCCAGGAGAAATCTTCGAGTTGTCAATAGATGACTTGCCAGCAAACAAACTCACAGACTTCTCGCTGCACCTGTTTCCAGCCACAAATCTCTTGAAGGAACTGAGAGACCAAATGGGCGTTGACATTATCATCCTAGCATGTCAAGCAGAGAGAATACCAGACGCTGTTAGCCCCGGGCTATCAAACTCTGTGAAGAAGGCTCTGCCAAAGGCAGCAGACCTCGCACTAAAGCTGGCTAGAAAGACAGCTTCTAAAGGGAAAAACTGATTAGCGTTTATCACTTCTCATTAACTAGAAGTGAGACGCTTGAGAAGATCGTTGTCAACCGTAGATTACGATGAGATGAAGGGCAAAGCGTTCACCGAGATACGGATTGATGAAAAACTCTGCGAGGTTTGCGATAAACCGCTTAGGACCGAGGAGAAAACGCTCAAAACCATTCGAATTTCCGATTACAACAGCTACTCAAACCTGCTGACCCGCCAGAGAGCCCACGACCGCGTGGAAGTAGACCTGGAAGAAAACAAAATCTACCTTTACCACCATGACTACCCAGGCGAAATCCATAAGGGCTGCATTGAAAAGTTGTAAAAGCCTATTTCAACCGGTTTTATAGAGGTATCCGTCCTCTTTTTCTCCAGCCTCAGAGACCGCGCCGATCTTTCTCAAGGCAATGATGTGCCTGAGCACTTCTTTGGGACTGATTTTTGTGGCTTCGGCGAGTTCTTTTATTGTCTGCGGACCTTTTTCTTTAATCTCGCCTATTATCATTTGGCGTTCTATCTCATCTTTCATTATTTTTGCTGAGGCTGCCTTGTACTTTTGTTCGTCCACTTTGGGTCCAACCTGCGATATTCCAAGGACCCATCTGAGTCGTTCTGTCTTGAACGCTTCTATCGCAGCGTCGGTCTTTTTGGCAAGTTTCTTCTTTTCGCTCAAATCGAGTTGACCCCTATTTCTTACTCGGCTAGCAACGCGTTTATCATGGCTGCTATTTGTTCTAATGTGAAATGTTTAACATATATTGCTTTAGGTGGACACGTGGCGGCGCATGCACCACAGCCTTTACACAGGGCTTCGTTCACAACCGCGCGCTTCTTCACTTCGCCGTTCTCTTTGTGCTCTTCAATGCTGATGGCTTTGAACGTGCAGGGCTCCACGCACATGGCGCATCCGTCGCACTTGTCCAATTCCACGTAGGCGACCACGGGTTCAAGTTCAACCTTTCCCTTGGCTAAAGGCACTGACGCCTTTGCAGCAGCCGCGCTTCCCATAGCCGCGCTGTCGGTTATGTCTTTGGGACCCTGCGCGGTGCCAGCCAAGAAAATGCCGTCTGTGGGCGTGTCGAGTGGTCTGAGTTTAGCGTGGGCCTCCGTGAAGAAGCCTTCCGGGCCCTTGGCGATTTTAAGCATTCCTTGAACTTCCGAAGCCTCGGCGCGTGGAACCATGCCTACGTTGAGCACAACGAAGTCGGCAGGGATGGCTAATGTTTCGTTGTCAGTGAGCACGTCTTGCACTGTAACTATAACTGAACCGAGTTCGTCCGAGACCACAGGCGGTGCTTCAGGTTTGAATTTGATGAAAATAACACCAGATTCTCCAGCCTTTCGATAGTAGTCTTCGTGTCCCCTTCCAAATGCTCGAATGTCTCTGTAAATGCAGTAGACCCTTGCTTGGGGATACTTTTCTTTTATTTCAAGAGCGTTGTTCAGCTCTGTCATGCAACAGGCGCGAGAGCAGTATCTGTTGAAGGGGCGGTCCTTGTCGATCGGTTGATAGACTCCAGGTTCTTGCCTGCTGCCAACACAAGAGATGAAAACAACACTCTTGGGTGGGGCGCCGCTGCGGAGCAACTGCCCCTTGGTTGGTCCATTTTCGTTGAGGAGCCTCTCCAATTGGCCTGTTGTTATCACGTTTTCGTAGACCTTGTAACCGAACTCGCCCTTTGGAGGTTCGTACAGGTCGTGACCAATAGCCACGGTGATTGTTCCCACCTCGATTTCTGTTTCTCTGGGTTGCTCGTCTAGGTTTATGGCGTCTTTCTCGCAAGCCTCAACACATTTTCTGCACTTGTTACAGTTGGCGTCGTCGACAACGTAGGTGCGGGGCGCGGCATCTGAGAACGGTATATATACAGCTTTTCTCTTGCTTAGACCAAAGTCGAATTCTTTAGAAACTTCAATTGGACACACCGCTGCACATTTTCCACAAGCATCGCATTTCTCGTTAACGTGCCGTGGGTTTGTGAGAATCTTTGCCTTGAAGTTTCCGATGTACCCATCCACAGCCATTACCTTAGAGTTGGTCAACAGTCTGATTTTAGGGTGAGAAACAACGGCGTTCATCAACGGTTTCAACAAGTCTAAAGCATAATCACCCGTGGGATAAACTCTAGTCAGCTGTGCCATTCTCCCGCCTACAGCTGGCTCCTTCTCTATCAGATAGACTTCAAACCCTCTCTCAGCCAGGTCTAGGGCGGTTCGCATACCGGCGATGCCTGCGCCTATAACAAGGGCTCTAACCGTAACCTCAACTATTCTTTTCTGTAACGCCTCCAACAGAGCCGCCCTAGCAACCGACATTCGGATAAGGTCTTTAGCTTTTTTTGTGGCTTTCTCAGGTTCGTCTGCGTGAACCCAAGAGCAGTGCTCTCGGATGTTTGTCATGTCAAAGAGGTAGGGGTTTAACCCTCCTTCTTCCACAACTCTTCTAAAAGTCAGTTCGTGCATGCGCGGTGAACAAGACGCAACTATGACTCTGTTAAGCCCATATTCCTTGATATCATTTTTGATCATTGCCTGAGCTGGAGCTGAGCACATGTACATATAATGTTTCGCGAGAACAACGTTGGGTAGTTTTTCCGCGTATTTTGAAACATCTTCCACATCAACTGTGGCTGCTATGTTGATGCCACAATGACATATGTACACGCCGATTCTAGGTTCCTCTTTCTCTGACAAGTCCTGTCCCCCTTTACTCTTTGAGAAGAATTGACGCCTTCATAGCTGCGGCACTAGCCTGCGCAACCGAGTCTGGGATATCCTTGGGACCCTCAGCAACACCAGC
>Ga0315310_10002270_pt1 | contig 12020 bp, 10 predicted proteins | sample TDP5_MG_FD_203630 | JGI IMG/M metagenome (GOLD analysis project Ga0315310, IMG submission 203630) | Freshwater sediment microbial communities from Lake Towuti, South Sulawesi, Indonesia - TDP5 | ecosystem: Environmental > Aquatic > Freshwater > Lake > Sediment | place: Indonesia: South Sulawesi... | reverse complement strand
CTCACTTTTCCGCTTCTGCCAACCTTTAACTGACGTACCCCTCTAAATATGATAATATTCGCGTTTTCAACTTGAATGAGGCCACCTACAGAAATTTCATCTATTTGTTTGTTCCATAAAGGCAATTGGATGGTTCCAGTTTCGTCTAGACGATAGCCTATACGTAAACTCTTTGAGAGGACTGGTTTTTGCAAGAATGCGCTCGGGTACGGGAAAACTACTAAAAAATTTGCCGAATCAATTTCGTGTTTCACCGAAATTCTAGCGAGATACTCAAGAAGCCGAATGTCGTAGAATGAAAGAGAATCCTTGTCCAGTTTCTTGCATTCGAAACTCAAAGTTGATGCACCTCAAGTGGCAATAAGGTTTTAGTAGATTCCGAAAATTTATCCTCAAAAGAGCTGAAGAGATTGGTATACAATTTTGTTTACCATCGAAATGAAGAATACCCCTTATCCGCTTCACCTGTTTTCTCTCTATATTTGGCCTTTCTCGGTCACGTTTTCTACTTCCCTTTCTTTTTGCATGCACGCAATAGATAGTTTCAGACATTTTATCTCAACCCTTTTATGGATTTTGCAATGCCATAGTTCTAAGGTATGTGACTTGAATCGTCGTCTTTGGTTAGGTTTGTTCGCCCTTTTTTGTGCGTGGGGCTTCTTTTGGGAGTGGTTCTTCGGTTTCGTTTGGAGCGTTCTCGGCGATCCTTGTTGGATCTATCCAGCGTCGCCTCTAATCTATACGAGTTGGAAAGTTGCGCCTTTGTGGGGTCTCGGCGGATTGCAAGGCGTCGCGTTATATATAGTTGTTAAAGACCGAAGCCTTAGAAAACTGGTTCACGTGGTTATGCTGACGTTGCTAGCGCTTCTCTGGGTAGCAGTTGTATCCATAGCGCAGGGGTAAAATGATCTCAAAGTCTTAATGGAATCTCCACTTGACACGAAGAAAACATGCGCGCGCAAAAGAGATTGGTAGGTTTGTTTATTAGCTTTTAGTTGATGATGTATGCCTTACTATGTTTACATCCTTCTTTGTAAAGATGGTAGCTATTACACTGGATACGCCACGGACGTGAAACGACGGGTTGAACGGCATAAAAAGGGTCAAGGCGTAGCTTAGGCAGTCAAATAGCTAAAGTTACTAACGTTAATGACCATGGTTTTCCATAAAGTGCTTTCGGTAGCATAGGCACGTTTATTTAGTCTAAACCCCGATTCAATCTTAATTGGGATGGGGGGAAAATTTGCGTGGCTTATTTAACAACGACGGAAACGGGACAGCCCGTTCTCATTTTGAAGGAGGGAACTGGTCGAAGTAGGGGAAAGGAGGCTCAGAGAAACAACATAATGGGGGCCAGAGTTATTGCCGAAGCCGTAAAGACTACTCTGGGTCCGCGGGGCATGGACAAGATGCTCATCAGTGGTATGGGTGACATCAAGATAACTAACGATGGGGCTGCCATTCTGAAAGAGATTGACGTGGAACATCCGGCGGCTAAGATGGTGGTGGAGGTGGCTAAGACACAGGATGACGTGGTTGGCGACGGAACCACCACCGCCGTGATCTTGGCTGGAGAACTCCTGGGAAAGGCGGAGGAGCTTTTGGATCAAAAAATTCATCCAACTGTGGTTGTGAGCGGCTACAGAAAGGCCTTTCAGAGGGCCGAAGAGGTTCTTCAAAGTATCGGAATCCCAGTGGATGTTAAGGACCGGGAAACTTTGCGTAAGGTCGCTGTGACCTCCATGGCGAGCAAGGTGATGGGCGAAGCAAGGGAACACTTGGCGGAGATCGCCGTCGACGCCGTGAAACAGATCGTCGAGCAGAGGGGCGAGAAAAGCACTGCCGACATCGACGACATCCAAATAATTAAGAAAGAGGGAAAAAGCCTAGCTGACACAGAGCTCATCCAGGGAATAATACTGGACAAAGAAGTGGTCCACCCCGGCATGCCTAAGCGGATCGAGAAAGCCAAAATAGCCCTCATAAACGCCGCTCTGGAAGTGAAAAAGACCGAGATCAGCGCCGAAATCAGAATACGCGAGCCCACCCAAATGAAAGCCTTCCTAGACCAAGAGAACCGCATGCTCAAGGACATGGTGGAGAAAGTTAAGAAGGCAGGCGCTAACGTGCTAATCTGCCAGAAGGGCATCGACGACCTAGCCCAGCACCTCCTAGCCAAGGAGGGAATCATGGCCACGAGAAGGGCCAAGGAATCTGACATGGAGAAACTGGCCAAGGCAACAGGCGGAAGAATCATCAACAACCTAGACGACTTGAAAGCCAAAGATTTGGGAGAGGCTGGACTGGTGGAAGAACGGAGGATCGGCAACGACAAGATGGCCTTCATAGAGAAGTGCAAGGACCCAAGGTCCGTCTCCGTGCTAATCCGTGCAGGCCTTGAGAAAATGATAGACGAGGCTGAGAGGGCCATCCACGACGCCCTATCCGTCGTTGCAGACGTAATCGAACACAACAAGGTCGTTGCAGGCGGAGGAGCCGTTGAAGCCGAGATAGCCAAAGAGCTCCGCATCTACGCAACAAAAGTGGGAGGAAGGGAACAGCTTGCCATCGAAGCCTTCGCCGACTCCGCGGAGGCAATCCCCAAAACCCTGGCGGAGAACGCGGGCCTCAACACCATCGACATACTAGTGGCCCTAAGGTCAGCCCACCAAAAAAAGAAAGGAGGTACAATGGGCGTCGACGTTTTTTCAGGCGACATCACCGACATGCTAGAGAAGGGTGTCATTGAACCCGTTTGGGTCAAGCAGCAGGCCTTAAAGTCGGCAACCGAAGTAGCCTCCATGATCCTAAGAATCGACGACGTGATCGCCGCAACAAAACCAAAGGCAGAAGGCATGCCATCTAGAGAGGAAGAATAAGACTGATAAGGGTTCTAAATGCGCGTACATTTCATCAACAATCACACCTTCATTGACCAGATATGCAACAGGACAGAAAACATCCCTGGAGGTTTTCCCGATAGACTCGACATTTTTTCTCAACGAGACCGTAGAAATAGCACCATTCACCAGCGTTTCTGAGCCGAGTCACACCGTAGTCACCAATAATAGCGAACTCTTCTCGGCGATAACCCGTTTCCTCTAATCTTTTGAGGTCCTTGCTTGAAAGCTCCATCATCGTTTTGTTCATAGCACTTTCCACAGTTTGAACACCGCACAAGAAGCAGACTCCCCTACACGTATCATAGGTTTAGAAGGAACGGATACCTGAAGATTTAATGAGAAGAGTTTAGCGTTCATGATGTATCAAGTTTTTCTCCTCTAGTTGTTGGTGGAGCTTGATGACCGCTTGATGCGCGTCCTCCTCTCTTCTGGCGCCGGTGCACACAAGTTTCCCGCTGGAGAATATCAGGAAGACCGCCCTCGGATCCTCCATTCGGTAGATCAGCCCGGGAAACTGCTCCGGCTCGTAGACGATTCTTCCGCGCATGCCTCTCTCAGACTCGTACAGTTCTGAGAGGTCGACGGACCCGCCGAGGTTTGCGGTGGCGACGACGTTCACTATCTTTGTTTCTGGTTTCCCCACGATGAGTATGCCGCCTTCCTTCAACACCTTAACAAGCTTCCGCAAGGCTCTTTCCGCCTCCTTTTCCGACCTCGCTCCGGTGCAGATCATCTTTCCGGAGCCGAAGATCAGGGTGGAGGTCCTGGGCTTTTTCAGTCGAAAGACTAGCCCCGGAAATCGTCCTGGGCGGTATTCCGCGTCTGGAAACGCCTTCACCACCGCGTTTAGCTCCATCCTGTGCTGGACTGTGGCAGAGGCAACGATGTTCTCGATGTTGATGATCGGCTCAACCTTTGGCATCTAATATTCCCTTCATCAAAGCAAATAGAGGACTGGATAAGGTCATATATAGCGCGCGCTGTAAAGAACTTTTCAGTGTGTTCATGAAATCAAGTCGTTATCAGAGAATGACAGCAGTGCTTAAAAGCGAAGACCACCTATTATCTTAGCAACACCGGCGACGAGGAAGTTAAAATGAGTGGTTTGTCTAGAGAGCCAAACACCGTGTTCATTGGACGGAAGCCACCGATGAGCTACGTGCTTGCGGTCATAACCCTCTTCAGCGCTGGCAACACGGAGGTCACGTTGAAGGCAAGAGGCCAAGCCATCACGACCGCGGTCGACGCCGCTGAAATAACCAGGCGCAGGTTCATGCAAGACCTAAGGGTAAACAAGATCAACCTAGGAACGGATGAGGTGCAGATGCAGGAAGGCGGAACAAGGAATGTGTCGACAATCGAGATTACCTTAACCACGGAAGCCAAGCCCAAAGAAGAGGCGAAGGCAACGCAGAAAGCCAAAGAATCAGCATAAAATGCGGAACACTCAAAGTCACAACGTAAGCACTGTCATGAGAAAATGTGAAGGGAGGGGGAGACGCCCATGAGTTATGAGAGAAGACGCGGTTATGGTAGGGGTGGAGGCTTTAGGCCTTGCCCGGTTGAGACGGGAAAGGAATACGAGGTGGACATAACGGAGACGAGCCGCCAAGGGGAAGGCATAGCCAGAATCCAGGGCTTCGTAATATTCGTGGCCAACGCAAAGCCTAGAGAACGTGTGAAAATAAGGATCACGAGGATAGGCCGCAGAGCCGCCAACGCCGAAATAGTCAAATAAAGCTTTCCGATTACTTCTCCGCGTCCACCCGCCTAATTTTTATTCCCCCAGGAAGCAGATGGCCTCTCGAAACATTTTCCAATCATGTTATTTTCTAGCCATTCTAAAAGCGGTCTCTCGCCACTTTTCACGCCAGCTTCTCCACCCCGTTTTGACAAGGCTCTCTCTCACCTCAGGTCTCTCCCCAACCCAACCGAGCAATACCCGAAATCTTTTCCTACCATCCTTGGGGGGCCAGAGCATTTCGGCGGAAATGTTGCTTTCAAAGGAAGATATTGGAAGGTTGGAGAGCGTGGGCTTTAGCCGAGAGGATTTTGCTGTTTCAGGCGGGGATGGCTTGACGAGGCTAGGAGATGTTGAGAATGGTGCTATTTTCATGATTCTGAAGAGAAGCGTAATGACCGACGAGCTCTGTCCAATGAGGCGACCATCTCCAAACACGAATTAAGAACTGAAGGAAAAGTCCTAGTCAAACACTTAAAAAGATAAACCGTTCACAGACGTGAGAGGCACCTTTCCTCGAAACAACTTTTAAGAGGCAGCAAGATCAAGCTAACTGTAGAGCGGAGCCGAAAGGGACAACAATAGTATAGGATGTAATTTACGGATCAATAAAGTGCATTCAAATCGTGTGTGCTGTCTTTCTCACCCAGCTACTCGCTCAATTCCCTTTTTATCTGTTCAATCTTTCGGGTCATAGTCTCAACGATCGAAATCACTCTGACACGAGAGCAGGAAGAAAGCGAAAATACGAATGCTTTGTGTTTAGGATACGCCTCAGTTAAGAGTCAGCAGAAGCGGAAAATTGAGTATCAACGAGTACGCCCGCCTTCAAGGCGGGTTTACTTGAATTTTAAGCTGTTTGGCATTTAAAAAGGAGGAGAGGTTTGCGTTTATTCAGAAAACTATTTAACTAATCTCATCGCTTGGAAATTTAGGGAGGATTTTTCGTCTTGTCAGACATACTATGTGAGAATTGTGGTTATCCCATCGACGATTGCAAGTGCGTATGTCCATACTGTGGCGAAACAAATCTTTGCGATTGTTGTTGCGGTAGAAATGCTGTTACTGGCGGCTGAAAGCCTCGAAATTCAAAGGTTAATCCTTAAAGTTTGGAGGAATATGACGGTGATCAAAAATGATTAGTGATGAGTTTGTGTGGATGGCTGGCGGACCCCAGGGAAGCGGCGTTGATTCTGCAGCCAACATCTTCGGGCGGGCTTGCTGCTACGGTGGGCTTCACGTTTACGGGAAGAGAGAGTATCACTCCAACATTAAGGGATTGCACAGTTACTTTCACATCAGAGTTTCTTCGAAAGAAGTGGGTGCCGACGTTGATCGTGTTGATTTACTCTGCACCTTTGACGCCGAAAGCGTCGTAAGACATGTCTGGGAAGTAACCCCGGGAGGAGGAATCATCTGCGACGCTGAAGTATTGGGAACGCGAATATTCGAAATTCCAACTTTGCCCCGACCATTTATTGAAGAATTTAGAAAAACGTTAGACGAAAAAGGCATCAAACCAGAAACAGTAGGTGACCTTCTAAACGAAGTAAAAAAGAACAATGTGCGAACTTACGCTGTTCCCTACATGACCTTGTTGAAAGAAGTCGCGACAGAAATTGGAGAAGAAAAACTCAGCAAGTTGACTCGAATGATAAATGTTCTCGCGCTAGGCGTGTCTTTTGGGCTCGTCGATTACGATAAGGCGTATGTTGAGAAAGCCATCAAAACGATATTTGGTGAAAAACCGAAAATCATTTCAATGAACATTCTAGCATTGGGCAAAGCCTACGACCACGCTAGGCAGAAGTTCGGCGACTTCGGTTTCAAACTCGAAACTGTTCAAACTGATGAGAAAAGAATCTTTCTTCAAGGGACGCAGGCTGTAGCCTTGGGCAAACTTGTAGGCGGTTGCCGATTACAAACCTACTATCCAATAACGCCTGCTGCGGACGAGAGCGAATATCTAGAAGAAAACGAGTTGTTTGAACTTGAACCATATGAAGGCAAGCAGAATAGCGGTTCCATAATCGTTATTCAGACAGAGGACGAAATCGCCGCCATCAACATGGCTTCTGGCGCTGCTCTCACGGGCACCAGGGCTGCAACCGCCACATCCGGGCCAGGATTCTCATTAATGGTCGAAGGCTTAGGCTGGGCTGGAAACAATGAAGTTCCAGTTGTAATCACATATTACCAGCGGGGCGCACCTTCAACTGGGCTGCCAACCCGTCACGGACAAAGCGACCTGAGATTTGCCCTCCACGCCTCTCACGGTGAGTTTCCCAGAATAATTTTGTGTTCGGGCGACATCGAAGAATGCTTCTACGATGCCATTAGAGCCTTCAACTACGCCGAACGCTATCAAACACCCGTCATCCACCTGATCGACAAGGCTTTAGCAAACAGTACCAAGAGTTGCAAGATGTGTGACCCCCACTTGGTGAATATAGAACGCGGACAACTGCTAACAGAGGCATATGTCAAAGGCAAGGAATACAAAAGGTTTGAGTTCACCGAATCTGGCATTTCCCCACGACTACCACTTGGAACGCCAGATGTGGTCTTCTGGAACACCGGCGACGAGCACGATGAATATGGACACATCAGCGAAGAACCCATGATGCGAACACGCATGCTCGAAAAACGCATTGGAAAATTAGGAACAGTCGACAAAGAAATTCCCATTCAAGAGCGAGTTAACTTTTTCGGAGATGCCGACGCTTCTGCAACCATTGTGAGTTGGGGTTCTCCAAAAGGCGCCATTTTAGAAGCTATAGAAAGGCTGCGTCAAGAGAGCTACAAAATGCACTTCCTCCAAGTGCGCATGCCACATCCACTACCGAAAGAATACGTTGCGGAAGTGCTAGGGAAAGCGAAGAAGAAAATCGTTGTGGAAGGAAACTACTCCGCGCAGTTAGCTGGCATAATTAAAGAGGAAACTGGCATCGCCATGGATTATTTTGTGCTCAAATGGAACGGCAGACCAATGTCATCCGACGAGGTGTATGAGGCCCTCAAACTGATTATGCAGGAGAAAGCGCCGAGGAGGCAGGTGTTGACTCATGGCACTTAAACTCACCGACTATAGAACTCCAGTCTTTGTTGACTGGTGTCCAGGCTGCGGAAACTTCGGCATTCTCTCAGCCTTGCAAATGGCGCTGGTAGACTTACAGCTGCCACCCTCTAAAGTAGCCATATTCTCAGGAATAGGCTGCCACGCCAAACTGCCACACTTCGTAAACGCATATGGTGTACACACTCTGCACGGAAGAACCTTGCCCTTCGCCGTCGGAGCCAAACTGGCCCACCCAGACCTAGAGGTGATTGCAGTCACAGGCGACGGTGACGGCCTCGGAATAGGCGCCGGACACTTTGTCAACACTGGTAGAAGAAACATTGACATGACGGTTCTCATTCACGACAACGGTGTCTACGGCTTGACGAAGGGACAGGCTTCACCAACACTCAAACTGGGCTTAAGAACCAAGTCACTTCCCAAGCCAAACATAAACGAGGGCATAAATCCCGTGGCCATAGCCCTAGCTGCGGGTTACACATTCATCGCCAGAAGTTACGCCTACGATGTTCGTCATTTAAAGGAGATTATAAAGAAGGGGATTCAGCACCACGGACTCGCCGTGGTGATCATACAACAGCCTTGTCCAACATACAACGACATCAACACTAAGGAATGGTATGGGGGCGAAGACCGCGTCGACCCGGCCACTGGAAAACCAGTTCCGAGACTTTACAAACTGGAGGAAATAGGCTACGACGGGACAGTGCGCAACTCAGAGGAAGCATTCTCAAAAATGGTAGCCGCTTTGACTAAGGCTCAGGAGTGGGGAGACAAGATTCCAATAGGTGTCTTTTACCAAAATGAGTTAGTGCCCACCTATGAAGAAAGAATATCAAAGAGAATACCAACTTATTTAGAGAACCCGCCAGCGAAGCAAGCCATCGGTGACCCATCAGGCAGACCCATCACAAGTGTAGAAAAAATGCTCGAAGAACTCAAGGTGATAGGCTGAGTCAGCGTAAAAGTCCTTTCCTCTTTTCTTTACTTTGAAATAGTTAGCTTTCGTCTGCGTTTGCATGGCATAGCCTTCAGAAATTTTGTGACAGGTTTATCATCTTGCTCTTTATCTTCGGCTTTCCTTCTACCTTCAAGTGGTTCTCTGGAATCTTGGAATCGAAATAAGTCCCAGGGTGTTTTTCCCGGTAGGTCTCGGGCTTCTATTCTTTTATATTGGCATTCTTTGTGAACACTTAAGAAGAAACTGGTTTATCGGAATCAGAACCCCTTGGACTTTAAGCAACGATAAAGTATGGGAGAAAACCCATAAAATCGGTGGAAGACTGTTCAAGATTGCTGGTGTAGCTACTCTTTTTGGAGCACTCTTTCAGGACTATGCATCCCTTTTAATTCTTGTTCCAGTGATTCTGGTTGCAGCTTACACGTTTGCTTATTCGTACTTCGAACACCAAAAAGAGGTAAAATGATGGCGTGCTCAAAGGTTAGCGCACGTTACCGCCAGAAACTAACGGCATGACTATGATGTTAAAGTAAAGAGTACAGAAAATGCCTCCCCAACCGCAAAAGGGCCATACAGCGAAGTTGGACCTGCCTATACAGCGCCATTTCAATATGGTAATGAAAAAGGCTACACACCGATGGGATGCCCGATAAAGATCTACCTAAACGACCCTGCAAAAGTTCGAGAAAGCGAGCTCCCCACCGAAACACAATTACTGATAAAGAAAAAAAGAAAACGCTACTTGCCTACTTGACTGTTACTGCCTTGGTTAGATGCCTAGGTCTGTCTGGGTCTAATCCTCTTTCCACTGCCATGTAATATGCAAATAGCTGTAATGGGATGACATAGAGGATGGGAGAAAAAACTTCAGGCATGCCTTTCACGATTTCGACATAATCGTCAGCTAAGGCTTTGATTTCTTCGTCTCCTTCCTCAACTATTGCGATGACTGATGCCCCGAGAGCTTTCGTTTCCTTAATGTCCTTGATGATTGTTTCATGGGTCTCATCCCTTGGGCAAATGAAAATTGTGGGAAAGCCAGGCTGAATTAAGTTTACTGGACCATATCTACTTTCTCCAGCTGAAAACGCCATTGAAGGGATGTAGTTTGTCTCCAAAAGTTTAAGACAACCTTCAAGGGCAGTGGCTGAACTTACCCCACGCCCCAAAACTAGGAAGCATCGACTGTCTCGATATTTCTCAGCAATTTGCTTAACCTTTCCCTCTTGAGTTTTAAGAATTTTTTCAATTGCATCAGGAATTTGCTCTAGCTTTTTTTCAAACTGCTCCATCTCCACATGTGAAACCTTTCCCCTCTTCTTGGCGAGTCTTAATGCAAGTTGAGCAAAAACAGAGAGCTGTGCCGTAAAGGTTTTTGTCGCCACCACCCCTATCTCAGGACCCGCTTGCTGGATAACGTAGGCGCGGGAAACACGGGTTAGGGTAGACCCAACAACGTTGGTGAGCCCCAAGATTGTTGCGGCGCGAAGTCTTGCGTGTTCCACAGCGGCTAATGTGTCGGCGGTCTCCCCGGATTGGCTGACAGCAAGGATCGTACTGTCGATGTTGACGGATTTTCCTTGCTGCTCAATAAATTCTGATGCAACGACTGGGTGAGTTGACAAAAACGCCAGTTTTGAAAACATGTATGAGGCTGCTAGACAAGCATGGTAGGAAGTGCCGCAAGCCACTAAGAAAAGTTCTTTAGCACGGTCAAGGAAGGTGGTCATCAGCTCTAAGTATGGCTCCTGTAATCTAAGCGTGTTTATAAGACAACGTGGTTGGACATGAATCTCCTTAAGCATAAAGTGGGGATACCCTTCTTTTTCAGCTCTCTCGAGGATCACCTCAACAACCTTAGGTTCCCTAAGCACTTGGCTCCAGTCAGCAACCTTTCGAATTTCATATTCCTCATCACCGAGAATGACAAGCTCCCCATTCTTAACAATAACAACTCTATTTGTCAACGGGAAAAAGGTTGGGATATCCGATGCGCAGTAGGAAGCATTTTCGGCGACTCCAATCACGAGAGAACTCTCGCTTTGAGTACAAAAGATTTTGTCGGGCTCTTTGACGTAAAGAATGGCGACCGCATATGATCCTTCCAGTCGATTTATAGCTTCGCGCACCGCCTCAATGAACGATAAGCCCTTCTTCACCTTTTCTTCTATAAGGTGAGGAATCACCTCGCTGTCAGTTTTAGATTTAAAGACATGCCCAAGGTCCTTAAGCTCCCTTTCCAACTCTCCAAAGTTTTCGATGATCCCGTTATGGACAACAGCGATATTTCCATCACAATCGACATGAGGGTGAGCATTCGCTTGGGTGGGAGCTCCATGCGTTGCCCACCTTATGTGCCCCAGCCCTATTCTACCCGGCAGATCATCAAGGTTATATAGCGCATGTATATCATCAATTCTTCCTTGACTCTTTTTTATAAATAACCGGTTTTTATGGATCGTTACTTCTCCTACAGAGTCGTAACCACGATACTCAAGCCTTTTTAAGGCAGCGTGGATGACTGGAGCTGCGTCGCCCTCCTTAAGTATGCAACCAAATATTCCAACCATCAATGACACCCTATTCTTCTTGCTTAATGCTTTATCCTAAGTTGTTTAAGAAATTATAGATTCTTTCTATTTGGACTAGAGTATAATTTATCAGAAGATAGCATGAGAATATATGGGTAGTGATGAAAATGATTATTGCACTATTTGAAGATGAAAATTGCATAAACTTTCTTCCGTTCACCTATACAAGACCTGCTTTTGAATGCAAAACTGGAATGTTCACCTTTCTTGAACGCATTCAAAGAATTCATCCCGATTCCAGATTTCTTTTGTTTACAAGGGATTATTTGGTAGCCACTCTTAAAACACGAGTTTCGCATCCTGTGAACCAGCCGGATCTCATTGATGAAGAAGTTCTCTTGATTAATGGAACTCTTATCATGAATAGAGAGACTGAACAGTTGGTTGAAAGAAAGCTTGACAAGGACGTTGCGATAACGCATGGAGAAAGAATAGCTCTTGCGCATTTGAGTGAAAAAGTCGCTAGGAATTATGGAGAAGAACTATGTAAACCCCTTACTCGTCACACATTGGGAAAACTTACGAAGGAATGCAAACCTTTTAACGCAGCCACCCTACCTTTGCTGACGTACCCGTGGGACTTAATTAACAACAACGCTGAGCTAATCAAAGAAGACTACTCAAGACTAAACAGAAAGGGATGCGAAGGAACAATGGACAATCGAGTTGCAGTTTATGGCGATGAGAAGAACGTTTATGTCGGTAAGGGATCATTCGTCGAAGCTTATGCAACATTAGATGCCCG
>Ga0315310_10002266_pt1 | contig 12045 bp, 9 predicted proteins | sample TDP5_MG_FD_203630 | JGI IMG/M metagenome (GOLD analysis project Ga0315310, IMG submission 203630) | Freshwater sediment microbial communities from Lake Towuti, South Sulawesi, Indonesia - TDP5 | ecosystem: Environmental > Aquatic > Freshwater > Lake > Sediment | place: Indonesia: South Sulawesi... | reverse complement strand
AGCCGACACAGAAAGATTGTCAGGCTTCCGTACGGCAACATATTCCCAATAAGCGATAACCTATACCTCGACCTCGTAATCGAGGGAATCGGAACAAAAGTTCTCGTTGCTCAACTAGCCAACAGATACAACACTATCGGAATCGACGGTGTAGCAGTGGCCGCCAACGATGTCATACGGTCTGGCGCCAAACCGCTGGCTGTCGCCGACAACATACACGCCCAGGTTTCAGACCCTCATTTGGTTAGAGAGTGGATGAAGGGCATAGCGAAAGGCGCAACCGAAGCCCTGTGCCTTGTGCCCGGCGGCGAGATAGGCGACGTTCCAGAGCTCCTGAAGGGTTTGCTTAAGGACAAAGGGTTTGACATCGTCTGCGCTTGTGTCGGCGAGTTGCAGAAGAGAGACATAATCTACGGAAACAATCTCAAATCAGGCGACGCCGTTTTAGGCTTGCGGAGCTCTGGCATCCACACCAACGGCGTGACACTTGCGAGAAAGGTCTTGTTCAAGCAGTGGGGTGGCAGATACGACGCCTACGAGATTCCTGAAGGATTTGACAGAGAAATCGTTTACGAGGTTCTCGAGCCCACCCGAATCTACGTCAAACCGCTGCTGAACCTTGGACGAAAATGTGAGATAAAGGCAGCTGTTAACGTGACAGGCGACGCCTACCTAAAATTCGACAGACTGATGAAATTCAACAATGGAATAGGATTTGAATTCGACAACTTCAAGCCTCAGCCAATCTTTGAACTGATCCAGAAAACGTCTGCGAAGGTTAGAGGCGTGATTTCCGACGAGGAGATGTTTAAGACGTTTAACATGGGTTGGGGGTTCGCCGTCGTGGTTGAGCACTTACAGACTGATGACGCTGTAAATTCGCTCGAGAAAAGTGGTGTTCAATCGGAGAAAATCGGCAGAGTGACCGATTCTGGAAAAATCGTTGTGAAGCACAAGGGAAAGAAGATAGTCTTATAAATATATAACGCAAATTGATACATAATTATTGCAAAAATTGATAAATACTTGTAAATGAGAGAGTCCTCTATGGAATACCTTGCAAAAATCGAGGTGAAGTTGAAGCCGGGGCACTCCGACCCCGAAGGTGAGACCACAGAAAAGTCGCTGTTTGAGCTGAAGTATCCCGTCAAGTCCGTGGGAGTCAGCAAGGTTTACGAGATTCGTTTGGAGACTAAGAGTCGAGCGGAAGCTAAGAGACTTGTGGACGAGATGTGCAGACGGCTGCTGGCTAACCCAGTGAAAGACAACTACGAATTCACCATTGAGGAAGCTAAATGAGCCTCTACGTTAAAAGACCCCTACCCTTCGAACTCTACGAGATAAACATCCAAGACGCCAGCGACGAGCAACTTCGCCAAGTCAGCTCAGAGCTGGGCATAGTCTTGAGCCTAGAAGAGATGAAAGCGGTTCGAAGGTATTTTTCGGAGAAGGGGAGAAACCCCACCGACGTTGAGTTTCAAACCATCGGGCAGACGTGGTCGGAGCACTGCTACCACAAGATCTTCAAAGGAGAGGTTATCATGGGCAAGAGAAAGATACGGAGTCTCTTCAAAACCTACATAGCCAAAGTGACCAAAGAACTCAATCCGTCTTGGTGTATCTCGGTTTTTGAAGACAACGCTGGTATAATCGACTTCGAGAAAGACTACGCCGTAGCGGCAAAGGTGGAGACGCACAACCACCCATCCGCAATCGAGCCTTTCGGGGGAGCAGCCACAGGAACAGGCGGAGTCATAAGAGACATACTGGGTGTCTGGGCTGACCCAATCGCCTGCACCGACGTGCTGTGCTTCGGACCACTCGACTACGACCATGAAAAGCTTCAGCCTGGGATAAAGCATCCGAAATACCTCTTCAGGGGCGTTGTGGCTGGGATAGGCGCCTATGGGAACAACATGGGAATCCCCACAGTCAACGGAGCCATATACTTCCATGAGAGCTACGTGGGCAACGTCGTCGTCTACTGCGGATGCATCGGAATTCTGCCAAAAGACAAGTATGTGAGAGCCACCAAACCTGGAGATGTCATACTTTTAGTTGGCGGAAGAACGGGAAGAGACGGCATCCACGGCGTCACATTCGCCTCAGCCGAGCTAACCGAGAAGTCTGAGGAGATTTCGAGACCGGCGGTTCAGATAGCCAACCCCATAGAGGAGGAGAAGCTTAAACGGGCTGTAATTGAGGTGCGTGACCGTGGTCTCGCCTCGGGCATAACAGACCTCGGCGGAGGCGGGTTGTCCTCGGCTGTAGGCGAGAAAGCCCGAAACTCGAACTGCGGAGCCTGCGTGGAATTGGACAAGGTTCCGTTGAAATACTCGGGAATGGCTCCGTGGGAAATCTACGTCTCAGAGTCGCAAGAGAGAATGCTCCTGTCGGTTCCGAAGAAAAACCTTCAGAAGGTTTCTGAGGTTTTTGAGAAAGAAGACGTGGAAGCCACTCCCATCGGCAGGTTCACAAGGGACGGAATCCTAACACTCAGTTACCGCGGAGAGACTGTGGCAGAGGTTGACATTGACTTTCTCTTCAAGCCGCCAAGGGTTGAGAGGAAGGCAAGCTGGGAAAAACCAGCCTTCGTGGAACCGGGGTTTCCCGAGCCGAAAGACCTGACAAACTACGTTTTCGACGCTCTCTCTTCGCTCAACACGGCTAGCAAAGAGTCGGTCATACGCACATACGACCACGAGGTGAAGGGAAACACAGTCATAAAACCGTTACAAGGAGGGCAAGCTGGACCCAACGACGCCGCAGTCATCAAGCCTTTGAATAATTCGTGGAAGGGCGTGGTTGTTTCTTGTGGAATGAACCCCAACTACGGAAAAATCGACCCCTACTGGATGACCGCCTCAGCCATCGACGAAGCCATCCGAAACAACACAGCGGTTGGGGGCAGAAGAATCGCCTTGTTAGACAACTTCTCGTGGGGCAACCCGGAAAAACCAGACCGAATGGGCTCACTGGTTAGAGCCTGCCAAGCCTGCCACGACTTCGCCAAGGGGTTTAAAGCACCCTTTATCTCTGGAAAAGACAGCCTCTACAACGAGTCACCTTCAGGTCCAGTGACGCCCACGCTGCTGATCACTGCTGTCGGAATCATCCCCGACGTTAGAAAGGCCATTAGCATGGATCTGAAGCACCATGGCAACCCCCTCTACATGGTTGGACAAACCTACCCCGAGCTGGGCGGCTCAGAATACTACTGGCTGAGAGGCTTTTTTGGCAACAGTGTGCCGAAGGTTAGAGTGTCTCAAGCTCGAGAGATCATAGACTCATTGGTGAAAGCCGTAGATGGCGGCTGTGTGAGAGCTTGTCACGACTTGTCTGAGGGCGGTCTGGCTGTCGCAGCCGCGGAGATGGCTTTCACGGGCGAACAGGGAATCGACCTGTACCTGAAGCGAGTGCCCAGACCGAAAGGCGTGAAGCGAAACGATTTCATCCTCTTCTCCGAATCCAACAGCAGATTCTTGGTCGAGGTCTCAGAAAAACGCCGCGAGGACTTTGAAGACCTATTGAAGGGCAACTCTTTCTCGCTTGTTGGCAGAGTGAAGAAGGACGGCTACCTCTCCGTTTATGGAATCAACGGTGAGAGAGTGGTGGAAGCGAGCCTAGTTGAGCTTAGAAATCGTTGGAAGAGCGCTTTAGAGGGAGGCTGACAATGAAGCTAGACGAAATCAGAGTCTGCATTTTGCGCGTCGGCGGAACCAACTGCGACGCCGAAACCAAACGGGCATTCGAAGACTTGGGCGTCACCGCAGAAATCGTTCACCTAAACGACATTCTCAGAAACAGAAACCTTCTGGATTACCATGCCTTAGTGTTTCCAGGCGGGTTTTCCTACGGCGACCACGTTCGAGCAGGCGCTATATTAGCGAAAGGGGTGGTTGCAAAACTCGGCAACGAACTAAAACAGTTTGTCGAGGAAGAGCGTCCCGTTCTGGGCATATGCAACGGCTTCCAAGTCTTGGTTGAGGCTGGTCTTTTGCCAGGATTTGACGGATTCAGCAGTTTGCCCCAAGCCTCTCTCGCAACCAATCTCCCCATTGGTTACCGCTGCATGTGGGTTCACCTCAAACACGAAAACAGGGGTAAATGCGTCTTCACCAGAAAAGTCAAAGAGGGTGCAGTCTTGCGCATTCCAGTGGCACACGCCGAAGGACGCTTCATGTTTGATAGGAGAAATGAACAAAATTACTTAGAGAAACTTTACGAAAGCGACCAGTTAGTTTTCAGATACTGCACCGAAGAAGGCGAAGACGCCGAGGGCAAGTTTCCCGTTAACCCAAACGGCGCCTTCCACGACAGCGCAGGCATCTGCGACTCGACAGGCACGATATTTGGCTTAATGCCACATCCGGAACGAGCCTATCATGGATGGCAGACGCCAGACTGGACCAAAAGAGAACATGCCCCAGAATACGGCGACGGCAAACTGATCTTCGAATCCATTACGGAATATTTGACCAAGAAGTTCTGAATTCGCAGCCTTACTATTTCAACCTAACGCTGAACGTTTAACGCTGTTAGTCCAAAAGTAAATATCTAAAAACCCTTGAGTTCGTGAACTCGTGGTAGCCCAGTTCTCGCGCCTATCTTTGCTATGCATCTTGAAGCCACGAAGTTTCCGAGGCGTCCACATTCATGTAAGTCTTTTTTCTTGATTAAGCCGTAGAGGAAGCCCGCACAGAAAGCGTCTCCAGCGCCTGTGGTGTCAGCCACCTCTGTCTTGTAGGGCTCAACCATGTGGCTTTCTTTGCCATTCGTAACGTAGCATCCCTTCGAGCCCATTTTCACAGCCACTATGCCTGCGCCCTCTCTCAACAAAACTCTTGAGCCCGTTTTGTAATCTTCTTCTGTGAGCATTTTCAATTCGTTTTCGTTCGGAAAAACGACTGAGCTCCTCTTGATTAGGGTTCTCAGCGCTGCCAAACCCTTCAGCGTGTAGATTTCTCCCGGGTCGAAACTCACCTCGAGGTTGGACAGTTGGTTCACAAGTCGCTTTTGTGCCTCAAAGGGTTTTTCGCCCACAAAAGATGTTATGTGCAGAAACTTGGCACCATTAGCATATTCGAGATTGATTTCTTTGAACTCCAGCGAGTCGTTGACGCCTGGGTCAACATACAATGCTCTTTCGCCTCTTCTGTCCACGTAGCCTGTGACAACTCCGCTTCGCCCAGTCTTGGCGACAACAATTCCATCGGTGTTGACACCTTCTTTTTTGAAGTCGTTGAGGAGGAGTTGGCCTTCGCGGTCGTCGGCGACCTTTCCAATGTACCCCGTTTTTAAGCCCAGCCTCGCTAAGCCTACGATGGTGTTTGCCGCCGAGCCGCCAGGCGTCTCCTGAAAGCCTAGGGCAAAGGTTTCTTCGCCTTCTCTCGCTATCCTATCGACTCGGTAGAGCCTGTCTACATTAAGCGCGCCGAAACCGATAACATCAAATTTCATGTCAGCAACTCTCGCAGGAATATCCTGTGCTTGCCCAGTTTTCCGCCGTAGTTGCCAGCCGAGATTCTGACCACTCCGTCCATACTCTTCGTTGCTTTAATAGCTGCGCTCATGGCTTTTTTGACAGCGCTCAGCGAGACGCCGTTGATGACTATCTCTGGAATGGAGTTCACGCCTCTAGGAACCTTAGAATCGGGCACTTTCCCTCTTAGTGAAGGGCAGTACGGATGATTTGTGGTTGGGCCTATCTCTGGGAACTTGGTTTCGGGTTTTGACCCCGCTGAACAGATGTCGAAGGGTGTGACAACTCCTTCGACCTTGTGTATGGCTTGTAGGGCTTTATCTCCAGCCTTCAACGCTGAGTCTTCGTCTCTGCACATGAGCCAGATGTTGCCGCCCGAAACACCGATGCCGTAGCCTAGGTATCGTTCTATTCGGAAGCCTGGCATCATAATCGGAATATTAATGACCCTGCGACCAGCGTATTCCTCTTCCCACTCGTAGCCGTCGCCACAGTGACCTATGCTGTCCATAACATCAAATCTTGTGTCAGAATCCAAAGCATTGAAAACGCACGTTGTTGGCTCCACCAGGATTTCTTGACGTATTCTGTAGGAAACCTCTTTGAAGAATTTTCTGAGTGAGGCTTCAAAAGGCTTGGACTCGCTGATGCCACCCCAAAACTGCACCACAGCGCCAACTCGTCTGTCAGGCGTTTCTGTTGGTGTGAGCCACTTCTCCACTCCTCCTTCTCCTCGTCCCACAACTCCCATAGGAAGGGCTGTGGAGCCGTAAGCCGCCCGTTTGAGCAGTTTTTCATCCTTGGCTGTAATCATGATGCGACAGAACAGACCGTCATAAGCTTCAGCGTAGGTGTCTTCAATCTCAGCCATTTCTCATCACTCACTCCATCCAACTAAGGTCAAGACGAATCTGGCTCTATCCCAATTTTCCAATCGCCTCGCCTCTCACACTCTTTCTGAAAACGCTGCTCTCTCTCATTAGTCTCCTCATGTTTTTGGGAGTTATCTTTTCGACTTGCGGAAGACGCCTAAGATACTGCTTCATTGCACGCTCTTGCAGTGCCAAGTTAACATGACGCTTTTTGAAAGCCGAAGGACTCCACTCTTCAACGAGGCTGACAGCTCCTTCCCGGCCAGACCGATTGAAGACGTCCGCCAAGATCGAGGTGACAACGCTGTTCTCCGAGAGCACGGCTATCTCCGCCTCCCTGATGGCGTACTCGTTTCCATTGAAGGAGACGGTTAATCCCCCAGCCTCTCGAACCATTCGAAAAACCGAGACGTCGGTTATGCTGTCGCCCACGTACATGAGGTCGCAGAGGTCGCAGTTCAACCGCTCTGCAATGTCCCGCAAAGCCTTAGCCTTCTCAAACCCGCCCACGGGATTAACCTCTCGCAGAACCCTGCCTATTCTCATGTGCGAGATTTCCTTCCAGAAGATTTCGTCCAGTCTTTCCATGACGTCTCGGTGTTTTTTGGGGAGGTCGCTGAGGGATTTTGCGCCCTTCGGAATTTCTATTACGGGCATTTTCAGAATTTCTTCTCTGAACCGTTTCAGTCGTTTCTTCTCTTCGTCGACAATTTCATACTTGTCTAGGTCGAGCTGGGTGCAGTAGACGTTTTGGAAGGGAAAGTCGACGAGGTCGCAGAGAGCGCGCATGTACTGTTCGTAACTCGTGCTGACTATGAAGGAGGGCATCAAGCCTCTGACAAACGTCAGGGTGTCTTTGGCTCCAGGGACCAAAAGGATGTGCTCAGAGGAGTAAGCCCTCATTCCCTGATTTGACGCTCCATAAGCCTTGAGAAATGGGAGAATGAGCTTCAGCGTGTCTCCAGCCTTGTAGCCTGGTCGTTTGACGACGTCGGCTAGGACATCGTCGTACCTGCTCACAACCGTGAAGAAGCGACTCCCATCTGGGATGTAGTGGCTTGCGAGTTCGAAGGCGTTGTCGTTCTTGGAGATTGGTCCCTCGCAGTCTGAGACGAACACTCGCTGAGCAGAGGCGGGGCTCATTTTGATTGTAGCCTCAGTTTTCTCATGTGCTCCACGCTGTTTCTTATGTGCTCCCTCGACGCGATGTCGTTTCTGTGCCAGAGCGCTCCTCCTTTGATGGCTCTGATGCCCTCTAGGGAGATGTTTCTGGCGGCTTCGATAGTGTCCCCCACTCCAACTACGCACACGGCTCTCGAGCCGAGCGCGTAGGTCTCTTCGTTTCTCAACTCCAGCGAGGCGGGGTACACTCTGATGGCGTCGCCGTGTTTTTTGCTCAGCCTCTCAGCCTCACTCAAGTCCACTGGCTTGTCGATTTCGTCTGTTTTCACTCGCTCTGGGAAGGTGTTGATGTATCCGCCGTAGGATGTGGGTGCCTTGTAGGTGACGACCGTTGCCTTTTCTTCGAGGCTCACGCGAGTCAGGTTGCCTTCTAAGATTTTGTAGCAGACGTCCACGAAGTCGTCTTTCAGTATGGGCAGTAGGTTCTGTATCTCTGGGTCGCCTGGGCGACTGTTGTTTTCCAGGAGTTTCGGTCCCTTGCCCGTGTGAATGAAGGCATCGTAGAAAGGAACACCGCGAAGAGCTGTGCTCTCCGCCTTCTTTCTGAGTTCGTTGAAGACCTTGTTCACGACCTCGATTTCTTTCTCCTTGTCCACAGTGGTCATGAACGGTAGCAGGTCGCCCGTGTCCTTGTAGGAGCCCATTCCACCTGTGTTCGGACCCCTGTCCCCATCGAACGCTCTCTTGTAATCTCTTGTCTCCGGAAGCGGCACCAGATGCTTCCCGTCGCAGAGAGCCTGAAAACTAGATTCTTCGCCTTCAATTTTTTCTTCAACTATAACTGGACCCTGCTCGTAGTTGGCTTGAAAGTGCTCGAAGAGTTGTTCGCGGGTGTTGAAGTGGTCTCCCCAGATTCCGACGCCCTTTCCCGCGGCTGGGCGGTTAGGCTTGACGGCAACCTCGTTGTCTAACTCGTCGAGCCAGGCGTAGATGTCCCTTTTTAGAGCTGCGTAACTGCCGTAGTTTTTTGGGTCAAAAACCTTGAACCTCGGGTTTGTTTCGGGTGCAACTTTCTGAAACAGGTGTCGCTGGGCTACTTTGCTGGCTTCGATGGCGTATTCTTTGGTTGGGCATATCATGGGGATTTTTGTTTCTTTTTCCGCGAGGTCTCGTATGCCCTCTATTATGGGTTTTTCTGGTCCAACTATTCCGAAGTCGATTTTGTCTCTGCGCCTCTTGGCGAACTTGCAGATTTCTTTGATGTCGAGGTTGGGGATGACAACGTGTTCTTTGGCGTGTTTCACGTTGAAGGGGTTTCTCTGTCTGTCTGCGACGTAAATCTCTACGCGGTAGTCTTGGCTGCGGTTGAAGGCGTCTGTTACTGCGGCTTCTCTTGAGCCGTACGAGACAACTAGAACGCCGACTCTCTCCATCAGACCACGCTTGATACCTCGTATATTCGACCGGTTTCTTTATAGCCCTTGTCAAACATCGCCTTCATTTCGTCAGCCATCTTCTGAGCGAGCGGCGTCGGATACTTCCCGGTCACACATCCCAGACACAACTCGTCTTCACTCAAGCCGATAGACCTAACGAATCCGCTGAGCGACTGATAGTTGACGGCGTCAGCCCCGATGATGTCGGCTATTTCCTCTGGTCCGTGCCGAGAACCAATCAGCTCACCGTAGGTTGCCATGTCCACGCCGTAGAAACAGGGTCCAATAATCCGTGGAAAAGTGATGAACAAGTAAACTTTTCTCGCGCCCATTCTGCGCAGTTTCTCAACCACAACCCGTGTGGTGTCGCCTCGGACGATGCTGTCCTCGGTCACGATCACCTTCTTGCCATTGATTTTGCTCCCGAGAACGTTGATTTTCCTGTCGATTGTGGCGTATCTCTCCTCTGGCAGCAGTATGAAGGCTCGCTCGGTCACGTATCTGTGTCTGCGCACAGCTCGCTCCCAGCGTAGTCCCGACGCCTCGTGAACCCCAAACGCAACATCGTCTCCGGTTTCTGGTAGAGATATGATTACCTCTGCGTCTTTGGCATACTCGCCGTACTCTCTGGTTAGGTTTCTTCCGAATTCCTCCCTCACTTCATAGACAAACTTGTCTCCGAGTTTTGAGTCGGGTCTGGCGAAGTATGCGAACTCAAAGGCGCACAGCGCTCGCCTCTTGCAAGGGACGAGCTGCTCTCTCACAAAACCGTCTTTTTGAGCTATCACGAATTCGCCTGGTTCCACCTCGAAGTCGTATTCAAAGCCGTTGATGCCCAAACCCACGCTCTCTGAGGAAACCGCACTTATTTTTGGGGCTGAGCCGTGACCGCAACAGAGCGGCCTAACACCATAAGGGTCTTTGAAGGCGAACAGCTCGCCGTTCTGGGTTATTCCGGTTACTGAGAATGCTCCTTCAACCTCGTTCATGCACGTCTTCACGGAGGATGCTAAGTCATTGTTTTCCAGAAGCCCCAGCAGAAGCTTCCAACTAATCAACTCCACGTCGCACTCGTAACCGAAGCTCGGAAACCTCTTTGCAATCTCTCCCTTCAACCTGACACCGTTGACAATGTTCCCGTTGAACGAGACCCCGATTCTCACTCTATCTGCTTCGGCGAGTACGGGCTGAGTGCCTCTTATCAGCGACTGCTCGTCCGTTCCGCCAGATGTCGTGTACCTAACGTTTCCTATGCCCGTGTGCCCAGGCAGTCGGTCGAGCCACTCCTGCACGTCCTTCTTCTTTATCTTCGGAACCAAGTCCAAGCCCTTGTAAACGTGGAAACTCCCGTCAAAGGTGAGTATGCCGTGTGACTGATGCCCTCTGTGATTCTGGGCTCTCAAACCCCAGTAAGTTGGGAGGAAAGCGTCGCCCTTTTCAAAGTGTTGTGCGCCGAAGACTCCACACTCTTCCTTGACGTGATCTTCCATGCTTGAACTTCCAATATCTGACAGAGACAGACACGGATATATCAATTTTTATAACATAAATAAGTCAATTTTAACGCTATCATGTTTATCTGCTGGCGGCTTTTTCGGCGTTTTTTAAGAGAGCTTCCTTCTTGTCAGCCGGGATGACGACGTTTGCGGCGTACTTGTGACCGTCGGCGACGCCGAAGCCCTCAGAAGCCTTTACCAGAAGGTCAACTGCGCTTGGCATCTTTCCGCTGTCTATCAGTGTGTGCAGGTTTTTTGGAACCCGAACCGAAACTTTTACGAGAGAGCCCCTCAGTCTTCCCCAGCCCGGCACCTCTGGCGGCACGTTGACGAAGCCTAGAATGTATTTTTTTGGGTTAATGAGACGGGCTTGATAGGAGAGGAAGGAGCAGAACTGCCCGATGACCTTGGTTCCCATCCCCCTGTACATGTTGCCGGCGTCAAACCACTGAACGTGCTCAGTCTCCCCTAGCCTCTCCCGATAGAGCCGCCCCAAGAGTTGCTTGTTCACGCTCTTACGCTTTTCTTCCCACCCATCGATTTTTCGCCTCACCTTTTCGGTTATCCCTTCAAGGCAGGCTTGGACACCGAGTTCTGGTCCACCATCGTAATAACCGACTGCCCCCAGAATCTGGAGTTTGGCGAAGAGGTCATCAACACGGATGCCCAGTTTCACGATTTGGATTTTCTTTCCATCAACCCTGACCACTCCGTTTTTCTCGGCTTCTTCTAAAACGGCTTTGTTTAGGCTCGTGTAGTCGCCAGGAATCTCGCAACTGCCAACCAACGCTAGGTAAGAAAGGTCCATGTTGCTTTCGTTCAATGTCTTGGCGAATAGGTAGCTACATGTGGCTCCTGAGAAGTCGGTTTCTCCCTGGAAGCCGTGGAGTTCGAGGTTTAGGTCGTGAACTCTCGGGTCTCTCGACGGCGTGGGGTCGTGGTGGTCCAAAATGACGGTTAGGTTTCGACCGGCGTTGCATTCTGAGATAAGGTCGGCGTGCGCTGAGCCTATGTCGGCATAGAAGACTGCTCCACCAGCCATTTTGTGCAGACTTTCAACAACCTCGGGATAGACTTTCTCCAGACATAGAGCCCTAACCCCACAGCCCTCTCGCTCCAGAGAAGCCTTCACGACGGCGCCTGAGCACAAGCCGTCCGCGTCGTCGTGATGAACCAAAACTATTTCCTTGGGCTTTGTGCTCCTCAGCTCAGAAACCGCCGCATCCACCCTTTCCTCAAACTCTTCAAAACCCACGAAGACAACCTTCGAGAATAACTAGGAAGATGATGTGGTTTAAAAATCACTCCATTCCTTCTATGGTGCCTGTCTAAGATCTTTAGAACACTGAGGCACGCTAACCTGGAGAACAAGCTATGCCTATTTCTCTCAGCGCCTATTAGGAGCCAAATAGAGGGGGGCGTCTACGAGAGAGCGCGCACACAAACACAAAGAGGTGACACAGAAAGACGTCTCCAGCATCAAACAGTTCTAATAGACGACTTCGCCCCACAAGCCTCGCAAGCCAGGAACGAAAACCGCTTCTCCTTCACGATTTTTGTGTCTGGACGCTTACAGACGGGGCAGACAACAAACTCGTCCGCGTAGTGCTTGATGAGTCGCTCCAAGGTGTCGTTTT
>Ga0315310_10002264_pt1 | contig 12047 bp, 16 predicted proteins | sample TDP5_MG_FD_203630 | JGI IMG/M metagenome (GOLD analysis project Ga0315310, IMG submission 203630) | Freshwater sediment microbial communities from Lake Towuti, South Sulawesi, Indonesia - TDP5 | ecosystem: Environmental > Aquatic > Freshwater > Lake > Sediment | place: Indonesia: South Sulawesi... | reverse complement strand
AGGCGATTATGACCATCCAGAAGTCTCTTACTGCCCATATTAGGTGGTGGGGTATGGTTATTGCTTGGAATAGTAGTTGGTAGTTCCAGTTGTTGAACCAGCATAGGTCGGCTATTTCGAGTTGCCACAGGCCTACTGTGAGGGAAAGTATGCTAAATACTACATACACTAGGGTTCGAGCATACCTACGGATCCTTTCTCTCACTTATTATTCCTCATTCTATAATCTTCATTTTGTCAACGCTGCATATTAGCCTATTTCTGCGGTCTTTCCTCTCTCTGAAGGACCAGTAAGCCGTGGTGCCCGAAGAGGAGGCGCAGGGCGTCGCGTATGGCCTCGTTTCTACTGTTGTACACGCCCCTTTCAATGAGCTCGTTCAGGAGCTGCATGTACCTCTTTGTCAGCCTAATGGTGATCCTCTCCCGCTGTCTTTCCTGCTGTGTCTTCATCCTGACGCCTCTGATACATTTCGAGGTTGTGGCGTCCAGATTATAACGGTGTTATATAAAGCTTGACCATTTTATACGCCATTTATGTACTTTTATGCCATAAAGTATATGTATTGGGTAGACAAATAGACACACTTTGTCAGCCAAATAGTGAGAGTGTCTAACTTTATCTTGGCTAAATGGAGGTGATTATGAAAAATGAAGAATAAAATTACGGAGAAGACGAGGAAAGGGATTGCATTCGTAATGCTTCTGTTGCTGTTCATGGTACCAACTGTCATGGCTCCTTCAGAAACCACTGTTTCATACTATGTCGCAACTGATGACGTGTTTCCAGCATTAACTGACATTAATGCATCCGTCACATTGGACTGCTCTGCAGTCTTTAATTCTTCAGATGGCACGATCTTGCCTAACAATTCAACGAAATATTCGATTACCACAAAGCCCGGGTCTGGAACATTAACCGTCAACTACACGGTTGATCGACCTCTGCTCAAGAAGTCGGGCTCTCCTTCAGTTCCAATAAACCCCACTTGGCTGTTAGGAGATTCTCCTCCTATTACAGTCTACGATGATGGCATCATAAAGATTACTGTAATTATCCATGGCCATCTAAACGGTCAAGTCACCGCAGTCGGCAACGGTTCAGCAACACCTTCAGATGTCACATGGTCAACTTGGGAAACCATAGACATCACTGTCTCAGCCAATGCTAATGCACAAAATGGGCAGACAATTCAGATACAAACGGCAACAAAATACGTTGTATACTTCACTGTGAAGGTTGAATTGATAGGAATCGAAGCCTTCACACAAGACAGCCCGACTAAAGAAGTTCCAGGTTCGCCTACCGTTCAAAGTGATATCTCAGTTGTGCCTGAGTTTTCGACATGGCCACTGCTTCTACTCACGTTTCTTACACTATCAACAGTTATAATCATTGCAAACAGAAAATCCCGCGCAAGAAAACAAGATTCATTGGTAAGTCCAAGGGAAGGAGGAGGTGAAAATGAAAATGAGTGAGGAAAAACCTAAACTCAAAAGGGGAATGGGTGACCTGAAAGTTGCCATAGTTGTGGTGTCGATACTCCTGGTGTTAAGTATAGCCCTAAATGCCTACTTTTACGCGGAGAACACGGCCTCACAAGGGCAAGTGAGCACCCTTCAAAGCGAGGTCAGTGGCTTAGAAGGACAAATTGCAAGTCTTCAAGAGGAAATCACCGATTTGAGTAACGAGTTGGCAGACCTAAAGAAGCCACATCTCAACAAAGTCGCTTTTACGTATACCGACTACCATCCGTGGCTTTCAACGTGGTACGTCAAAATTCAAGGCTATGTGTTCAATTCAGGATGGAAGACAGCAACAAATGTTGAGATGTACGTCAAACTCTACGACGGTGACGTTGTAATTAGAGAAACAAGCGTTTCCCTCTCCGACATCTATTTCCAATACTACATTAACGTGGACGTAGATGTGCTCTATTATTCAGGCGACGCCGACGAATGGAAAACAGAAGTAACGTTTACCTACACAAGCTAGCCTGTGAAGGAGGTGATTAAATGGTTAGAATCGGAAAGAAAGTGATCCCAACATGGATTCTCGCTCTGATTCTCGGCGCAATAATCGGCAGCGTCGTCACAGCTACTATAATATTCAGCCAATTCAAAATAGGCTATGAGATACAGCCAGCAACAGAATCCCCAACCCTAAGCCCAAACCCAGTAATGTTAGACTTAGGCACAATACCTTCCGGGTCAACTGGTTCAAAGGACTTCGGAAACACCTCTAGGCTAAGCCTTCCAGCCGGATATGAGATAACCTTTGAACTCGACACCACAACAACCGATGACTTCAGCTCTTTCACTGTCCATATTTACATCTATGAGGGTGGAACGACTACCTACAAGGGTGGCGTATACTTATCAAAAAGTTTTTCATCGGACTATTATACCTTAGACGCTGGGGACTACGACCTTCATGTGGAGATCGACTACACGGCTAAAAGCGTAACTTCAACCACGTCTGGTGAGGTTGCGATAAAGCTTTTGTGGCCTGGATAATTGCCTTCAAAAATCATTACCCCAAAGATGAATAATTCTTATATATAACTTCCTCATAAATTGCATATGAGGGATTTAAAATGCCCGAAAGCCAAAAAATAAACTTTGTCGTGGACTCCGATTTCCTGCAAAACTTTGACACTCTCATCGGGGAACACGGCTACAAAGACCGCAGCGAGGCCTTGAGGGAGGGCATGCGCCTTCTCGTGGACAAGCTGCGGAGGAGGGGCTCAACCGCGAAATGACCCTTCCAGGGCGTACTTGCCTAAAAGTTCAATAGTTCAGCAGGTTGATCCTTCGATTTAAGGCGCAACCTGTTTAACTGCTGTTGAAGGCGAGTGGTCCCAGAATATGGAGCCCAAATCCGCAACCCGTAATTGGTTGAAAACACATAGATAAAAACGTCCATGGTCGGATAGATAGGTGAGCTGGAATTACCCAACCGTGATATACCTGAGCCGCGAGGACTTCCCCCGCATGCTGGAGGCGGAGGTCCCACCACGCAGCCAGGTAGCCGTAAGGCTGGGCATGCAGGCTGGATTAAGGCCTGTGGAGATCCGGCACGTCACGCCCATGGACGTCGAAGAGGCGAAGCGCCAGATCCACGTGCACTACTGCAGCCGCTCAAAGCCCAGAGCCGTGCCAATAGACCGCGAAACCCTGGACCTTATAGAGGATTACACGCGGTGGGCCGATCGGCACACGCCTATCATTAGGCCTGAGCGCGGCTATGAAATGCGGAGCGGCCCGGTCCTGAGCGAGACCCTGCTGTGTATCCTGGTGAAGGAGACGGCTAGGGCCGCCGGCGTAGGCAACTGGCAGCGCTACTACCCCTACCTCCTTCGCCATTACTTTGCCCTTGACTGGGCTGACAGGAAAGGCAAGCTCCTGACGTTACAGAGGATTCTAGGCCACAGAAACATCGCCACTACGAACGTCTACCTAAGCAGGCTAGTGTTCTGGGAGAATCACCTGGGCGAGTACGACCGAATAAAAGGGCAGGAGACCCAAAAAATGAGTGAAAACGAGTTTTATGACAGATGGTGCAGTGTATGCGACCACGAGCCGGTGTGCGGCTTTAGGCCTGTAGCGCACGAGGTATGTCACATCGACAGCGGATGCCGACGCTTCAAACCCAAAACAGTGGAGCCAATCAAATTGGAAACAGCTCAGAGATAACGGAATTAATAAAACAATTAATAAACAGATGTGTATAACGCTGCCATAACTGCCATAACTGTTTTACCAGAGAGAAAGAGGGCGGAAAGATTGTTGGGATTAAACCTTCGGATGCCTATCTCTGTCACCACAGCGAGCCGAGCGTTTTTTCCCAGCAACCCGCATGCCTCCAAATGTTGGATTTATTAATTGTTCGCGATGCGAACAGGCACCGGAGGAATGAAAAATGATTCACGTTAGAGTGTGCGTGGTTTGTGGTAGGCACTACATAGTGGGAAGGCTCTTCACCTGCGGCTCAGACGAATGCCATGAAAAGCTTGTGGATTGGCTTGTGGAGGAGTTCGGGGAGTTCAAGAAGGTCGTCGACGCGGAAAGTGGGATAGCGTATCGCGTGCCCATGAGGGACATTTTGGAGCGAGGCCTGCGATATGCGAACCTGCTTAATTATCCGAAGTGGGAGGAACCGCCTCGCCCCACTACTCTTTAACAGGAGCAGAATCAGGCTTTCATTTAAGGAAGCATAGCTAAATGAAAAGGAAAGAGGATATCTTAACAATCAACATAAGAATTAAGGAGCTTGAGCTAGGCGTATTCACTCCTCGACTACAGTTTGACCAAGAGTATGTTGATGAACTTGCAGGGGACATCAAACAGAATGGACAGCAAAAACCCATAATTTGTCGTCCACATCCAGAAAAGTCCGACATATACCAGGTCGTAGACGGGGAACACAGGGTAAGGGCTCTTCAAAAACTAGGATTTCTCCTAGTGAGAGCTGAAGTGCGGATGCTATCAGACGAAGAAGCCACGTTTCTAGCCATGAAAATTAATGAGATGCATGGAAAGCGCCTAGATCCAATGGAAGAGGGATTGCAAATTCTAAAGCTCAATTCACCGCCATTCAATTGGAGTGAAGAAAAAATAGGTCAAATGTTCCTACGAAGTCAACAGTGGGTTTCAGACAGAATTAGAATGGCAAGGCAAGCTGACCAGTCGGTGTTAAACTCCATTACCACGCGCGTGGTAACGTTAAGCCATGCCAGGGAAATTGTCGAGCTTCCAATCAATGAGCAGAAAGAGGTAGTTAACATTGTAGCCGAGGAGGAGCTTTCATCAAGAACTACTGAAGCCTTGGTGGATGCCCTAAAAATTGTGGAAACTCCGAGGGAGAAAGAACTCGTAAAGGAAAAAATTCCGAAGCTCAAATCTAAAAAGGCCAAAGCTCTAGTCGACGTATTGAAGGAAAAGAAACCTGAAGAGAGAATAGGAATTCTGGAGAGACCTGTGGAAGCCTACGCTAAAATCGTTGAAACACCTGAACAGCTTGAAAGGATAGTGACTCAAGCACCTGAAGTCGCATTAATTCAGCTTTTCACATGTCCCTGCGGATGCGGATGGAAGTTAAGGGTAAATTGGATTGACCAGTCAGCAGAGTGGCGCAAGCCCGATTAAAGTCCTCCGCTTCAGCTACAAGGGTCAAGACCCTGAACGGCATTTAGAAACTATACCGTTCTACCTAGAAAAGCTACGCTCCTTTCTAAGGCAACACATAGGCTCAGCAGTTTGGCTAAAGGGCGGAATAATAGAACAGCCAGCGTACCTGGTGTTCAATGCCGAACTCGCACAGAAAGTCGTTGACCTACTGACAAGAGAACTTGAAGAGGGAGGAAAATTTGCAATAGCTGAGCTAGAACTAAAAGAAGCTATAACAACCCTCAAGAAATACGTCCTGAAAGAAAGGGTTGCCATCGGATACTTTAAAACAGAGGGTTTAGAGCTTGGCTCTCTAGAAACAGTGGCTCCACCTGAAATCGAGCCCACCCTAGAAAAGGTCAGAGAGGGTTTCATGCTAACTGAATATCTCTTCATTAAAGCGGACGAAACTGAACAGAAAGGAGAATGGATGATACTGAAAAATGTTGTAGAAATGGGAATCAGCGAGGGAAAAAAAATAGCATACGTAGAGATTAGACCTCAATTGGGTATAAGAGCGGAAGACATCAACCGCCCAAAAATCACGTTGAGAAGGTGGAGCTATGAATGACACGGAATACCATGCGAAGATAAAGTTATTTGCTAAAGTGGTTAATATAAAAAAGGCGTGTAGTGGAAAGAAATCGTCTCGCTCCCCTGCTCTTTAAAGAAGAGTGTAGGAATGATTAGACAGGCAATCTGGGAAAGTAGAGTAAAAGAATGCTTAGATAAAATCGACTCCGTAGATTCTTTAGCCTTCGACGTATCTGTGGCACGACATGCTATTGAGGAAGGAGACTATGAAAGAGCTAGAACATGGCTAGATCCAACTCATGCAATTGGAGAAATGCACAAAGCCTACTTGACAAAGTTACTGGAACACAATGAATTTGAGAGGGTAGAATCCCAGATATACGCGATTCTCTCAGCACTCAAAAAAGACGACCCTAAACTAGCCCATGAAATAATAGTTGACCTTCAAGAGTTTTGCATCACTAAAGCTTACCTCACCTTCACGAGATGCGTGGTGCTCCCATGATGGAAAGCTTACTATTTCACGGAACAGGCGCCAGAAGACGCCAATCAATTCAAAAGAAAGGATTACTTCCAAAACTCAACTCCTATATTTATGCCTCATCCGACCCGAGGATAGCCACGATCTTCGCAGTCGTAAGAGCAACGGAAGAAGATGACTGGGCCATGGTGGTGAGCTTTAAGGCTGGTGACGGCTGGGAGGTTGACCCACAATTCCCTAACTCATTCCGGCGGCGAGATCCAGTCCCGCCATGCCACATAGTCTCCGTTGAAATATTACATCCTGAGAAAGAAATTGAAGCCTACGATAAGATTAAACAAATCGCGGAGTCAATAGGAATAAGGGTGGAGTGACCTCGAGCGGAAATCAAAGGGTCATTCATAAAAGGAACTTAAGTTATGAATTTTAATTCCTTCTGCATTAGAAAATTTGAGAAACGGCTCAGTGTCGGGTAAGTCGATCATCACACCTCTGACTATGTTATCCACGAGAGGAAACATCATCATAGCCGAGGTGTGGAGCTCATAGTCGTAAGATTCCTTTTAACAAAGCATAAATATCACACTCTTAAAAGTGTTTCTTGCACCGCGCCGAGCCTGTCATTGGGGCACAATGTAAGCAGGGGTTGCGTGGCCATGGTTTTAACGGCTCTGGCTGCCAGACCCTTACTGGCGCGGGCAACTTCTAGGCATGTTAATCATGTTTAACAAGTAAAAATGTTGGTTGACCACCGTACAGGCGATCTGAGGGGACCAATATTTGGGTGCGCTCATATTTTATCCTCAAGGAATATGTCAGGGGTGAATAAAAGCGTTGTCTAAGAGAGGACCGCACGGTTGGTTTGCAGCCGGCCCCCAAAGTTGGGAGTGGCTGCTTGAGTTTCCCTGCGTTAAAGACTGGATTGACACCTACACAAGCAACGACACGCGCCAGGGCTATTTGAGCCAGTAGCGGCTTCTGGGCTGCTGTGATGAAGCTCAGACAACCGAGACCGAGCCGCGACGAGGACGCCTTTTTCTCTAACTTCTTCCAACAAACTCATGACCATTCACCACTTAGGACATATCTGTTAGAAACCTTTTAAACTTTGCACAAACAATTTAGTGGTAGACAAGCGGTGAAGGTGCTGGCTACCTGCAACCGTGGAAGCCAACTGGACGTCAGCCAAGGATTCCCTACCTTCCAAAAGGCTTTTTAACGCTTAAGACAAAGAATATTTTGCAAGGTCAAGTCGGCTTGACGAAGCTGACCGCTCCGTCTCCGGCTTTCACAGGTGCCTTGCACCCCCAGCTTGGTCCAAGCCCTGGCGGCTGGGGGTTTCCGTTTCTGTTGTGCAAAGATTTAAAAATCTAGAACATGAGGCAGCTGATTCGGACACCACTCTGAAAATCACACAATATAATAGCGCGGTTGCGTAGAGAATCAGGCGGTCTAACGGGACTTCGGCTCCGGGCGAGCATCACGCCATGCTGAGGATACTTCACATGAAAGTACTTATAAAAATTGTGTTGCCCTGAGCCATGGAGGGGTATTACATCGCCGTGCGGCGTGCTGACATGTCTCCGCTCAGGGCGGTTGCCTCCAGCCGTTTGGGGTTAACGTGATTTTTGGGCGGGTGACGCTGGGTGTGCTCACCCGCCCTAGGCTGTTGTTTCCTTGGCTTTCGCTGGTGTCCCCCGACTGGAGACAAAATCATTTATGGTGGTTTCCATTTATAAGATTTCCTAGTCAGCCTTACGGTTCATAAATAAGTATTGCTATGTGACATTTGCGACATTACTCAATATCACCTTGAGTTAGCCAATAACCCCCGCAGCTCTTAATTTTGGTAGCGAGGGGACGATTTGAACGTCCGCCTTCCAGGTTTCTCAAGGCTAAGGAGGGCTCTTATGCGGTTAGCCCTCACAGGGCGATCTACCACCGGATTGGGACGGCGCCGCAATCCCGCCTTATGAGCCTGGCACCCTACCTGACTGGGCTACCTCGCTGCTCTATCGGTTAAGTTTATCTAACGAAATCCTTTATAAAAAGATATTGTAATCTCTACTTATGCTAAACGATGATGAAGATGTTAGCGAGTTTCTCGATGCTATGGGTTCCGGATCCAAGAAAGTTTATCGGGCAGGTCTAGAAGTCTTTCAGTCCTTCTACAAGAAGCCGCTCTCTGGCTTCTTAGACGAAGTAGAAAGCGATATGAGGCTTCCTCGAAGAGAACGGAAAAGAGTGGCCAGGAACCTCTTGAAGGAATTTGTGAGGTTCTGTCAAGAAATAGGATACAAGCCCAAGACGATTAGGGCCTATGTTGGCGCTGTTCAATCATTTGCTGGCTACTATGACATTAAAATTAGCACACGTTATACTGACCTCCCAAGCTCACTTCCAGTCAGCCACAAGTTTCCCTGGACGCTGGAAAAAGCAACCGAATTTATAGATATGATCGATAACATACAGTATAAGACCATAGCTGTCAATATATTTCAGAGTGGACTAAGCATATCGGATATCCTCGCCTTAAACTACGAGGATATCAAATACGAGTATGAGCATGGTATTGTGCCACTTTGCTTTGACCTTGTCAGAATAAAGACTGATGTGCCCTTCATGACTTTCATTGGAAAATGGGGAGTTTCACTACTTAGGCAACATCTACCACAAAAACTGAGACTTGAAAGTCCACTATTCACAATTACAGCAAGGTCAGTGGAGATCAAATTTCAAGACCTAGCTAAGAAATTTGTAGGCGAATATACTGGCCAAAATCCCTGCCGACCACATTCCTTGAGGGCGGCCTTCAGAACTATTCTAGGCGACGCCGGCGCGGACCGAGATGTCGTTGAATTTTGGATGGGTCATAAGTTAGCTGAGCAGCAGAGAGTCTATCATAGCAGAACTCGAGACGGCTGGAGATCCATCTACCAAAAATATGAGGATTATTTAACACCGAAGAATTGGAGGGTGAAGTGAAAGTGAAAGTAAAGACAATACCAACAAGGATAACCTTAACCGAACCCGAAAGGGAGTACTTACAAAACATTAGAAAAGCAGGAAGCTTCCGCTCCGATTCTCAGACAATAGGTGAAGCATTACGGTTTGTACAAACCTTAAGAGATACGCCCGACATAATCACCACTTTGAAAGTTCTTGGCCCTAGATTTGGAATTTCAATGAGGGAGGAAAATGGAGACCGTTCTTAAGCCGCGAACCCCAACCTTACCATCCACGGGAGATTTCATTAGGAGCCGGCTTCTGATTACCAAAGGTGACTATGCATATCGTGTGTGGCAGGCCTTCTCCAAGTACCTCACTGAAGTCTATGGGCAAAAGCCACCTAAGTACTCATCCTTCGCGAAATACTGGTGGATCCTTAAACAACTGGGGCTGATTGAACCAATAGGGCCGCCCACAAAAGGGCCTAAAGGCGGAAAGCCGAGACAGCTCTACAGGGTCGTTCCTGGAAAGGAACCAGCGAAGATGTGGCCCACAAATCCCCAATACGAAATGTATGGAGAGGCAGTGAGGCTCGGAAGGAGAAGATACAGAAGGAGAGTTCTTAAGATACCGCCTAAGAGAGCGGGGAGACCGAGAAAAGGAATAGGGAGATAGGGAAATCACTATTTTCATTTTTAAAAGTTTTTTAAAATAGTAATACAAACTACTTAGTTTGTTCTGGTTCGTTTTATCGAAATTAACCGAAATGTTTATATTTAAGCGTGCTTTTGGTTAGTTGTACGTTGCGCAAAAACACGAACCGCACAACGTCGCCGACACAATATAATGTGTCGGTGTGCGGTGTGCGTATCCGTGTCATGCACAGCGTAACCACAGACTTAGGCGAACCGTGAAGGGCTGTGGCGTGGCTGTGATGCGTTAGCCGACAAACAGCCACAGCAACCCGTTAGGGTTGTGGCATAAGAAAGGCTGTTAAAACACGGTTGAAGCAGAATAAAGCCTTTAGATTTAGGTTTTCTTACGTGCAGTTATAGGCTTCTCAAACCGCTAACCCTAGATGTTGCGAGGCTAAAATATGCCTTTCGTTGCTCGTTGTCGTAGATGTGGCTATATCGAAACAGCATTAACACGGTGGGCTATCAACCTTAACATGGAAGAACATGACCTTAAATCCCACAAAACCCACGATAGGGAAGAGTGGATAGTGGCTACTGTCAGCGACGCAGACTACTATATGATTCAGCGATTAAGCAGGATACCGTCTTTTTGGGCTACTCTCCGATTGCCAAAGGGTAGCTCACTCCCTCGTATTTCTGGATAGGTTAGCGGGAGAATAAGCCTTTCTGCATACTGAAAACTAGAGCCGACAGGGTTAGACTCCAGACTTAGAAGGGAACTAAATTGACTAAAAAAGCATCTCAAACCACTGCTCAAGCTGTAGAGATGTCTGTTGAACAGGAAGTTACCTTACTGCGTGGTTTCCGAGATCTCGTAGGCGAGAGAATGGGCTACTTCTTAGGCAGGCGACTAACTCAGCAAGACATGAGCGAGAAAACCGAGGCTGAACGTAAGGCTGTTGCTGAAATCCGAAAGGAGATTAAGGGCAACATCGAAACCTACATCACAAACGCCGACATTAAAACCTACATGGAGAAAACAGCGGAGCTGAAAACCGCCTCCGAAACCCTCTCAAAAGCTGCCAAACCATTCCGAGAGAAAATAAGCCCTCTCGCTAAGGCTCAACGCTACTTAGACAACGTAGCCATTCCCGACGCCCTAAAGGAGTTAGGCACTCCTGTTCAGCCACGCTTCTCCTTGAGCAAGTGGATAGACAAAGCCATCGAATCCGCCAAAAAGACCAAAAAGAAAGACTAGCGGACATTCCGCTCAACCACCATTTTCCCCCTTTTTTCCTGCTAAAGTCGGTTGGAAGCCCACCGACGGCATGGAAAGGCTACCCTGCTTTGAGCTCGAAAGGTTCAGGCAGATAAAAGGCTTTCAAATAGTGGGTTCTCCAAAAGCCCGAGAGTAGAGCAACTAGCCTGCTCTAATTGGGGTTGTGAAACCTCAGCCTTGTTGTGATTAGAGTTCAGGTTTTAGATTTAACTCTGGGCTGGAGATAAGCCCACTTTATTTTTTTTCTCCGCTAAACACTTGTTAGCGGAAGCACTAAGGCTGGAGAAAAACCCACACGTAAAAGCCTACTCATAAGAGGGTTGAGATAGCAAGGCTCCGCCGTAAGGCGATCCGCTAAGAATTACCAGCACTGAATCATAATGATTCAGAACAAAAGGCGGGTTACTTCATCCGCATGCCTCTTCTAGAAACACCCCTTTGATAACAAGGGAGAGGTTGCCTGCAAAGGGTAAGGGTGAAGGCTGGAAACTTCTCTTTTGAGAAGCGAGGAAACTCCGCCCATCAATGAAAGCCCTCGAAGAAACTCAATGCCCACCTGCGGCGTTAGGCGGCTAGAAGGGTTATCCAACCCTATCGGAACCCCAGAGCGTGAAGGATGTTTCCACGCTACGCCGACCTTGCCGCAGGGAGTAGGAGTAGGTCGGGGTGAATTTATGAGTAGCTATTATACAAGAATAGAGGAACTCGATGAAGTTCTAAAGCGTCTATACAGTATGCAATCACGATGCGAACAACTATCAGGCCATCAACATTGGAAGCCAAGAGTAGCGTTTACATACTCTACACTGATAACAAGTCTACATCGAAAGACAATACAACTGCAGGACTTCATTCTACATAACAAGAAGATGGCTAACATGAAGAAAATCGACAAAGTAGAGATGTTGATAGACGCTGTATGGAACGACTTCAGCAGACTAGGATTAGTATAATTTCCCCTTTTTTTGGGGTGCCGAAACTGAAAGAATGCAGCGTTAGA
>Ga0315310_10002263_pt1 | contig 12047 bp, 9 predicted proteins | sample TDP5_MG_FD_203630 | JGI IMG/M metagenome (GOLD analysis project Ga0315310, IMG submission 203630) | Freshwater sediment microbial communities from Lake Towuti, South Sulawesi, Indonesia - TDP5 | ecosystem: Environmental > Aquatic > Freshwater > Lake > Sediment | place: Indonesia: South Sulawesi... | reverse complement strand
GTCTTGCCTTTTATGGCTGTGCATACTTCGCGTGCTGCTTTATGGGATACTCTGAGTTCTCGGCCTGCGGCTTTGACGGTTTTTGCTGGGTCTAGGTCTGTGATTGAGTATCCCCATTCTGGCATTTGTTGGTTTTTCTCCTAGCTGTGCATTCACACTGCAGAATGGTTCCATATATGTCTTACGTGTATGTTGAGGGGATTGTGTGGATTTGAGGGTGAGGGTTAGTATGAGTTTGGAAAAATTTTTTTGCAGTTGAAGCTAGGCTTTTCTGTTTGTGTTCTGCGGGCTGTTGTTGGTTCTGTGTGTGGGTTGGGTTGTGTTTTCGCTGGTTTTGCGTGACGTTCCATGTTGGTTTGCGTGACGTTCCATGTTGGCATGCGTGGCTTTTGAGTATGTTGACGCGAGCCTCTATGTGAAGGGCTATGTGAAGGGCTGTGTGGAAGAAGAAGGGGACATACCCTTATGCCCGTCTTCTACCAAGGCTGTGATTGTGCGTGGTGAAGTTGTCTTGCGCTATTGTTTCATCATCATCACGTATGCGGTGTGGGTGTTTTGAAGTTGTTGTTGACAGTGAAGGGTTTGCTACAACAACTTCTTGAATGCTGCAGGCCGGTTTCGGTTTCAGATGTTATTAACTCTCGCTTAGGTTTGGTAATAACACCGAAGCGGGTTTCTGCTCAGAAGTAGTAGTCTGCGCCGCGTGTTTGATGGACTACTCCTTTGTTCTGCTTATTGTTGTAGTTGTTCTGGTGCTTTGGGTGGCGGCACCGTACCTGTTGTGCTCTCATCGCCTTGTGTTACTGTGGCTTCTTCGTCTGATGCGGAGCTGGTGACGTCTGTTTTGGGCGCCTCAACAGTCAACGTGACGCTGTTCTGGCTGGGTTTGAAGTCCCACTGCAGAGTGGTGCAGACTGGGTAGTCATGTCCATACGGGTCCTTGACAGTAGGGTCGAACAAATCGTCCATCAAAGCTCCGAAAATTGCAGTTAGCGCGCTTGTTACCATTCTTATTGTTCTACGTCCCACGTGAAATCTGGCGTCTGTATTTTCGGCGGTACCAGAAAAATAACGATAGGATGAGGATGCCAAAGACTACTCCCACCAAAACTTGATAATAAGTGGGGAGAATTACACTCCATGGTAACGACGTTGCAATAGTGAAAATAAACCAGCTCTCTACTGATTTCCTTACTCTAACGTTTAGCAGCAAAGCAGAACCAAGAAACATTAAAAGGAAAACAGGCAGTGAAACCAGCCACGCTCCAAACAGACTCAACAAAGCGATATTTGAAAAGATAAGGTAAAGTAATGATAGACTTACCAGTGCGAGTACAAAACCGATGCCTCTCCTCAACATTAACGACTGATGTTTGTTCAAGGAAGCGCTCCCAACTCGTGAAGTCTTTGTAGAATGTATCCTTGATACACTATATTAATTGGAACGCTGATTATGCTATACAATTTGCCAAAGCCAAACTCGGCCAAACTTATAATGCCTGAAAGCAACTTGATGAGGTCGGCAACTAACTGGAGGCTCATCATTCTCACTAGACCTAAGACTGTGGCGAAAAGAGACCCGATATAGGCGCTTATCAGTCCGTCAACGGAGTTCAAATTGGTGTAAAGAGCTCCCAGTTTAGTTGCTAACGAGATTCCTAAGGCTGCGAAAAAGCCCAAGGGTCCAGCATAGCTACTAGCCACAAGCGCAGTGAACTCAGCTGCAGCTATTGTAGCGACTATCGTCCAAATGACCCTCGGCAGAAACTGTGAGACTCTTTGCAGTAGGCTCTCTGCGTACTGAACCGTGTCTGCGAAAAACAGCACGCTCATTCCCAGATCGAACTCCATTGATCCAGAATGCAAAGAAACGTAGTGTATTCTGTACCATGGGTACCACCAAGTAAACTCGTGCCATACCTTTAGCTGTCCGCTTTGTTCTGCTTCTGCCTGCATTTGTTCTGGTGTTTTTGGGGGCGGTGCATTGACTGTTGTGCTTTTGGTTGTTTGTGTGACTGTGACTTTGTCTGAGGGTGAAGCTGGCGTGGACAATGTGGCGTCTGTTTTTGGTGCTTCAACCGTGAGGGTGGCGCTGTTCTGGCTGGGTTTGAAGTCCCACTGCATGGTGGTGCAGACTGGATAGTCCTGTTCATACGGGTCTTTAACAGTCAGGCTTCTTGTCTTGAAGCCTGCTCCCTCAAACACAGCCCTCACTTGATACGTGGTTGATTGCCCACCAACTGCTACCAAGTTTAAGGGCTGCGTTGCATAGCCTGTGCCGTTTGTCGTCAACGTGTAGACGGTCCCACTCACGTCAAGCTTTATGGGTTGACCGGAAATGGGCACGGTGTCCTTGGCTCTAACAAGTCGTGCATAAACCGTGTGCTCAGTGTTGGTTAAGCCGCGTTCAACCCAAAGCCAAAGCTTGGTTTCAACTCCAACAGTCAAAGTGATAGGTCGAATTGCCAAGGTAACGCTGGCCACCGCCGGGTTCTCCTTCACCTTAGCCATTATAGTGTGAGCGCCTCCAACAGATGGATACGTCCAAACCCCAGTCACAACCCCGTTCCCATCAGTCCAACTGAAGTTACCAACCTGAACGCCCGAACCATAACCATCCCGCCAAAACCCGATCTCAACACTAACTGGCAGACGCGTCAACGAGTTGATTGCCTTAGCCCACAAATTAACACTGCCACCCGCTTCAAACGTGGTAGGAGTAACAGTAAAGTCCAAGCTGACTGGGCTAGCACTGGCATTCGCCGCAAAATACAGATAATCTGGCTTGTAGTATTGGTTGCCTCCATACGACGCATTGATATAATGCACACCAGCTGACCCAGCTATCCAAGTGAAGGGAGCGGTAAGACCAGCTAAGATTGGAACGCTCTTATTAAAACTGCCATCAACATAGACCTTAACGCTTTCGCCAACGCTGTTTAGAGGCAAGTCCTCAACACGAAACTGACACTCCACTAACGTGAAAACATTCACTGTACAATTATCCGCTATTTCCAGCCTATAGCCGACCTCAAGATAAGGCTCATTTCCAGCACTATCTGCAGAGAAGAAGCTGACCTGGTTTGTCTCATCAGGACAAGTCGCTTCACGGTTTGTCTTAAGCTCAAACTGCGTTCTTCCAGCAAGATTCACCTGAGAAACATCTACCGCTATTGAAATGTAACCAGCTCTAAAATTGACTGTATTCCACTGTCCCGCCAGAACAGTTCCGCTTCCCCAATGAGAGTAGAACGACGCACCATAAATCGGCTGAGAACCACCCATAACAAGAACCACAAAATCTGAACCATTTGTAAGGTCACTTCCACATTTCAGTTTAAGGCTTGCAGAAGTTACTTGAGCATTGTCAGGCAAAGCTGATGTATCAAAAGAAACATAGCTTCTGTATAGCTCATATTCAGTATGTGGTACTCCTCCGGCATAGGTAGTATGCTTATACTGCCCGACTTCAAGACATGTATCAGCGGTGAAAGGCCCATACAAAGTCACTATTGGTGGATAACAGGTGTCCCATTTATACATGTAGCCATCTTTAGTTGATTCTGAACAGAACGCTGGCACAGACTCCAACCATAACCCCAGATTCGTAGGATATCTCAGATCGAATGTCAAGCTAGCGCTAGACGCCTGATAAACGTCATTTCCGCAGTAACTAGCAACCACGTTATAAACTATATTAGAAACTGGAGTCCATGAAAACACAGCCATGCCACTGGAATTCGTGTATGCAGTTCCTATTGACGCGCCGTTAATAGAACATTGAATCAGCATATAGGGGGTAGGGCTACTGATAGCGGCATCAACAGCACTCACAGTCAAATCCACAGCGCCGCCAACCGTAACATTAGTTGGTGAATGCGAAAGACTAAGAGCAACAGGTCTCTTGACTACGTCCAGAAACCCAACAAGATTCGTCTGAACAAGATGCCAATAAGAGATGCTGCCTCTGTTTACTACTGTTACATCAAAGTCGTCAGGAAGCTTCAAATGAACCAGATACCGACCAGTCTCTGCTTGACTCAGAACCTCTCCAATCTTTCCATAGTCGTCTGTCTGAATAGTTTTATCCAAGATAATCCTAAAGAACTGGATCTTGGCTTCTTCTAAGGGAACAAATGAATAGATGGAGACACTCGTCGCCAGACAAGGCACACGCGCGAACCCTCGTCTGTCCGCATAAACTTGTTCACCTGAATTGAAATCCAACCGCACCACCAGAGATAAGCGGTAGCTATCATAGATGGTAGTGCCAGCTTCGCCTAAATCACAACCTACAAGGTCGCCGCCACCTCCTCCACCACCACCGCCAGTGATAAGTTCCGTGGCCATAACACGCAAATAGCGACATGTACTCGGTATGCTAACCCCACCATCAAGTGCATTTTCAACAGTCGCAACAAGTTTGGCATGCACAACTGATACTGGAAGGTTCCAAACCGGCTGGTTCCATACGATCTGGAACCAGGTCGGCTGGTCCAGTAGATAGGCTGCAGCCTGAAGCGAACTATTTAATCCAACGTAGAAACCAGAATTCTCCGAGGCTCCGTTAACAGTGAAGTTGAAGTCAAACCCTTCGTTTGGAGGAAAACTGCTATGTACTTTTACTTTGCGTAAGGCCAAAATCGCTTCTGTCGCAGTCTCAGAGAAGAGACGAGAGTCATCCATAAGAACTCTCACATTGGCACTTGTAAATGTTGAACTCAACTCAAAACGAGCAATACCATTTACATCCGTTGAGCATACAGCTGTCAACTGGCCGTTCAGATAGAACTCCAACGGAAGTCCTTCAATTTCGTCATCAGCAACGTATTCCACACCATTATAGGAAAGCTGCCGCGCTAGACTAGTAGTGACAGAGAAGTCATCAACGTAAGCCTCATAAGGTCGAGGCTTGGACACACAAGCTTCAATCGGAAAAACACTGCCATAAAAAACACGGGGGTAATCAAGCACGATATTAGCAGGGCAACGTTGAATGTTGAGAGCAACACTATCCAAGGCAGCAAAACCCACACCGTCTTCAATCGCAAAGGCAAAGTCAGATGCGGACCCACTTACGACGCCCGCAATCAGCGTGTGGTTCCCTATTGTCTGGGGAGCCAAGAAAAGAAATGCCTCATAAATGTACTCGGTACTGCCACCCGTTGGATCGCCTTCCATAGGATGATTACCCCCTCCACCGCCGCCTCCTCCGCCACCCGAATTAATAGTGCTTTTCTTGGCAACTGAAGAACCTAGGAACCCTGTGCTGTTAAGATAATCAAGAAAGAAAGCAATCCAGACCTGCCCATCCAACCCAACTGCAGATGTGCATTTAGCGTAAGCAGTCATCGGCATTAACGCATACGGAGTACTGTTGCTCACCTGAAGCGTAAAATCTCCCACTGAACTGTTCGTCATAGACAAATCGGGTATATTACCTTCCAAGAAATTACCCCATTCGATATCTCCACTGCCACCACCGTTCAAAACAATACTGATATCGGTGAGGTTTTCTGATCGACCGTAGTTCGTGTCTCCTTCAAAAACAGCCTTCACGCGATAGGAACCATGGGGTAAGCCGAAAGCTATGTGCACCCTTGCAAGACCCGTACCGTCCGACACGGCGCATCCAACAGGAACCCACCCTTCCGTAACCCGAGGCTTGTCAGTCAACTGCCACAGAAACTTCACAGGCTCATTAGCCACCGCATAACCTTCAACAGTGGTCAGCTTACCCTCCAAATACAGGCCACGAATCGAATCATCGAATTCAACTTTTAACCCGAGCTTGGTTTCGGTACTCACAACGCTGAAAGGAGAATCAACAAAATCATGTGAGAAGGCTCCCGGAATAGGATAATCATACGCATAAGCATCAAAAGCCATTACATACACGCTTCCAGCACTAAACGTCGGAGGATCCAAAGGAACCTCGATCTGGGCAATCCCCTCACAAAATGTTCCATTCCGCACAAAAATGCTCGAAGAATTCCCATAGATCGTTAGATCATAAGCATCCGCGGTTCCAGATCCCACAGCAACAATCAAAGTATCCCCAATGTCAAAAACATCAGTCACAATCGATTCCCTAGCACTTCTCAATTCAAAACACTGAATCAAATTATTATCGTCAAGCGCGTCGACAACATTAACCATCCACGCGTAAAGCGGAAGAAACAGCACAGCAAGAAGAAATACAACGATGATTTTCTCTCTAAGATTCCTCAAACAATACCCTCCACGAGTTGAACACACAACGCCTGAAATGAAGCAAAGGAAAACACACAAACCACAAAATACCTTTCACAATTCCCCATGAGGACACCGAAGAAACATTTATTCACAAACTAAGTATTTATCATTTGGCTAAACGCAACTATTGCGACAGAAGAAAAGCAGCTTCAACAAAAACATCGGCTTATTGTGCCTTTGTTTTCTCTGATTTTTGAGAGACTGTGCTAGATGCCTGAACGACCTCACTTAGAGGCTTCGTTACCATCCGCTTCCTTGCTGAATTCAACCATGGAATGGCGAGAACAAAACCAACAGGTAGAGCAAACTTAGCTGGGGTTAATGCTCTTTCGCTAGGAACTATGAAGTTCAGCAGTTTACCGTGGTATCTCACTTCTGCAATTTCTGTGCTGGGGTTCGAGAAAATCAATGTGACGTTCATTAGCTTTGTTGGGGCATATTGAAATTCGAGTCTTCCATCCGGCGTGTTTCCTTGCCAAGCCACAGAGTTTGGGTTATTGCTCAAAAAGCTTTCCAATACTGTCGTGTGAGCAGTTGAGGATGATGATTGATATTCTGAAAAATGATCTGCAATCCATTCGTAAACATATTCTCTGCCTATATTCAGCAGGTAGACAGTGACGCTTCGGTTAGCTTGCACGTTTACGTAAAGCCCCCGTTGAGGATCAAACATGAAAGACAGGAAGAATGATGACTCAACCGAATAGGTTTTCGGTTGAAGAAGCGATGTTCCTTCAAAGTCAGTGTTTTCCTCTGTCCGTGCAGGAATGAGAGAAAGCACCACTAATGCTATTCCCGCTGCCATAAGGATCGTACCGGCTCTGCCCATGAATGTTGACCATCGTCTGTTCAAACGTTAAGCCTCCTGCAGAAGTAAAAGTATGACAGGAACAAGAAGGAAGCGGTCAGGCCATATCCTGCTCCCATGTATAGAACACCCTCGGACAAGCTAGGAGCCCACAGGGTATGAACTCCAAATTGCAGAGAACTATAGTAGAAATCGATAGCAAGAGAAGGATCAATCAAAGAGTAAAGTTGCAGTGGCAATGGAGAACTAATGGCTTGCGCTAGAAATGAGACCAGGCTTGTCATGATGCTGAATAAGAAAAAGAACAAGATTCCGATGACAATGGCTAGGCTTCCCCTTCTCAGGATTAACGTTAACAGAAGAGTCATGCTTCCTATGAAAATTGCAACGCTTAACTTTGCAACATATGCCAATAACACAACTGACAAATTAGGAGCTACCATGTCAGGAGCCAAAATATAGAGGGCGGAAATTTGAGTCCCAAGGAATAGAATAACAGCTGCTGCGAAAGCTGAAAAGATTTTTGCAGTGAGAATTGAGTGCCTTCTAAGAGGATACGCAAAGATTGTTTGTATCGTTCCTTTTTCAAGGTCATTTCCGATCCCAGAAGTAATATTCCTCAAGAGAAGCATGACCAAGATGAACAGTGGCAGGCCCATCAAAGAATTTATCATAAAGAAAACGAAATATTCCTCAGCAACCCCTGTTGATCCGAACCCTCCAAAACTAGCAAATACAAAACTGCTCAAAAGGAATAGAAAAGCTAGGAATTCAGGAATAGGGAACTTGTAGTCTCCGTGCAGGCTAGAAGCCAAAATCTCAAGGAAAGGCTTACCCCTAGCCAAAACTACTGCCCTCCAGAATCCATAACCAAAGTGTAAAGCTCCTCCAACGAAGCGCTCTGCGTCTCTATTCCAAGAATCTTGGCCTTAACCTCTCGAGCCAGCCTTGAAACATCCTCGTAAACGCGGTCACTTCCATCCTTCACAATTCTTACAGAAACTCCATTAGAGGTTACCTCAACATTCTCAACGTAAGGAAGTTTCTTCACAGCATCAGCTAGAAGATCGGGTTTGTCAGTTGACACCCTTATGATATTAGCCACGAATTTCTCATAAAGCTCCGTCAGATTCCCAGACGCACACACTCTACCTTTGTTAATCATAACAACAGAATCGCACACTCTGCTAAGCTCAGGCAGAATATGCGAAGACAACAGAAAAGTAACCCTCTCATCCTTATGAAGCTGCAAGATCAAATCGAGAAGCATACCTCTCGCCTTAGGATCAAGGTTCGAAGTAATCTCGTCAGCACTCACAAACTCAGGCTCATGAATAACAGCGTGAGCAATAGCAAACTTCTGCAGCATCCCAGCAGACAACGCCTTAATACTTCGACCCCCAGCCTCCTCCAAGTCAACGAGTCTCAGAACCCCCGCAGCTCTGGATTCAGGCATGCCATAGATTCTGCACACACTTTCCAAGTAACTCAACACTTTCTCACTGGCTGAAAAGAGCGGCTTCTCATACACAACTCCAACCCTAGCGTGAACACCAGGATTGTCCCAAGGATTCTCCCCGAAAACCTCAACGCCACCTTCATCCGGCTTCATGAGCCCTAAGATCATTTTAAAAGCCGTAGTTTTTCCCGCTCCGTTAGGTCCAACCAGACCAACAATCGAGCCTTCTTTTACCTCAAGGCTTAGCCTGTCAACTGCAACTATCCTTCCGTAGCTCTTGGACAAACCTTCAGCGACAACTAGTGACATGCAAATTCGATAAAACCTCAATCTGAAAAGATTTAATGTTTGTTAATCAAAAATATGAACACTTGATTCACAATACTTATTTTACAACCCACAATTGATAAGAAAAAAGGTAGTGGAGACTTTGGCATTAAAAACCGTCGTCATCGGCGCCATCGTAGTCCTAGTCATGGCAAGTCTGGGCGCCTTCCTACTCCTCAATTCAATGACATCTCAAGAAAAAGAGCAAGTCCTGCTAAATGATGTCTTCGCTGTTGCTGGACACTCGTATCAGAACAAAACTGCGTGGGTAACTTCCTCAGGCGAATACATCGCCTCCCTCACTGTTCTAGGAGGCACGATAAATTTCTCTTGGGTTCCCATGGTTGAACTCTGGCTAGAAGGAAAATACACGCCAGACTGGCAGGAAAGCGATCAGCTAGAATACGAGTTCGGCGCAAGTCTAGGTGAAGAAGGCATCAGAAGCCCATTCTCCTTCGTCTTCCAGAACAACGATAGCAGCACAAAAGAAGTGCATCTGCAAGTTTCTAAGGTCTGGGAAGAAACAGATTACGTAAGTCGTCTCGGAGGAGCCGTATTAGTTCTCGCTGGAATCTTGATAGCAGTTGTTCTAGTATACAGACGCCGCTAACACGCATTTCTCTTCGAGACAGGTTTCGAAAGGTTTTTCTTTTCTTTCGTATTGGCTTGGTAGCCATGTGGCGGCTAGGCTTCTTTCTGCATGAGATGGCGTTTGCGTTACTGTCGATTTTCCTGCCACTCTACGTCATTGGTAGCGCGGTGAATGGCTCGCTTACTGATGTTGGAATCATGGTTTCGCTGGCAACTTTTCTTGCAATTCCATTCTCATACTTCTGGGGCTACGCCTGCGACAAGACGGGGCGTTTCAAACCGTTCATTCTCCTGTCCTTTTCGTCACTCGCAGTTCTGCTGTACTTGTTCTCGTCGACAACCAGCATAGCATTATTAGTGGGACTATACGCGCTCATAGCCATATTCCACGTGGCACACGAAACACCCAAGAACGTCTTGATAGCCGAGTGGCATTCACGAGAGGAATGGGAAAGAAGCTTCGCATCCTACGAACTGCTCACCGAAATGGGTGCCCTAATCGGACTTGCCCTAGGATTCTTCCTATCCTTATCCGGCTTCAGCGGCTCCCTCATTCTGGTGCTCTGCAGCGCCCTGAACATCATTGCCTTCTTGTCGGCAACTGTCTTCGTTGTTGACCCACCTCTAATTCTAGAACGAGGACTAGCAAGCATGGAGAGAACACTCGATTTTGCACAAAGAGGCATAACCCTAATGCTAAGAACAGGCGAAGGACAAGAGGTAACAGAACGATTCAAGAGCGAAGGCGCCTCAGCCTATTACATAGGGCTTATCCTGTTCTGGCTTGCCACAAGCATACTGTTCACGCCGTTGCCAGTCTTTTTCCAACAAAACCTTGCCCTAACCTCCACCATCGTGTTCGCCGTCTACGTCGTGAACGCCGTTGGAGGATGCGCTGGCTACCTGCTCGCCAGAAACAGAACCAAGGCAGAACTAAGCCGCGAAAAACAGACAGTCACCAGAATTGCTCTTATCAGAGGCTCACTCGCGCTTCTAATGACAGTTGCAGCAGTGTATGCTTCAATGCTCTCAAGCCTTCTAGCAGTGACCGCCTTGGTCCTCATGGGATTCGCCTATGCAATATTTCTAATAAGCACACTTTCCATCTCCATGGAAGTCTTACCGCAGGGACAGGCAGGATTGTTCAACGTCTTAGTGAGCGCTGGCGGAGCAGCAGGCTGCCTAATTGGACCCTTGATAGCAAGCAATTACGGCTTTCTCTACGTTTTCCTGACATCGGGCGCAGTCTTCATCCTAAGCCATCTTGCCTTCCGAATCTTCGCCCATTAAAACAGCCAGTTACTTTCGTCCGACGTACAGAAAGTGTTCTCCCATACCAAGCAAAACCGGATCAGTACAGGTTTTGAGAATCAAATCTATCCACTTCGCCCATTTTTCCTTGTCCCTATAAAGCCTGTTAGTTGGTCCCTGAAGATGGCACGACAAGCCTTCGCAGCTTGCCATTTCCAGCGTCTTAGCTCCGTTTCTCTCAAAAAGCTCTCTCAAATCTTTGGGGTGCCAAAAGAGAGCGTCTGGAAAGCCGCGGACTCCTTTGTGACGGTCGATATGCCATCTGTGTACACCGCTACTGAACAATTCTTCGTGTGACGGTTCAGTGAGCTCGTGTTGAAGACGCTGCAACACTTCTCTGAACACGCCATAAAGCCCAATCACACCAATAAACAAAGGAGCACCCTTTCTCGCAACCCTCACGATTTCACTTGCAGCCTTTTCTCTATCACGATTCTCAATCAAATGTGATAGAGGCCCCAGACAAAGAACAGCGTCAAACTCCTCATCCCGAAACATGGTTAGGTCTGTGATTGAGCCTTCAACGATTCGTCCGACTCTCCCGCTCACATGCGCTCTTGCTATCTTCCTCCTAGCCACATCAAGGCATCTTGGCGACAGATCAAACAGGACAACATCGTAGCCTCTTTTAGCCAACTCGATTGTGTATCGACCTGGTCCGCCGCCAGCGTCAAGCACCAGACCAGATGGAGGAAGGTATCTTTCAAGAAAATGCGTGGTTACAATGAATTCTAGACGATGGTACGCGTCATGTGTCAGCCTCTTCCATTCTCTTTCGGCGATGTCATCGTAAAATCGCTTAACGACGCTCATAAACCAAATGTAAAAGGGCTCGATTAATATGCATTGTTTCAGTCTATTTCTTTCTAGCTTGCTTCAGTATGGTCTTCAACTGGTCTTCCTCAATAGCGCCCAACTCGTAAAGCTTCGTCGCGGCTTCGCGCGCCGTCAACAGGTAATGCAATTTGACGTGATCTCTCATAAGCCGCTCTTTGCCGCCTTCCTCTCGATCAAGCATGACTAAAGCGTCCGATACCACTCCGCCTTCAGCACGTATAGCTTTAGCTGCTTTCGTTAATGACAACGCGGTTGTGACCAAGTCGTCTACAAGCAGCACACGGTTGCCTGGCATGAGTATACCTTCGATTCGGCGTTCTCTCCCATGCAACTTCACTTTTGGACGTATGTAAACAAAAGGCTTCTTCACTTGGTAAGCAACAACAGATGCGAAAGCCATGCCAGCGGTTGGGATTCCAGCAATGCGGTCGACATTTTCAATCCCCAAGTCTTTCTCCA
>Ga0315310_10002262_pt1 | contig 12049 bp, 7 predicted proteins | sample TDP5_MG_FD_203630 | JGI IMG/M metagenome (GOLD analysis project Ga0315310, IMG submission 203630) | Freshwater sediment microbial communities from Lake Towuti, South Sulawesi, Indonesia - TDP5 | ecosystem: Environmental > Aquatic > Freshwater > Lake > Sediment | place: Indonesia: South Sulawesi... | reverse complement strand
CATACAGACGGGCACTATGCCCCCTCGGGCTTGGTTTCTTAAGTTTGTGCGATAAATCGCACCGCGACAATAGCGAACCTTACCCAAGGCAAAATATGCCTGCGTTTGCCTCACCAGAAGGATTAATAAGAAATCTCGAGAGAGATGTAGATGTGGGTGTAATATATTCATATGTAACCTTTCTTTAATATTTATTAACAATTAATTATATTTAAAATTTATAACCTGTCAATAGTGCGCTGCTGTGGGTAATTAAGGTGTCATTTTGGATGTGGCATAACATTATAAAAAAATTTGTTTGTGGGTGCACAGCAAAAAGGTCGCCTTTAATTGAAAGTCAAAAATGTAGTTGTCCAATTTATTGGACTTTTTTTAAAATACCTGATAAATCACCTGTCTGCCCCAGGTAGAGGCAACTTCAGCATTACGCCAATTGGTGTAATACCGAAATACTTATCTTTCATCGCAACTTTATGATTTTTTGGGTTACGGTCTTTTCCTGTGTCTGTAGTTGAATAAAATAGATACCGCTCGGTAAGAATTTGTTTGGCTTTAATTCATAAACTCCCGGATTAACCATCTTGTCAACCAAAACTTCTTCCACTTGACCCAGTGCATTATATAAAACAAGTCTCGCCTTTGATGGTTTAGATAGTGTATACCGAAATCTTAAATTGCCATCCAATACTGGATTCTGTATTATCTGTAATCTTGCTTCTTGTATCTGGCTTCTTGCTTCTGTAACGCCTATCTCGCTTATAGTGAAAACACTGTCGGAAAAGTCCCAGGCGGTGCCACGGGGCACCTGTTCACCAAGTCTTGGTGGGCCATAAGCCCAGACCATTATCTTACAGGAATCGGAAACAATATCAGAGACGGTCCAGAGATACATAGTATCGTCTGATTGTCCAATAGTCGTTATCGTCTGATAGTCCAAACCATTATTATAAGAGACAAATAAAGAAAAGGAATCGGCACCGGGCGGGTCGAACTTCTCCCAGGTGATTGTGTACTGCTGACCAGGCTGCAAAACCTCACCGCCATTGGGCTGGTGCAATCGCACACCCTCAATCTCGCAGATAATTAGGCTGTGAGTCGGCGGATTGCCACTTCTATACCATGTTTCGATAACCTCTGGATAACCATTCTCATTCAGGTCGTAAACATTTACAATCTTGATATCATGAAGATACCAAGTACTACTATAGATTTTTTGATACTGATGAACGCCAATTGCTTTATATATATGCCACTGATTGAAAGTTGACCAAACAATTTCTTCAATACCATCGGCATCAACATCGCCACAGCAACTGCGCTGTTCAAACATGGCGCCCCAAATACCAGCGATTGAATCAACCAAGAAATAGCCGTATAGATCATCACCAATTGATTCATAAGTATATAACCAGGCTTTACCTGCGGATGGATTGTAGCAGGTAAATAGAAATTCCGGTTTATTATTACCGTCCATATCATTTGACGCAAAAATATCATGATTATTGTTTCTGGGTAATGTATCATTGAATATTAGCTGATAGCTATTATCGCCCACACATTCCCAGGCAAGAACATGCCCGCCATAATTTTCTGCCCTGCCAGTCCAGAACTCAATTCTCCCGTCTAAGTCAAAATCACCATCAACAAAACAGCCCGACCTATACATTGTGTCTTCCCAGACCTTGTCATACTCATTCTCACCTGTATTCTCATAAACACAGGTACGTGGCGAACCATTGTTTAAGGAATATCTAAATAATATTTCTTTCCTACCATCTTGATCAAGATCAGTTATGTAACCACCACAAATATTTTCAAAGCCACTGTCTTGCCAGACAATATCGGTTGGATTCGAGTATTGTGTTGGCGATTCATAGACATATAATGGATAAGGCCAGAGACCATTGTGATTGCCAACCATATCTACTAACGAATCGCCGTCAAGGAAACCAATATCATAAAGCTGCGAAAATTCCGCTGTATCTTCAAGAATATATCGGTCAAAACCAATGTGCTCCCAGAATTGTATAATACTATGCTGATCTGCATATGCACCAAAAACCAGATTCTGCCTGCCATCTTGATCAGTGTCAAAACAAAAGCCTTTTTGAGTACGACCACTGGGCAGCTCAATTACCTTACGAAAACTTATTGCCAATAGCACTCTCATAACCAAAAAGGCTATTAAAATGTTTCTTCTCACTATCGCCCCGATATCACTCTCATTTGGGGAGAGAAGAATATCCTCTCTCCCCAAATGATTCACTTACCTCAATATCACAGCTTTCTGAGTGATCGAAGTAATACCTGTACTCAACTTGACAAAGTAGATACCATTTGGTAACCTTTTGCCTGAATCATCACAACCATCCCAGGCAATCTGAGTAGACCGTTGATCGCTTAAATGGTCAAATCGTTTAATCAGACAACCGGTTGCGTCGTAGATCTTCAAACTGGTTCTTGAATTCATAGCACCCGAGTAATGTAAACTTATCATAGTTTCATCACTGAATGGATTGGGTGTTATGATCAGCTGATTCTGTGATTCCACATTGGCATCTGCGAACGATTGTGGACCACCGCTGCCTTTGTCACTTGTCATCCGATAGACCTTCAACCCAGCAAGATAGACGCCCGAACCATTAGGGCTTTTGATGGAAACATTTATCTTATGTGCCGTTTCATAGAGATTTCGTGGTATCAGTGCCTCAAAATTGTAGGCTTTTCTTGGTTGGACTACGAAACTACACTTCTTGGCACCATTTACCCAGAGTTCATGGCTCTTATTGTTGCCGCCTTCAAAGTACGCAACTCCCTTAATCTTGTGAAATGGATATGTCGGGTCAAGAAAGGATAATTTGTAACTCAATTCCTGAGTGCTGTAATCTACTGAACAGGTATCGTATGTAATCGCTCTATCACGGTGAACGCAAAATGGTGACGGAGAGTCTTCACCAGTTTCGACTGCATAGAGTCCCATATCACCTCCGCCACCAGGCGGATTATCGAACTGGAGATGCTCAGAAGAAATGTAATAGGGCGTTGTATTACCCCTTGTCCAGATTGTATACAAGTCCCACGGATACCAGTCGCGCTGCAACTGACTGTGACAGAAATATTCTTTCTCCGGTTGCACGCTGACCCAACCAAAGAGATAAGCATCACTGCGATAACGAATGTTGTATTTTATTATTCTACCATTCCAGCATTCTGGAATGGTAGAATGAATGAATAACCAGTCAGCCATAATCATTTGTCAACGGTTAAGATGATAAAATAAGCATCGGTCATCGCAATTTTATGATTTTTTTAGTAATTGTCTTATCCTGGGTCTGGAGCTGAATAAAATATATGCCGCTGGGTAAAAATAGATCAAGGGTTAGCTCGTAGATGCCCGATGGCATGAACCTATCAACCAAAACCTGTTCTACCTGTCCCAGGGTATTGTAGATGATGATTTTGACGTGCGATTCCTTTGGTAATGAATATTGTAGCTTCACGTCGTCGCTCATGACGGGATTCTGCCAAATATTCAAGCTGAAGTCTTTGAGCTGACTTCTACTTTTATCTTTTGCAGCACCCACCGGTCCAATCGAAAAGATGCTGTCTGAGAAGTCCCAGGCAGTGCCGCGGGGTGTGTTCTGTCCCGGTCTCGGTGGTCCATATGCCCAGATCATGATTTTGCATGAATCGGACATAATATCTGGTACCGTCCACAAATATGAAGTGTCGCTGGTCGACAACCCGGTCATAATTGTATCATAGGAGCGCCCACTATCCGAAGAAAAGAAGAGTGCAAACGAATCTGCACCCGGGGGCGTAAACTTCTCCCAGGTGATTGGGTACTGCTGATCCGGCTGCAGCACCTCACCACCATTGGGCTGATGAATCCGCACACCTTCAATCTCCCAGATGATAAGGCTGTGAGTTGGCGGATTGCCACTTCTATACCATGATTCGATAATCTCTGGATAGCCATTTTGATTCAAGTCATATACGTTCACTATTTTGATGTCATGTAGATACCACGTGCTACTATAAACTTTTTGATATTGATGAATGCCAAGGGCTTTATATATATGCCATTGATTAAACGTCGACCAGACAATTTCTTCAATACCATCCGCATCAATATCACCACAGTAGCTGCGTTGTCTATCCATGGCTCCCCAGATACCGGTGATTGAATCAACCAGAAAATAATCATAAGTATTATCACCGGTTGACTCGTAAAGATATAACCATGCCTTACCTCCGGAAGGATTGTGACAGGTGAAGAGAAATTCGGGTCTGCCGTTGCCGTCCATATCATTACCCTTGAAAATATCGTAATTATTATTTCTCGGTAGTGTATCATTGAATATCAACTGATAATTATTATCTCCTACACATTCCCAGGCAAGAACATGCCCACCATAATTTTCTGCCCTGCCGGAGATAAATTCCAATCTACCATCCGCATCAAAATCGTCATTAACAAAATAAGCAGAACGATGGATTGTATCTTCCCAGACTTTTGTGTAGAGATTATCACCGGTATTTTCGTAAATACAGGTACGCCCCAGGAGTGTATAGGGGTCAGTATATCTAAATAATATTTCATTAAATCCATCCTGATCAAGATCTGTAATATATCCACCATATATGTTTGCAAAAAGACTATCCTGCCAGACAATATCGATTGGATTAGATTGTTGTGTCGGCGATTCATAGACATATAATGGATAAGGCCAGAGACCATTTATATTACCCACCATATCGACCAAGGAATCAGTGTCAAGAAAACCAATATCATAAAGCTGCGAAAATTCCGCTGTATCTTCAAGAATATATCGGTCAAAACCAATATGCTCCCAGAATTGAACTAACACCCTCGACTCAATGTTTGTACCAAAAATTAGGTTTTGTCTGCCGTCCTGATCCGAATCAAAACCAAGCACTTTGTTAAAATTGGTAAAACTGGGTATCACATTAACCTTACGAAAGCCAATGCAGTATCCTTCAACCATAAGACCCAGAATCAGAAACAAAATAATAGTTGTTCTCATTGTTACCTCAAGATTCTGGGCAGGGGACAGCTCTCCTCTGCCCAGAATATCGTTTATCTTATCTTGACAGAATGACTTTCTTTGTTATCGTACCCTTGGCAGATCTCGATTCTATTATGTAGATTCCACTCGGTAGCTTCTTGCCTTTGTCATCACAGCCATCCCAGCTAAGTTGAGTAGAGCATGAAGCATCAAGCACAGGACGGAAAGATTTGACCAAACGCCCAATTATGTCGTAGATATTTAGTGCATAACTCTCTGCGCTCTGTTCTGTGTTAAGATAGATATTTGTCAGTTTTGAGAACGGATTCGGATAAATACTGAGCTGATTCTGTGATTCCACATTGGCATCTGCGAACGACTGTGGACCACCGCTGCCTTTGTCACTTGTCATCCGATAGACCTTCAACCCAGCAAGATAGACGCCCGAACCATTAGGGCTTTTGATGGAAACATTTACCTTATGTGCCGTCTCATAGAGATTTCGTGGTATCAATGCCTCGAAATTGTAGGCTTTTCTTGGTTGGACCACGAAACTACACTTCTTGACACCATTTACCCAAACTACATTCGTTTTATTTCCCGTTCCTTCAAAACCGAACAAACAAGACAGTTTGGTTTGTACGGTTTTGTTTAAGATAGACAATTCTTTCATAGTTTTTACTTTATTTTATTTTGTTTAACGTGTCTTCGGCATTCTGCCAATTGGCGTAATGCCGTAATGGATGTATATTTTTCATCGCAATTTTATGATTTTTTTAGTAATTGTCTTATCCTGGGTCTGAAGCTGAATAAAATAGATGCCGCTGGGTAAGGATTTATTCGATTCAATGTCGTGAATTCCAGGTTCCTTGGACTCATAAACCAGCATATCTTCCACTTGTCCAAGAGCGTTGCATACTATCAGCTTTACTTCTGAGGGTCTTGGTAGTGAATATCGTACTCTTAAGTTATTGTTTGTTATTGGATTCTGTGGAATTTCTAAGCTATAGTCTTTTATCTGTCTTCTATTATCTGCTATAATCCCCACGGGTCCAATCGCAAAGACGCTGTCTGAGAAGTCCCAGGCAGTGCCGCGGGGTGTATTCTGTCCCGGTCTTGGCGGTCCGTATGCCCAGATCATGATCTTGCAGGAATCGGACATAATATCCTGTACCGTCCACAAATATGAAGTGTCGCTGCTCGTCAACCCTGTTATTATCGTATCGTAAGTTCGTCCGCTATCCGAAGAAAAGAAGAGGGCAAACGAATCCGCACCAGGCGGGTCGAACTTCTCCCAGGTAATAGGATACTGCTGACCTGGCTGCAGCACCTCGCCGCCATTGGGCTGCTGCAATCGCACACCCTCAATCTCCCAGATGATAAGGCCATGAAGCTCAGGAATAGCATTCCTTTCCCATGTTTCGATAACTTCTGGATAACCATTTGCATTCAAGTCATAAACATTTACAATCTTGATATCATGCAAATACCACGTGCTACTATAAATTTTTTGATATTGATGAACGCCTATTGCTTTGTAGATATGCCATTGGTTAAAAGTTGACCAGATAATTTCTTCTATACCATCAGCATCAATATCACCACAGTAGCTACGTTGTCTACCCATGGCTCCCCAGATACCGGTGATTGAATCAACCAGAAAATAATCATAAGTATTATCACCGGTTGACTCGTAAAGATATAACCATGCCTTACCTCCGGAAGGATTGTGACAGGTGAAGAGAAATTCGGGTTTGCCATTGCCATCCATGTCATCTGCATTGAAAATATCATAGTTATTTGTCTGGGGCAACGTGTCATGAAATACAAATTGATAATTATTATCACCAATACACTCCCAGACACTAACCCTACCATAAGCCCCTGGATAAGGATAACCGGTAACAAATTCAATTCTACCATCCAAGTCAAAATCATCGTTCACAAAATAAGCAGAACGATGGATTGTATCTGCCCATACCAAAGCGTATTGATTATCACCGGTGTTTTCATAAACACAGGTACGTGGCGAACCATTGTTTAAGGAATATCTAAATAATATTTCTTTCCTACCATCTTGATCAAGATCAGTTATGTAACCACCGGCAATATTTTCAAACATACTATCCTTCCAAACAACAGCGGTTGGATTAGACTGTTGCGTTGGCGATTCGTACACGTATAGTGGATAAGGCCAGAGACCATTATGATTCCCAATCATATCAACTAATGAATCGGTGTCAAGAAAACCAATATCATATAAATATGAATAGGTCACTGAAGAATCTTCAAGAATATATCGGTCGAAACCCACATGTTCATGGAATAGTATCAGCGGTGTTGAATTGATATACGCGTCGGTTACCAAATTCTGTCTTCCATCTTGGTCCGTGTCAAACCCAAACGCTTTATTTATCAGAGGACTTGGTATTTCACCAACCTTACGGAATCCAATACTTTCTCCTTGAACAGGGAGATACAGTATTATGACTATTATGGTTGCGATCTTAGTCACTTGCTTACCCCTATGCAACCTTTTTGGGGAGAGGGAGAAATTCCCTCTCCCCAAATACTCATGCATCCTTATCTTAATAGGATTACTTTCTCTGTTATTGACTCAGTGGCAGATTTTGATTCAACGATATAGATTCCACTCGGTAGTTTCTTGCCTTTGTCATCACAGCCATCCCAGCTAAGGTGTTGGAAACATGGAGCATCGGGCGTAGGGCGGAAAGATTTGACCAAGCACCCACTTATGTCGTAGATATTTAGTGCGTAACTCTCTGCGCTCTGCCCTGTGTTGAGATAGATATTTGTCAGTTTTGAGAAGGGATTCGGATAAATACTGAGCTGATTCTTCGACTCCAGTTTGACATCGCTGAATGATTGTGGTCCGCCATCGCCTTTATCGCTGGTCAACCGAAAGACCTGCAATCCAGCAAGATAGACACCCGAACCATTAGGGCTTTTGATGGAAACATTTACCTTATGTGCCGTCTCATAGAGATTTCGTGGTATCAGTGCCTCGAAATTGTAGGTTTTTCCTGGTTGGACCACGAAACTACACTTCTTGGCACCATTTACCCAGAGTTCATGCGCTTTGTTGCTAGTTCCTTCAAAATATGCTGTTCCCTTGATCCTGTGGAACGGATAGGTCGGGTCAAGAAAGGATAAGCTGTAGCTCAATTCCTGACCGGCGTAATCTATTGAACAGGTATCGTATGTAATCGCTCTATCACGGTGAACGCAAAATGGTGATGGAAAGTCTTTGCCAGTTTCCACAGCATATAACCCCATATCACCTCCGCCACCAGGCGGATTATCGAACTGAAGATGTTCAGAAGAAATGTAATAGGGCGTTGTGTTACCCTTTGTCCAGATGGTATACAGGTCCCAGGGATACCAGTCTCGCTGTAATTGACTGTGGCAGAAATATTCTCTTTCTGGCTGCACGCTGACCCAGCCAAAGAGATATGTATCGCTGCGGTAACGAATGTTGTATTTTATTATTCTACCATTCCAGCATTCTGGAATGGTAGAATGAATGAATAACCAGTCAGCCATAATCATTTGTCAACGGTTAAGATGATAAAATAAGCATCGGTCATCGCAATTTTATGATTTTTTTAGTGATTGTCTTATCCTGGGTCTGAAGCTGAATAAAATAGATGCCGCTGGGTAAGGATTTATTCGATTCAATGTCGTGAATTCCAGGTTCCTTTGACTCATCAACTAGCATTTCTTCCACTTGTCCAAGAGCGTTGTATACTATCAGCTTTACTTCTGAGGGTCTTGGTAGTGAATATCGTACTCTTAAGTTATTGCTTGTTATTGGATTCTGCGGAATTTTTAAGCTATAGTCTTTTATCTGTCTTCTATTATCTGCTATAATCCCCACTGGTCCAATTGCAAAGACGCTGTCCGAGAAGTCCCAGGCAGTGCCGCGGGGTGTGTTCTGTCCCGGTCTTGGTGGTCCATATGCCCAGATCATGATTTTACAAGAATCGGAAACGACATTTGGCACGGTCCAGAGATACATAGTATCGTCACTCGTTAAGCTCGTTACGATCGTATCGTAGGTTCGTCCGCTATCCGAAGAAAAGAAGAGGGCAAACGAATCCGCACCAGGCGGGTCGAACTTCTCCCAGGTGATTGTGTACTGCTGACCAGGCTGCAAAACCTCACCGCCATTGGGCTGATGCAACCGCACACCCTCAATCTCCCAAAGGATCGTATTATGGATAAATGGAATAACATTTTGTTGATACGACTCAATAATCTCGGGATAACCGTTCTCATTCAGATCATAGACATTCATCTCAGTAACCTGATGTCCAGCCCAGTTACTGCTATATATACGCTGATATTGATGGATACCTATTGCTTTGTAAATATGCCATTGGTTAATACTTGACCAAACGATTTCCTCAATACCATCAGCATCGACATCACTGCATATACTTCGTCCATGGTCTACACCCATAGATAGTCCTGTGATGGAATCAATTAAATAATAATCATAGATATTGTCGCCGATCGCTTCATACAGAAAGAGATGGGCTGTGCCCGAAAATAGAAAAAGTGAAGTAAACAAAAATTCTGGTTTGCCATTGCCATCCATATCATTAGCAGAAAATATGTCATAATTATTATCACCACCAAATATTGTGTCATGAAATGCAAACTGATAATTGTTATCACCAATACACTCCCAGACACTAACCCTACCATAGGCCCCCGGATAAGGATAACCAGTGGCAAACTCAATTCTTCCATCAAGATCAAAATCATCGTTGACGTAATACGCCGAGCAATGAATTGTGTCTTCCCAGATAAGTGTATACTGGTTATCACCAGTGTTTTCGTAGACACAATTATGATACCATGGCGGTTGGTCAAGGTAGCTATATCTGAAAAGTATTTCTTTAATACCATCCTGATCAAGGTCGGTAATATATCCTCCACGAATGCCATAGAACAAGCTATCCCCCCATACGATGCTTATTGGGTTCATACTCTGGTTCGGTGACTCATATACATATAAAGGATAAACACCGCCACATTGACTGCCAACCATATCAATTAACGAGTCACCATCAAGATAACCCACGTCATAAAGTACTGACCACTTAGTTGTATCTTCAAGCACATATCGGTCAAAATCAATATGTTCCCAAAATTGTATTGGTCGTGGATATGCACCAAACACTAGGTTCTGCCTACCATCACGGTCTGTGTCAAACCCAAAAGCCCGCAGTCCGCCGCTGCTTGGAAATTCGTGAGCCCTACGAAATGATATTCCCACACCAAAACAAACCATAATATTGAGCATAAATATCACACGAAAACCCTTCCTCATAACTACTCCTAACCTCTGGGGGAAGGTGATAATAATTCAGTACCCTCCCCCAGAAGAATGAATCCATTATTTAAGCATAATCACTTTCTCGGTAATTACTTCATCCGCATATTCTAACTGTAGAAAATAGATGCCATTCGGAAGCGGTTGACCAAGCTCATTATCGCTGTGCCAGACTATCTCAGAATTAAGGTTTACTTGACCGTATACCTTCACCAATCTACCAGCGTTATTATAAACCCTGAGTATTGGACAGGTATTAGATTCTTTTATTTCACTCACATCGCTTATGCTGATTCTTAATGCAGCTTTAAACGGATTCGGTGTTACTAGCATCTTGCGGACTTTTGGCTGTAATATATGACTGTTGGTAGCTTGCGGTCCTCCCGTACCCTGACCTCCCTCAGTTGCACGATAAACCTTGAGTTTACCAAGGTAGATACCATTGTTTGCCGGATTCTTTAGAGAAACAGTTATCCGATGACGGTCCTGATATAACTCCCTTGGAATCAATAAGGAAAAGTTATTCGCCTGATTCGGCTTTGCAATGAAGGTAAGCTTTTTGACTCCATTAACCCATAATTCATGAGTCTTGTTAGTGGTTCCTCCAAAATAGAGTGTTCCTTTTATCTTGTGATTGGGATAGGTCGGATCAAGAAGAGGTAGGTTATAGATCAACTCTGTGCGCGCATAGTCGATTGAGTAGCCACCGTAAGTAAATGCACTATCACGCTGTGTACAAAATACTGATGGCATAGCCTTGCCTGTCTCCACACCAAACAAAGCCGATTCGGTCCCAAATGGCTGATCCCCAAACTGCTGATATGCTGCAATTATCTGATAAGGCGTGGTATTACCCTTTGTCCAGATGGTATACAAGTCCCAGGGATACCAATCTCGCTGTAATTGGCTGTGACAAAAATATTCATTCTCGGTCATCTGACTGATCCAACCCCAACCATAGGTATCGCTGTGGTAACGGATATCAAGCTGATCAGCCGACGTTTCAGACCAGAGCGAAAAATCATCTGCAGAATTGACAGGATATTCACAGACGGCATATTGTTCACTATATCTTTCTGCACCAAGCCAAGAATTATTCGAAATCCACTTTCTATTACGCCAGATCTCATTAATCTCAGTTTTACACCAGACAACAGCAAGATAATCGCCGTAAGAATCGATATGCGGATTTTTGTCACAGACGGCAGGAAGCTGTGAGACATTTTCAATCAATTGCCACTGGCCATTATCTCGCCAGCGGTAGAAGATGTCCTCGTAGTTATTCGGTCCAACCTTTTTCTCCCAGGCACAGTGTGGATTACCATTACCGTCAACCGTAACTGAAGCCTTGCTGTCATCAAGAGGACCAGGCCCTTCAGTATCCAGTATATCAGGCTGTGGCGGTTCAGACGCATCAAAACGAAATTGATAGAAAAGGATTGAACTGTTACTTGCATTCTTTACTGAAAACGTCACAAAGACCTGGTCATAATAAGTATAGATCGAAGGCGGAGCTGGTATAAATCCCACACTCCCAGGAAGAATTGTGAAACCCTGCCATTCACCAAACATATCACGATATCGGTACTCGACATTATTCTCATTATCTATATAGACAAGGCAAGGGTTACAGCCAAAAAATCCAGGGACCAAACCG
>Ga0315310_10002261_pt1 | contig 12050 bp, 11 predicted proteins | sample TDP5_MG_FD_203630 | JGI IMG/M metagenome (GOLD analysis project Ga0315310, IMG submission 203630) | Freshwater sediment microbial communities from Lake Towuti, South Sulawesi, Indonesia - TDP5 | ecosystem: Environmental > Aquatic > Freshwater > Lake > Sediment | place: Indonesia: South Sulawesi... | reverse complement strand
CAAAACCGCATCGTAGAACGGGTTGCCATTCGCTCTTTCAACAATCTCCCGCCAGACACCTTCACCCTCACGCTTGACAATGGCTTCCTTCAAAACGTTTCTCTGCTCGCTCATTTTTAATCTCCCCTTGAGTCAAATATGAAAAGGGGAGGGAGGGGGAGAGGTTATCTCGTTTAGAACTTAAGCGAGAACCCACGAATCTGTGGTCTCCACGTTATACCTCTCCCGAGGTATAATTGCATCGGAACTGGTATATTAACTTTAAGGAATAAAAATCTATACATCATTTCACCGTTATCAACTTCTGTATTAAGTTCTTGCTTGCATTAAGATTCGTGTGAGTTGAAACCTGAGTTACTGATCGTTGCCTCATTGATTACAGGTGCACTAAGTTCTGTGAAGTTAAAATTTTGCAACCTCAAGTCACGTCAGTATAAAGTGCAACGAAAGTGAGTGAAGATTTTGAATTCAGATAGCCATAGATTATTTTCTACTTGCCTTGAATTCTTCGTATTCTTCAAGTTTTCTGTGGATGAGCTCTCGGATGTATTCGTCTGCGCTTTTATAGGGGGCTTCCGTCTCGTCCATGGCTTTGTTGAGTAGGTCATACTCCTCCCGTGGGATCGGTACGTTCACGTAGAATTCTTCTCCTTTGACCTCTTCCAGCCGGCGGCGAACAGCGTCCCTCACGAACTCCGCCGTTGTTGTGTAACCGACGATCTTACCTTCTTTCATGGCTTGCGCGATCTCTTTTAGTAGGTTTTCTGGGAGTATTATGGATGTTTCTAGGACCTTCGTTATTGCGTCGGCGTACGTCTGCATTTTGCCGCTTTGGGCTGTCAATTCGCCTACCAGGCTCGTTAACTTTTCATGCGTTTCGTCTTCAATTCTCAGCGTCTTCATTTTGTTTCCCATCTTCATATTTGCTCCTCCTTTTTTATATTTTTTATGCAGTTTATGCAATATATCTTTTGTATAAGAAATATAATAAATGTTAAATAGTGTAAAAAATATACTTAATACATCGAGGTGGGGCGAGATGAAGACGTGCATGGCTGTAACGGTTGAAAGGGGGCTCTTCAGAAAGATAGAACATCTAAGGGGACGTGAGAAGAGATCCACCTTCGTCGAGCACATCCTCGAACTCGGCATAAACGAGTACCAAAAGCGGACGGGAGAAAAGTATGAATAAAACATTAAAGTGGCTCCAAGAGAGAATCCTAAAGCCCAGTGGAATGCTCCTTCCAGCCTACCACACATATTACGGTGAACAGCCAGCCGTGAGTTTCAAAGACTGCGTAGAAGTTTACCTTAAAGATCCAGCGTGCAAAGCCTTCGTAGACTTCCTCGCGGATCAAACAGTAGGCATGGGATTCTACACAACGGTTAATCCGGAATATGCCGAATCAGGTGAAGCGAAGACGATGATCGACGAGTTCTGTGAGCAAGTTAACCTCGACGGGCTGCTCCAAATCGGAGCGAGGGAGATCATAGCAACCGGGAACAGCCTCTGGGAGAAGGTTGAGCCCGACCGCCTTGAGGACCTTAGGATCCTGCCGTTAACCAGCATCGAGAAGATAAAGCGCGACATGTACGGAAATGTTCAAGGATACGTGCAGTCAGCTACGTACGGCGGAAAAACGCTTCCACCAGAGAGGATAATCCATTTCAAGTGGAACCCTATCGACTGCGAGCCGTTCGGAACGGGTCTCCTGAGACCGCTCCTTGAGAAACTGTCTTTCAGCGGCGAAACGAGGATGAGCTTCCTTGAGATGAAGGCCCGCATTGAGAAGATGCTGCCCGAGATCTTTGAAAAGTACGCTGGACCAGATGAACTGTGGATCTTTGAAGGCGTGAGCGATGAGCGGTTGGCTGAGTATCAGAGGTTGATAAAGTCGAAGCCTAAAGCCGGCGCAAGATTCATCTATAACAAGCCTGCTGACGTCAAGACCGTCCAGATCGACCCGAGAACCCAGTTCCAAGCATACCTTGAACACATACTCAACCAGTTCTATCTCGGCGGCGAAACGCCTCTGCCAAAGCTATTCACAACTCCAGGCTTTACAGAGGCGAGTGCCCGCGCAGCCGTCGAAGTCGCTGAACGCAAAGTTTTGGCGCTTCAAAGATTTATCAAACGCATTGTGGAAAGAGAGATCTTCGTGCCTCTGATCATAAAAGCAGGCTTAGACGCGAAGGAAGCTGAATGTCGATTAAACTGGGGCATGCCTGAAAAACCCGAGCTCATAGTAGCTGATCTGCTTCGAGCAGCCGAGCTAGAGCTAATCAGTCCCGACGAATTTAGGGGCATAATGAAGAAGTTCGGCTGGGAGCTCGCGAACTCTAAGGGGCTTCAAGAGTGGTATATTTATACAGATAAACAGGGGAGGAGACGTTTCGTACCAGAAACGCCAGATGAGAGAGCAGAATACTCGAAAAGACTTAGCTTATCCGGAATGCATGCGAAGGTTTGTGGATTACGTGGTCTGGAAAAAGCGGAGTTTGAGAGAAGGCTTAGAAGATATCGTTCTGAGGATTTGAAAGTGCCAATTCGTTCAGAGTCGAAGGATTATATGATTGAGAAGCTTGGGAAGGTAGTGAGAGGTTATTACGATGATGAAAAGATTGAGATTGTGTTGCTGAAGGGAGAAGAGATGCAAGCTATTGACCATGAGATAGCGCATTCCATCGCACACCGTATATTCGGAACAACTGACCCGGAAAAGTACAGGAAATATCTTTCAGGCGAATACGCTAAGGCTGTTGCAACGTATATTTCTGGCCTTGCTTTGGAAGATGAAGGAGAGATTTTTGCTTGGGGATTCGCATTCATGAGCCAAAAGCCTAGGATAGCTAGGGCGGTAATGAGGAAGAAACCACCCCTTAAAGAGTTCTTAAACGAAATTATAAACGATACGAAGTATAATGTCGGATGGGAGTGAAGGAGGTGAATATGTTGAGCGATTTCCGTGGGAAAACTTGGGATGAGCTAGAGGAGGAACTGAAAAAGGTAAATACGTCTTTTCCGCCTGTTGAGAAGCTAGATGGTTGGATTCCCATAGAGGTTGACGAAGATAAAGGCGAAGTTGTAGCCCGCAAAAAAATTCTAAACCGTGAAACAATGAAGAAGGTAATAGCTATTGCAGTATTGAAGGCAGATGGCATCTGGAAGGAGGTATACGATAAAATGTTGAGGAGAGAACTGATCCTCGATGCAATGGACGATCTTGCTGAACGGGAAGAGGGACCAGCCTTCTTCCTACCGGACGAGTCGATACCCAGACATTGGAAAAAGGCAGTGTATTTCAACAAACCGAAGTAGCGAGAATCTGAAGTTGCGTACTGATACCCTTAAGATAGGAGTTAAGGTTAATTAGTCAACTTTTTCCCACAAGCTATCACACTTAAAAAGTCGATGGTCATTATAGAAGATTGTTGGAAGTTATTCTCTGATTTCTTAGAAAAATGGATGAGAAGCTAGGAAAATAAAGACAAGAGAACTTTCCCCGACAAGAAACCTGCAGTAGCGCGAAGAATCATGGCTACAGAATTAGGAGATGAAAGAGATGAAACGAGAAAAATGGAAGAAAGATGGGATGAATTAATGATAGAGCTGGAAAGAGTTAATAAATCGTTCCCGAGTAAAGAGCATTTGGACGGCTGGGCTCCTAAGTGGGCTGATGAAAAGAGAAAAGAGGCTGTCGCAGAGAAAAAGATAAACAATATGCGAGTTCTAAAAGAGTTTAAACCTGTTGGCGTCTGGAAAGATGTTTACGAGATCCTCATTTTGAAGGAGAAGATTTTGGTTGAGATGAATAGGATAGCAGAGAAATTGGTTGGTCCAACGATCTTTACTTCGAAAGAATTTGCAGATGACAGCGTTGAGTTGTAAAGATCAAAGAGAGAATCAGCTGGGGGCTAAAAGAAGAGCCTACAATCGTGATTGCCGATTGATTCAGAGTCGCGGAGCTGGTACTCATCAGTCTCGACGAGTTTAGGGGCATAGTAAAGATTCCCCAACTGAAAGAGTGCTTTAACGAAATTATAAAAGATATGGAGTGTCATTTACCATGGCAAGGAAGAAGATGAAATAATCCTCTTCCAAGAATTCGAGCCCGTCGGTGTCTGGAAAAAGGTTTACGAGCTTCTTGTTCAACAGAAGAGAATCTGGCGGGAGTTGGAGAGAATCGCAAGGAAGGAAGACGGACCAGCGGTCTTTGCCTCAAAAGAATTCGCAGAAAATGACGATGAATTGTAAAGTTGTGTACTCTACCGAATTATCCATACAGTAATCTTCAGTTTATATGTGGATTGCCTTTCCAGAGGCAGCTAAGGCTGCTTCCATGATCGCCTCGCTTAAAGTAGGATGAGCGTGGATAATCTTACCCAGCTCCTCAGACGTGCATTCAAGCCTTATGGCGATTGCAGCTTCGCCTACCAGGTCTGTTGCGTTCGGACCGAGTATGTGAACACCTAATATTTCATCTGTATCCCCGTCTGTAACTATCTTTACAAATCCTTCCCTCTCTCCAAGCGTTAATGCCCTACCATTCGCCATGTATGGAAACTTTCCAATAGAAACGTTGTATCCAAGTTTGACCGCTTCCTCCTGGGATAAACCTACAGTGGCGATCTCAGGTGAGGTGTAAACGCACATCGGAACCGCCCTATAATTCATGGTCGTCTCCGTCCCGGCTATGTTTTCAGCGGCGACTAAACCCTCTGCAAACGCCACGTGAGCGAACATTTTTCCACCTGTAACATCCCCTACAGCGTAGATGTTAGGAACACTAGTCTTCATACATTCATCAACGACTATGGAGCCGTCTCTCAGCTGAACCCCAACATTTTCCAAGCCTAAATCCTTCGTGAAAGGCCGTCTCTCCGTGGCGAGAAGGACCTTTTCCACCCTTAACTGAAGTTGCGAACTCGATGAAAACGCCTTTATTCCGACTCTTCCATCACCTTCAACGGTAACCGAGTCCATGTCAACATCAGTATAGATTTCCACGCCCCTCCTCTTTAAGATGCTGTGAAAGGCTTTACCCAAGTCATTATCAAATAAAGGTAAAATACCCGACATCTTCTCTAAGATCTTAACATCTGTACCCAAGGCATTGAAGATCTCAGCGAACTCCACGCCGATTATTCCCCCTCCGATTATGGCTAGGCTCTCTGGGGTGCTATCAAGCCTTAATGCTTCATCAGTAGTGATTATCCTCTCTCTGTCTACATGGATGTTAAATGGCACACCGGGCTCTGAGCCAGATGCTATAATAATATAGTTGGCATCGATGTTCTCTTCTGTTCTACCAGCTTTTCTAACATAAACCCTGTTTTTAGATAATATCGTCCCGTTTCCTTCAACTAACCTAACCTTATTCTTCTTCAGAAGATACTTCACTCCGTTGGAGAGGCGATCAACTATGGCGTCCTTTCTAGCCATCATCTTCTTGAAATTAGCGGAAACCTCCTTAACGACGATCCCGAAATCCTCAGACTGTCTGATTCTCTGCAGAATACGTGTGCTGGCAAGCAGAGCCTTTATGGGTATACATCCAAGATTAAGACATGTGCCGCCAACGTTTCCTTTCTCAATGAGAGCCACGTTCTTTCCGATCTGAGCTGCCCGAATTGCAGCCGCATAGCCCCCAATTCCTGCGCCTATAACCGCGACATCGCAAGAACTAAATTCGATCACCTTTATCACACCTAGCTTTCTAAACAAATTCTTAGTTAATCCTTACTGATTTTAAGCTTTAATTTAGTAGAAGGAAATCATAAAGTGTTGTGAAAGTTAATATATTTGACAAAAAAATAAGAACCCATATAACGAAAAATGGAGTCAAAAGGAGCGAAAGCCATGATTGACAAAAGCCGATCCGATCAGCTAATTGGTTACCTTAAGAAGATGCTCGAAATAAGATACTTTGAAGACAAATTTATGGACTTATTTACCCGGAATGCAATTGAAGGAGCTTCACATCTCTATGCTGGTGAAGAAGCAGTAGCGGTGGGCGCATGCGCAACCATTAGAGAAGACGATTACATTACGAGCACACATCGCGGCCATGGACACTGCATAGCGAAGGGCGGAGACTTAAAGAGGATGTTAGCCGAGGTAGCCGGCAAAGCTACTGGTTATTGCAAAGGAAGAGGCGGTTCCATGCATATTGCAGATGTGAGCGCTGGAAACCTCGGCGCCACGGGCATAGTTGGTTCGAACATACCTGTTGCCACTGGTGCAGGTTTATCCATAAAGATGAGGAAGACTGATCAGGTGGTGTTGTGCTTCTTCGGCGACGGAGCAGTTAACACGGGGGCGTTCCATGAGTCGTTAAATATGGCTGCGATCTGGAAGCTGCCCGTCATCTACATCTGCGAGAATAACCTTTACGGCATGTCGGTATCAGTGAACAGAGCTTTCCCGTTCGAGGATATCGCTGAGAGGACTAAGGGCTACAATATTCCAGGGGTAATCGCCGACGGAATGGATGTGCTCAACGTGAAGGAAGTTGTTGGAAAGGCTGTGGATAGAGCCAGAAAAGGAGAGGGCCCAACTCTCGTTGAGTGTAAGACCTACCGATATTATGGCCACACGGCAAGTGATTCTAGAGCGTACCGAACGAGAGAGGAGGAGAAAGCCTGGAGAGCTAGGGATCCGGTAAAGAACCTCGAGGATCGGCTAGTGCGGGAAGGGATACTCACCCCTGAAAAGGTGAAGGAGATCGAAGACTTTGTGGCTAAGGAAGTCCAGGAGGCTGAGGAGTTCGCGCTTAGTAGTCCCTATCCAGCAGTTGAGTCCCTTTACGACGATGTCTACACTAAAATCTATAATGATCCTTCATCATCCATCAGAGATCTATCCACAGCGAGGAGGATGGGCCTCAAAATGCGGAAGATAACATACCGCCAAGCGTTAAATGAGGCCTTACGAGAAGAAATGAAAAGAGATGAGAAGGTCTTACTAATGGGTGAAGACATCGCCATCTACGGAGGACCCTTCAGCGTCACAAAGGGATTAGCCGAGGAATTCGGGCATGATAGAGTTAGGGACACCCCGATCTCGGAGGCTGCCATCGCGGGTGCAGCTGCGGGAGCGGCGATGACTGGTATGCGTCCTGTGGCGGAGATAATGTATATAGACTTCTCAACGATTGCCACGGATGAGATAGTCAACATAGCCGCGAAAAACAGGTACATGTTCGGCGGAAAATCCATCGTGCCCGTCGTCTATCGAACCCAAGGCGGCGCAGGGACACGCAGAGCGGCTCATCACTCTGGAAGCTTAGAAGCCTGGTACGTCCATGTGCCTGGGTTATTTGTGATTATGCCTTCAACCCCCTTCGATGCGAAAGGGTTGTTAAAGGCTTGTATAAGGGACAACAACCCAATCGTGTTCATCGAACAAAAGATGCTTTATCGTACAGAAGGCGAGGTTCCGGAGGGAGAGTATACAGTTCCTATAGGGGTTGCCGACATAAAAAGGGAAGGAACCGATGTTACTATAGTCGCCTATTCCCGGATGGTGTCCTTCGCCTTGCAGGCGGCTGAGGAATTGGCGAAGGAGGGAATCCAGGCTGAGGTTATAGATCCACGCACATTAAAGCCCCTTGACATAGACACAATTGTCAACTCCGTAAAGAAGACCCATAGGGCTGTTATAGTGTATGAGGGCTACAAGACGTGTGGTGTAGGAGCGGAGGTCGCAACCCAGATCATCGAGAGAGCCTTCGACTATCTGGACGCACCCATAGTACGGGTAGCTGGTGCTGACGTGCCGATTCCAATGAGCCCGGTGCTTGAGGATGCCTCCATACCGAGCAAAGAAAAAATTATAGGTGCAGTTAAGGAGATAATTTAAACTTTAAAGGAGATGGTTATCCGTGGTCACTGAGATCGTGATGCCCAGACTCGGCGAAACGATGGAGAAGGGGAAGATAGTCAAGTGGCTGAAGAAGGAAGGAGAAAGAGTAGAAAGAGGGGAACCCCTACTAGAGGTAGAGACCGATAAGGCAACCTTAGAGGTCGAGTCCAGAGGCTCCGGAATCCTAAGGAAGATTCTGGCTGGAGAGGGCGAGGTCATCCCGATAACCAAGCCGATAGCATACATCGCCGAAGAGGGCGAACCCTTACCCGAAAAACCAGCGGAAGCCGTCCCGAAGCCTGCACCCGCTGTTACAGAGGTAAAAGAGGCAGAAGCGAAGGTTGAGAAAGCGCCTAAAATTGAAGTCGCCCTCAGGGTTAAGGCTTCGCCGCTTGCCAAGAAGATATCTGAGGAGAAGGGCGTAGACCTAACCCAAGTAACTGGCACAGGTCCAGGAGGAAGAATAACTCAAGAGGATGTGCTGCGTTATCTGGCCAGCAGACCAACGGTTCCAGCTGTACCGAAGGCTGTGGAGGCTCCGCCTGCACCGCCTCCAACCATTCCTTTAGAAGAGTTCCAGGTTGTTCCCATGTCTGCCATGCGTAAGGCTATCGCCAGAAAGATGGCTTACAGCAAGGCCAATATTCCGCACTTCTACATCAGCGCCGAGGTTGACATGACCGAAGCCGTCAAGATGAGGCAGACCCTAATCCCGACAATCGAGGCTAAGGCGAAGGTCCGATTATCCTTCACCCATATCTTGATCAGGGCTGTAGCCATGGCCCTAGAGGAGTTTCCCCGGCTCAACGCTGTCTATGAGGGAGAGAACATTAAGTTGTTGAAGAATATCAACATCGGGGTCGCTGTCGGCTTAGAAGACGGGTTGATCGTTCCAGTTCTCAAGAGAGCCAACGAGATGGATCTGGTTCAGATAGCCTCAGAGGCGGATAAACTCGTCGCCAGAGCCCGAGAGAAGAGGCTGCGTGAAGACGAATTTGTCGGAGGAACCTTCACCATCTCCAATCTAGGCCTCTTCGACGTGGACACCTTCACAGCCATAATAAATCCGCCTGAAGCCGCGATCCTAGCCGTCGGAAGGATAAAGGAGAAGCCAGCCGTCGTTAACAGCCAGATAACTGTTAGAAATGTAATGACCGTAACTTTGTCAGCTGACCACCGGGCTGTCGACGGCGTCACAGCAGCAAAATTTCTACAAAAAGTCAAAACACTCCTAGAAGCCCCATGCAACCTATTACTACACTAAAGATAAACAAAAAGGAAAGTCATATTAGGCAAATTCTTCAGCATAATTTCTCATTGTCTGTGCCTCTTTTCTTGGCAAGCATATTCTCAAAAAATGTAGAACTATTCCACCTATTAAGAATTATACGGAAGAGGAGTCATGATCAACTCTTCATGAGTATTGTCTCCCAAAGATCTTCGTACCTGACTTCCCGCATGTTCACCTACCTAACCATAACATGAGCATCCTAAGCGCGGTAAATACAACAAGAAACAACTTGCCTTTTCCTACTCGTTTGAATCACGTGATACTAATCCCTAAGATTCAAAGAGATGAGGCTAGTAGAATAAGCGCGCATTTAAAGTGAGGCTGGTGCCGTCAAGAGAAATCAAGATTAGGCATCTTTTCTATTTTGGAGAGGTGTTTTAGTACTTTTAGAGCGATTAGCGTGATCCATTTGCTGGGTTTGCCTTTCGCTTCTATGTTGGTTTGCATCCTTCCAACCGGAGCGCTTTCAAGCATCCATGTGCCGTCTTTCTGTCGTTTTTGTAGAAGTATTTGAACTGCATCTGAGAGGCGTTCATCTTTCACGTAACCTAGTTTTGTTAAGATGTCTAATCCCCTTAGTATGTTGTATCCGTAGAACCATGGAAACCCAAGCTTTGGCCACGATTGGTTAATCACTCGATAGCCGTGATGATCTGCTTTGAAGAGGCGATGCATTAGGAGGAATTCTGTACCGTCCTCTATGGTATGCTTCATTTCTCTGGTTAATTCTTTCTTTGGGATTTCGCTGAAAGCCTCAAGCGGGCAGATGGTTCCATAAAAGCATCCGTGCTTATCTTTGACGTGTGCTCGCCAGTAGGGGCATAGCCATCCGCCGTCCCTGTTCTGAACTTTTGTGAGCCATTCTAGAGCCCTTTTCAGTCTAGAGTCATCTTTATATCCCATTCGGATCAGTGCCGCTGTAACATTGCCGGTTAAGCAAGAGTATTGATGCTCATGAACTGCTGCAGAAGTCCATTCATTAGGCGGAGGCAGTTTCTTTCCTCTCCTCTGCAAGGATTCATATTCTCTTATGGCCCGCTCTAGGCTGTACGATGAGAAGCCGCCTTCATCTTGTTGGAATCGAAAAATGTATTCACAGGCTTTCCCAACTCTGTGGTCAGTTTTGTCCATTCCCAGCTGGCTTAGGATCATTATCTGCCAGTAGGAAGATTTGTATTTTGGGTGGTAAGGACTCGTAGGATCTTCCCAATACCCATGCGGGTTCTGTTTCGCCATGATTTTCGCCACAGTTGGAGAGTTAGGAATCACTTTTCTAGTAGCTATCACTTGCGGGTCGTCTTCACCTTTGCCTAGAATGTCCTCGAGAGTAAAATAGCGAACAGACGGATTAGACCATTCAAGTAACCAGCCTATTGGGCTTTCTCTTAATATCTGAATCCAGTTCTTCAAGAAATGCATCCTCAGACCTGATTTGTTTTTCAAAATAACTTCTTATAAGTATTCAACGACTTGTTTACTAAAGTGTGTGTGAGTCTTCCTCGTCTAGCATGGCCACATTGTGATCTTGAAGGATGTTGATGCATGCCTCAATGTTGTTTAAGACATGCTGAGCTATACTGATCGGATCTCCGCTTAATCTTATGCAAACCACCTTGATTTTCTTCATCAAAGACTGCCTTAAGCGTGTAAGTCAGCGTCCCGAGTTAAAATGATCATCCCGAGTTGAATGGATAGTTTAGCGAGCTCATCATTTCTCATGCCGGAGCGCGCCACATCGCCTATAGTGGCGATTTCATAACCAGCTTCGCGAAGGCTCTCTACAACTTGGAAGGGAATATTCTCGTCGGCGATGAATTTGAGGGTCATGAGGTTTCACTGAGGTTGTGACTTCTCCAGTAAGTCGGCTCGAAACCTAGCGCAATATCTTGATTGTACGATTTTCATTAAGCAGCTCGATAACTTTTTTGACCATTTCCTTGGGAACAGTTGGATACTGCTCATGTATGCGCTTAACGCTATAACCCATATCCCATAGCTCTAAGATGTATTGAACCGGGACACGGGTTCCTCTAACGACGGGCTTCCCATTGCACAAGGCAGGATCAGAGACTATCAAGTAATCCTCAGACAAGGTTCTCGCCTCAAGAAGTATTGTAGCGCATCTTAAAAAAGCTTTACAAATATCGCTCAGCTACCTCAACGATATTTGTATTCTAGGCGTGTTGCCTCGCTTTATTCGCAACTGTGGAAATGGCGCCTGAACCGATATTAGAGATCATTAGGGGTTGAAGATGAGAAGAAGGCAAGAATGTTTTCAGATTATCCGTCAAATACGCACTTATGATAAGGCTACCGGGAACTTTGTGATTAACATCGCCTATGAGACTGCTGCCCTCAAGCCTTCCCGCAGAGTTGTAGCTGTTGCTGAAGGCTTCGGTTTAGGATTAGACCAATGGGAAAAATTCGTTGTTTTTGATAATGTGGAGCTCAAGATAGGTCCCTCAGACATCGTTTACATTACTGGAGACAGTGGATCAGGTAAAAGCGTCTTGCTGAGAGCGTTAGAGAAGGATATCAAAGAGGATATGCAGGTGTCATCGATTAACATTTCAGAGATCCAGATTGAACTTGGTAAGCCTCTTATCGAAACGGTCGGCGAAACTTTGGAAGAGGGCCTTGAGCTATTGAGTAAGGTTGGGCTTAACGATGCTTTTCTATTCCTGAGATTCTATGAGCAGCTCAGTGATGGACAAAAATACCGTTACCGTATTGCTAAGATGATTGAGTCTAAGGCACAATTTTGGATTATGGATGAGTTCGCAGCCACGCTTGACAGGGATACAGCGAAAATCGTAGCGTATAACCTTCAGAAACTCGCACGTCAACAGAAAAAAGCAGTTATAGCTGCCACAACCCATAAGGATATCTTCGAGG
>Ga0315310_10002260_pt1 | contig 12050 bp, 10 predicted proteins | sample TDP5_MG_FD_203630 | JGI IMG/M metagenome (GOLD analysis project Ga0315310, IMG submission 203630) | Freshwater sediment microbial communities from Lake Towuti, South Sulawesi, Indonesia - TDP5 | ecosystem: Environmental > Aquatic > Freshwater > Lake > Sediment | place: Indonesia: South Sulawesi... | reverse complement strand
GCCAGTTTTGGGGTCAGCTCAAGGTTCGAGATGCCCCGGACGCCAAAGGTGCCGAAAAGCTTAGGCATACCCTCGCCGCGTTAGAGTTCGTATCGTACGTATTAAATCGTTGCACGCCAAGTTTGTAATGGGCCCGTGGCCTAGCCAGGATAAGGCGGCAGCCTTCTAAGCTGCAAATCGTGGGTTCGAATCCCACCGGGCCCGCCAAAGTTAGACCTTAATGCTAGGTAGACTACTCAGCGTGCGCATCCAAGAACCTAACTATCCTCTCCAAAATGCTTGGCTTTCCCATGTCGGAGGAAATTTGCCTCAGCAAGTTCACATCGTTCTTCTCGACTCCCCCCAATTTAAGAAACGCAATTGCGTATACAAAAAACCCCAAAACGCCTACAAAAACCGCTCCTATCAAGTTTGTAACTACAAGCCTGAGAAGCAAGATCGGCGCGAGCATAACACATGTCGCTACCGCTGGCTTCCAGAGAACTTGTAGAGGATAGACAAAACCTGCCAACTTTTTCACGAAAAATGTGCTTGAGCAGAGAATTACGACCTGCGTCATTAAAAAGCCAACTGCTGCACCGACGATCCCATAGAACCAAGCTAGAGGAGTAATCACCGCTACCGCGAGGGCTACTGCGCTCAGATAAATCTTTGCGCATATTCCGGGTCTCCCTATGCCGGCAAGAATCGTGACGTTCAATGAGTTCACGCAAATCGGTAATGCCGCCACTGACAAGATGCGCAGCACTTGGCCACCGGCGATAAACTCTGTTCCGTAAACAAGCCTCAAGATAAACTCCGAAAAAATAGCTGTTCCCGCGACTAAGGGGATCAAAAGTGTAAAAATGAACTTGATCGAGAGCCTCACGCTTGAGGCGAAGTTTTCTCTATCTCCCACAGTCCATAGCTCCGAAATGGCTGGGAAGAGGGCCGTTATCGTTGCTCCAGCTATGCCTGGCAATAAAGAAGCGATCAAAAGGGCGGATGAATAGTATCCAACCTCCTGCATTTTGACTACATAGCCTAACCAGATCGTTCCATATGACAGCAATACCATCCCTGCTACACTGGTTAACCAATTTGGGATGGAAAAGGAAATTATCTCCTTTGAGATATCGTGACCTTTAATTGCCTTCTGCTCGCCTTTCGGCATGAGCCTAAAAAGCAGGAAGAGACCCAGAGCGCAGGCCAGAAATAAACCCGCCATTGTCCCAGCTAGAGCCCCGGTTGCATAGTAGCCAGCAACTATGAATGCAAATGCTAACGGCACGCGCACTATTGCATAAAAACTCTCCGTGAACAAATGATATTTCATACGTTGGAAGCCCTGAAATGCTGATAAAAGACCAGGCAGAAATATGCCCGGCAGTATCATTAGACCAGCTATTCTGAAGGCAACAGTGAGTTTTGGATCACGATAGACATTTGTCGCAATTGGTCCAGCAAATATGATTAATACAGTCGAAAGCACAAGTGCCGATATCAAAAGGTATTTGAAAGAAGTTCGCAAAATGAGCCTAACCGTTTCGAGCTTTTTTAGTGCGATATATCTAGAGACGAACCTGACGATGGAGGGGGGGATGCCAAAATTCGCAAGATACACAAAGATGTTAAAAAAAGCTAGACCAGTGGCAACTATGCCGTAACCACGGGGCCCGAGAAGCCTTCCAACCAAAATGGCATATATGATGCTAAAAATGTTTACGCAAATATAGTTGATGAGGATAATAAAACTACCCTTAGCTATCCTAATACTCGGTTCAGGAGGCGGCACTTTGTTCACGTTTATCCCCTAAATACTTCACTAAGTGATTATCTACACGCCTAAAAATCTGCATTTAGCAATCGACAGTCAAAGGAAAACTGTGGCATCAATTTAAGTAGGGCAAACAATTGGTTATAAACGGGGAAAAATTGCCCAAACATAGGTTAACGATAACGGTGAAAGAAGTTAGAGGGAAATGCCCGGTTTACAGACCAGGCGACAAAATAGTTATCGATGATTTTTACGTAAACGCTAGAGAATCTAAGGATGTTTGTATGCATGCTTTCTCCGCGATGCTCACGTTGATTTGGGCACTCGCCCACGGTTATTCAGCGAGGGAGTTGGGAATCGGAAGCGAGGACAAAGTCGGTTACCTACAGTGCCCCGATCCCGGGCCGCCGCATACCAAGGGCGGAACCGTGCTTTTTGAGATAAAACGTGAAGTGGTTAAATGACGAAGGAAGTAATGGTCGCCCTTGGGACGAGGCCAGAAACCATCAAAATGGCGCCTGTTATAAGGGCACTGCAGAAATATGAGCAACCCTTCTCGCTGGTTCACAGCGGCCAGCATTATGATTACAACCTTTCAATTCGGTTTATAGAGGAGTTAAATCTGCCTAGGCCAGACCATAACCTAAGGTTCAGAGAGAGCCTGCCCGCAGCTCAAACTGGTCGAATGATGATGGGGCTTGAAAAAATCGTGAAACGGGAAAAGCCAAAACTGATGCTTATTCAAGGCGATACAAATACGATGCTTGCCGCTGCTTTAACATCTTTCAAACAGAATGTGCCAGTTGGACATGTGGAGGCGGGGCTCAGAAGCTATGATTGGCGCATGCCTGAGGAACACAACAGGCGCATGGTCGACCATGCTTCAAAGTACCTTTTTGCTCCCACATTGGGGGCAAAAGAAAACTTAGAACGGGAAAATATTTGGGGAAAAGTTTTCGTGACCGGAAATACGGTAATCGACGCTGTCGCGCAACACTTGCCGATAGCCGAGAAAAAATCTGACGTGATGGGCCGGATAAATTTTAGAGAATATATCTTGGTGACTGCGCACAGGGCCGAAAATGTCGACGATCCAAGAGTTCTAAGAAATTTTGTCGAGGTTTTTATGGAAGCTCCTTTGCCCGTGGTCTTTCCAGTTCATCCGAGGACTGCGAAGAGACTTCGCCAATACAACCTTTGGAAAAAGTTGGCCTCCTCTAAAACTGTCCAACTATTGCCTCCTATGGGATATTTCGATTTCCTCATCCTTATGAAAAATTGTGAACTAATGCTGACCGATTCGGGAGGGCTGCAGGAGGAGGCGACCGCGCCGCCGATAAGAAAGTTTGTTTTAGTCCTAAGGTTATCTACTGAGAGACCTGAAGCCGTTGAAGCTGGATTTGCAAAAGTCGTTGGGGTGGATAAAAAGAAGATATTGAAGGCCTTACGTGATTCCGTCGAAAATCCACCTAACTTGCGAAAAAGCTCTCCTTTTGGGGATGGCAAAGCTGGGGAGAAAATAACTAAAATTGTTATGGGGGAATTGGGTTGAAAAAAGGGGAGCTGATAAGGAAGATCAGAAGAAGGGAAGTAAAAATAGCGGTCATAGGATTGGGGCACGTTGGACTGCCGACAGCGGCGATATTCGCAAATGCTGGTTTTAGGGTGATTGGGGCGGATGTAAACCAAAATATCGTTACTGCCGTCTCGAAGGGAAAGGTTCCTCATGTGGAGCTGGGCTTGGGCACCCTCTTAAAGAATTCCATAAAGATGGGCAAACTAAAAACTACAACCGATTCTACGTGGGCCGTCAAAGAATCCGATGTAGTAATCGTATGCGTCCAAACCCCTTTGACCGAAGATAAAAAACCCAATTTAGCTTATTTGGAGGACGCATGTGATGCCGTGGCAAGGGGGCTCTCAAGCGGAAAACTTGTAACCATCGAGAGCACCGTACCGCCAAGAACCACCAAGGAAGTTATCGCACCATTGCTCGAGAAAAAAAGTGGCCTAAGGTGCGGAACGGACTTTTGGTTGGCATATTGCCCGGAGAGGATAGCGCCGGGCAAAGCCATTCAAGAGTTTGTGGAAAATCCGAGAATAGTTGGTGGTTACAATGAAAAAAGTGCTGAAATTGCTGCGGAATTGTTCAGGACGGTTGTAAAAGGAGGGGTCCTCGTTACGGATTGCATAAATGCAGAAGTGGCGAAACTGGCCGAAAACACTTTCAGGGACGTCAACATAGCTTTCGCGAATGAACTTGCGCTGATATGTGAACATCTGGGCGCTGACGTGGCGGAAGTGATAAAGTTGGCTAACACTCACCCTAGAGTTAATGTGCATAGGCCTGGATGCGGCGTGGGGGGCCCCTGTTTACCTAAGGATCCATACCTACTCCTACATGGAATTAAGACTATGGGCTTTAGATCGAAGGTAATAGAGCCTTCGAGGGAGTTAAATGATTTCATGCCAGAGCATACTGTAGAGCTCGTGGTAAAGGCGCTTAAGGAGGCTGGCAAAAACGTTGAGAAATCCAAAATAGCAGTGCTGGGGGTTACATACAAGGAGGATGTGAACGACACCACCAATAGTCCAGCTGAGGGAATAATAGAGAAATTGAGGAGCTTAGGCACCGAGGTCTTTGTCTATGATCCATATTGTGGGGAAAGTTTTGGAGGTAAGAAGGCAACCAACATTTTGGAGGCTATTAAGGGTGCAGAATGTATGGTAATATGTACCGGGCACAAAATTCTTAAAGAATTGAAAATTGAAAAACTCAAAAAGTTTATGAGCAAAAATCCTGCAATCATAGATGGGGGGCAAATAATAAATCCTGTGGAAGCGGAAAGAAAAGGTTTCAAGTATTATGGAATTGGACATCTTTAGGATAAAGGAAAAAAGATCAACGTGAAAAATATGAAAAAAGCGTTAATTACCGGGATAACGGGGCAAGATGGTGCTTATCTAGCGAAGTTTCTCTTGGACAAGGGGTACGAAGTATACGGGACGTACAGGAGATTATCGACACCAAATTTTTGGAGATTACAATATTTGGATATTTTTGATAAGGTTAATCTAATTCCAGCAGATTTGGTGGATAGCGCTTCTCTAGTAGAGGCAGTTAAGATCTCGGATCCTAATGAGGTGTACCATTTAGCCGCACAGAGTTTCGTTGGGACATCCTTTGAACAGCCGGTAGGGGCTGGCATGATTACGGGTTTAGGCGTTACAAGGATGTTGGAAGCCGTGAGACAAGTAAATCCGGAGATAAGATTTTATCAAGCGTCGACGAGCGAACTGTTCGGTAGAAGCAGCGATAGACCAATGAGAGAAAACGATGTTTTTAACCCAGTAAGCCCCTACGCAACCGCAAAACTATATGGCTATTGGCTGACCAGAATTTACAAAGAGGGCTATAAAATGTTTGCCTGTAACGGGATCCTGTTTAACCACGAATCGCCGTTGCGAGGTTTAGAGTTTGTAACGAGAAAAATTTCTAATGCAGTGGCAAAAATTGCCCTAAGAATCGAAAAAGAGCTCCGCCTCGGCAACATAGAAGCGAAAAGAGATTGGGGTTATGCCCCAGAGTATGTTGAATCCATGTGGCTAATGCTACAACAGGACGAGCCCGATGACTACGTTGTAGCAACTGGGGAAGCCCATAGCGTCAAAGAGTTCGCTGAGAAAGCTTTTGAGTTAGCTGGTTTAGATTGGCAGGATTACGTCAAAATCGATAAGAAATTTTTCAGGCCTCTCGATGTGGGGTATCTCCTGGGTGACGCGACCAAAGCTAAGGAGAAGTTAGGCTGGAAACCCAAAGTGAAATTCGAGAAATTGGTGGAGATAATGGTAAAAGAAGACATGCAGAGATGGGAGAGGTGGCAAAGAGGTGAGAAATTCCCATGGGATGCCCCTAATTATCCCAGTGAGGATAAAATCTTGTCCAGAACGCTTGTCCTTGACAGGTAAAACTTAAAAAAGCAAATATTGTGATATCATATATTGGGGTTCAAATGTTTTGTAGGATCTGCCACAGTAAAAATTTAATAAAATTCTTAGATTTAGGATTTACCCCCTTAGCCGATGATTTCTTATCCACAGATAGGTTAAGAGAGCCGGAAATATACTATCCTTTAGAGGTTTTTATTTGCAATAATTGCTCACTAGTTCAGATCGGGTATACCGTTCCACCTGAAATACTATTCCAACGGGAATATCCTTATGATTCATCCGTGACGAATAGCGGTGTGAAGCACTTTCACTCCCTTGCCAAAGAAACATCTTCAAGATTCAGTCTTTGCTCAAATGATTTAGTAGTTGATATCGGAAGCAATGTGGGCGTATTGCTACAGGGTTTCAAAAATGAGGGCGTTGAAGTCTTGGGTGTTGAGCCCGCAAGGAATATTTGTAAAATAGCTCAAAGTAGAGGTATCGAAACAATAAATGATTTTTTTAGCGAAGAATTGGCTCTCAAAATCGTGAAAGAAAAAAAGAAGGCGAAAATTGTAACGGGGACAAATGTTGTTGCTCATATAAACGATCTCCATTCCCTTGTAAGGGGTTTAACTACATTATTAGATGAAAGAGGGGTCTTCATTTTTGAGGCTCCTTACTTGGTTAATTTATTAGATAATTTGGAGTATGACACGATATATCACGAACATTTGTCTTACTTATCCGTCAAACCTGTGATCAAATTATTTGGCATGTTTGGAATGGATGTATTTGATGTGGAAGAAATGAGTATCCATGGAGGTTCTCTCCGTTATTTTGTAGCAAGGAAAAACGATTATCTTATTTCTAAAAATGTTGATAGATTGATTGAACTGGAAAACGAGAAAAAAATATACGAGATAGATACGCTTAAAAATTTTGCAAAATCTGTAGAAAGAAACCGTGAGGAGCTTATTTGGATGTTAAAATCAATAAAACGCGAAGGCAAACGAATTGTTGGGGTAAGTGCTCCCGCAAAGGGAATGACTTTACTGAACTACTGCAAAATCGGTCCTGAGATCTTAGATTTTATCACCGAAAAATCGACTTTGAAGATAGGAAGATACACTCCAGGGGCCCATATCCCTATTTTACCTGATTCTGAATTAATTAAACGTGTACCAGATTATGCTCTACTACTAGCATGGAATTTTGCCGATGAAATAATAAAGAATTTAAAGGATTACAAAGAGGCCGGAGGAAAGTTTATTATCCCCATCCCAAAACCGCATATTATCGACTGAGTTAGATCACGAATTGTGAGTTTAAAATTTCTTAAGGAGAGGATCGATAATGAAGATAATCCACAAAAAGAGCGTATTTGAGGACGAAAGGGGGCGGATAATAGATATCTTGGAAAAAGAAATTATTGAATATGTTACTTTGATATCCTCAAAGAAAGGATCGATTCGGGGGAACCATTATCACAAAGAGTCCATGCAATATATTTTTGTCCTTAAAGGAAGTCTAAAACTTCTAACCCAAATGCCTGGAGAAAAAATCGAAACAGTGCTTATTAAATCCGGTGATTTAGTTTTTACTCCTCCGATGGAAAAACACACTGTAATTGCATTGGAAAATTCAGAGTTTCTTGTTTTCACAAGGGGGCCTAGAGGAGGGAAAAATTACGAAAAAGACACGTACCGACTCACAAAAAGTCTAACATCGTATATTTAGAGGTGAGAAATTGCAACTCAGAAAAATAAGCGACAATTTTTTTGAGAAATCTGCAGAATACTACGATCTTCTATACTCAGACAAGGACTATGAGAAGGAATGCGACTTTGTGGAGGAAATCTTTAAGAGATATTCAAAGAATCCCATAAAGAGCATACTTGATGTAGGATGTGGGACGGGCGGGCATGCAATTCCACTTGCAAAAAGAGGTTATGGTGTTGTAGGATTTGACCTTTCGGAACTGATGATTAGGAAGGCAAAAGAAAAAGCAAGAAATTTAGCCAATTTAGAGCTTCATGTCAAGGATATGCGCGATTTTCAGTTTGATTCCAAATTCGATGCTTGTGTCTGTATGTTTGCCGTAATAGGTTATTTAACAAAAAACCAAGATATTCAAAAAACACTAACCAACATAAAAAGACACCTAAAGGATGGTTCCTTATTCATATTTGATTTTTGGAACGGTCTAGCGGTTTTGAGAATCTTGCCATCTGTTAGAGTAAAAATTGTGGAAGATAAAGGTAAAAAAGTTACTAGGACCGCAGAACCAGAATTAGATGCTTTTAATCATGTTTGTAAGATAAATTATCGACTGGCCATAACTGAAGATAATATCTTCGTAGATGAGATAAAGGAGACACATACGGTTAGATTCTACTTCCCACAAGAGATAACACATTATCTTGAAGACGCTGGCTTTGAAGTCCTGAAAATCTGTCCTTTTTTAGACTTAAATGGAAGTGTTAACGAGGGTGTTTGGAATGTCGCTGCGATATCGAGGGCCGTGGAGGGAAAAAATGATACCCGTATGTGAACCAGAACTCGGAAAAGAAGAACTAAAAAATGTTATTGATTGCATTAAAACTAAAATGATATCGGGCTCTGCAGGGAAGTATATAGAAGAGTTTGAAGAGAAATTCAGCAAGTACTGTGAAGCAAAATATGGTGTTGCTACAACCAGCGGCACAACTGCATTGCATTTAGCGATAGAATCATTAGGTATAAGAAATGGGGACGAGGTAATCACACCAACCTTTACTAACGCCGCGACAGCGTTTGCTATCATTTATAGCGGTGCAAAACCTGTTCTCGTGGATTGTGAGCCTAAAACTTGGAATATTGACATAAACCAAATTGAAGAAAAAATAACTAATAACACAAAAGCGATATTACCAGTGCACATCTATGGTCATCCCTGCGACATGGATCCGATATCTAACATTGCAGAAGATCGTAATCTGTTTATCATTGAAGATGCGGCAGAAGCGCATGGTGCTGAGTATAAAGGAAAAAAGGTGGGGGGATTAGGAGATATCGGTTGCTTCAGTTTTTACGCAAATAAAATAATCACTACTGGGGAAGGAGGCATGATTGTAACAAATGATAAAGAAGTAGCGGAAAAAGCAAAATTGCTGAGAAATCTTGCGTTCTCAAAAGAGAGGCGTTTTTTACATGATTATCTCGGATTTAACTACAGGATGACAAATATCCAAGCGGCGATAGGACTTGCACAATTAGCGAAAATAAATAAGTTTATTAGAAAAAAAAGGTACATAGCAAACACATATAATTTTTTGCTAAAAAATGTTAGCGGCATAACCTTGCCGCCAGAAATGCCATGGGCAAAGAACGTTTTTTGGATGTATTCCATTTTAGTAGAGGACGAGTTCGGCATAAGCAGAGATGAATTAATGAAGAAATTAGAAAAGAAAGGAATTGAAACGAGAACCTTCTTTATTCCCATGAATCAACAGCCAGTTTTCCAAAAAATGGGTCTATTTAAAGGGGAAAGATATCCAGTTGCTGAATTGTTATCAGAGAAAGGATTGTATTTGCCTTCAGGATCGGGGCTAAAAAAGGAGCAAATAAAATTCATTTGTAACTCCATAAAAGATATCCAAGAATCATGAGTAATTAAGATAGCTATAATTGATTTAGGTTATTTCAGTTGGCTGACGACATCCTCGCATGCGTGATATATTTTCCCAAAATATCTCTCCCACACATAATCAGATAAATCGGCCCTGCCCCTTATTTCCGTCGTTAATGCTCTTTCGATTGCTTTTGCAAAATCCCCTACCGTGGGATCTGCTACGAAAATACGCCCGCTTTTCATGATGGATTCGTCGGTTTCCATTTCCGTAGACCAAACTACCTTTTTTTGTAGCGCCAAAGCTTCATAAGGAGCTATGGCGAAATCCGCCCAGTTCGGGTGCACAAATACGTCGCAGGCCGAATAGTAGTCCCATAAATCTTCTTCTTCGATAAAACCCACAAACTTAACTTTATCTCGAAGGTTTAATTTTTCAGCTAAATTTTTAAGATTTTTTTCCTCTGATCCAATTCCACCAATTATAAGGGCGATTTTTCTGATCTTTTCAGATAACAACTTAAATGCTTTTATGAGCAAATCCACCCTTTTTCTAGGGTCTAGCCTATTCACGTTTAGAACGATTGTTTTACCTTCTAGCCCTAATTCCTTTTTGATGTTTTTCTTTGGTTTGTACCTAAAAATTTTCGGGTCGAGAGCCCCTCTTGCAACAATGGCATCCTTGTTGTATATTTTACCGACTTCCCATTTATTATGATTTGACACGACGAATATTTTCTTGGCATCCCTAACGGCGAGATACTCCAATATCGCCCCAACTTCAAGTTTTACCCGTTTTAGTGGGCCGCATTTGGGAAGCTTCGGTGGCACAAACTCTTTATGTCCTGTCACCGATTCTCTTATTTCATCGAACACTCTTTTGTGGATGAACGCGTACTTCATTAAGTCATCGTGGAACCAAAATAAAGTGCCATGAATAAAAGCCACATATGGAATGCCGGTAAATTTCGTCGCAAAATAAGCATAGATACAGTCACCAGAGGAATGCATTATCAGCAAATCTGGATGTATTTCCTTTAGTTTTTTCCTCAATGAAACTATCCTAGGGATTATCCCCTTCTCGCCTATCACATCCAAATTGACTTCGTAATCATATAACCCTGCTTTTTTTGCATCAAAAGCTAACACTTTCACTTCAACGCCTTTTTTTTCAAAATATTTAGCTTCCTCTAACAGCAGCCGCTCCCCGCCACCAGGTGCAACTAGCTGGTGGGCGAATAAAACAACTTTTTTAAGCTCGCGCAATTCTCAATCACCTTAACAATGGGTACAGATGCGCTTTAAAGTTAAAGGTTTACATTTACGGATAATGAATCTTACTCGATCATTTCGTCTTTTTTGTAGCAATCATCGATCTCAATGATTTTTCCACTTCAAATGTGATTTCCATGGCCTTCACACTTTCCTCAAAAGAAATCACGTTCGATTTTTCCCCCTTCAAAAACTTAGCAAATTCGATCAATTCCTGAAAGTGGCCTTTATCCTGTTTTTTCAACCTAATACCCCTTTCTTTAAATCCGTACAACTTCATCTCCGCGAAGTCGTCTATAACTATGCTGTTTCCTCCAACAAATATCTCTATCCTTTCTTTTGGTAAATCTTGATGTCCAAGCGCGGTATAAGTCAGAGTTGTCAACGATCCATCAGCCCAAGTGAGAGTCGCCACAATGTTGTCTTGAGCCATCACAGTAGCGCTATCAACTGGGATACTTTCCGTACTGATGCTTTTGACATCCGACCCAATGAAATAATTAAAAAGATCGAAGAAGTGACAGCATTCACCGATAACCCTTCCGCCTCCAACCTCAGGGTCCTGGATCCAATGGGTCTTCGGAACGAACTCCGCATTGACCCTGTAGTTGATCAAATACGGTCCACCTTTTTGTTTAAGCAATTCCTTCGCCTTAACTGCCAATGGGGCGTACCTTCGATTGAAACCAACAATTAGAGGAACCTTAGTTTCCGATATCACTTTTACAATGTCCTTCAATTCCCTCTCGTTCAAGCACATCGGCTTCTCGACGTAAATCGCCTTTCCAGCCTTTGCCGCGTCGATTATCATAAGATAGTGGAGGTTATGGGGGGTGGTAATGATGACTAGGTCCACATCTCCGTCTTTCAAAATTTCTTTGTAATCGGTGGTGCAATACTCTACCTTGAATTTTGATGCCACTTGTTTAGCTTTTGGTCCCGAGGCCTCGGCTATCGCCTTTAGATTATACCCCGGGATTTTTGATAGAAGCGGGAGGAGGATGTTTCTAGCAAAATTGCCAGCCCCTATGACTGCCACGTTAATCTTGCCTTCGACTGCCCTAGGACTGATCTCAAAGGCCATCTTATGCAGCGTCACCTCGCCAGTTGGAGCAAAATATTTTGACGTATCGTATTTTAGGAGCACGCCGAGGGGCTTTTTCTCGCTGGTTGTTAAGAGTTCGTAGGCCTTTTCCGCTTCCTCTATTGGAAAAATGGCGACTGCATCGAGGAGCGGCTTCATATCTATTTTTTTCTTATTCAACAATTCAAGAAAAGCCAGCATGTTTCTGTTTTCCGTCCACCTGATGTACTCGATTGGGTAATCTATCCCCTTTTTCTCGTAAAGCTGGTCATATCGCCCAGGGCCATAGGAGCGAGATATCAAAAGGTCCAGTTCCTTTTCATAGAATAGTGCTCGATCAATGGCCAGGCCCACATCGCCGACTACGACCACCCTTCCCTTCTTCCGAGCCATCCTCG
>Ga0315310_10002258_pt1 | contig 12051 bp, 18 predicted proteins | sample TDP5_MG_FD_203630 | JGI IMG/M metagenome (GOLD analysis project Ga0315310, IMG submission 203630) | Freshwater sediment microbial communities from Lake Towuti, South Sulawesi, Indonesia - TDP5 | ecosystem: Environmental > Aquatic > Freshwater > Lake > Sediment | place: Indonesia: South Sulawesi... | reverse complement strand
AAGGAATTGATCGACCAATCATCGGGCGAGAACAGCCAATTTTAGCGTGTGGACTGGAACCACTCGTACATCAAGCGAAACGACCACGGTTGTCAACACGAGGGCTTACCGAGACGTCTACTACTCCTCTTGCGAGCAGCAAAAAACGACAAAAACAACAAAAGGTTACCAATTCGTCAAACAGACTCCCGCGCTGCACCCCAAAGAAAACAAAGGGAGAAAAAGAACAAAATAAACAAAACATACTCAAACGACACGGACTTCGACAGGGTAAAATGGATAGGAGAGAAAAGATTGAAAAGAACGATTCATGGCTTTTTTACGACAAGTATTGCCCGGCAATTGCGGCATATTGGAAAATCCAACGCCCAACCACAACCGCAGTTGTCGTTGTATCAAAATCCCCAAGACCAACAACAACCGCACTCCCAAAAGCTATCGAATGAATAGCGTGAGAGATGAAAGTATAAATTGAAGTTATACCAAAGTATAACTCGTGGTAAGAATGCTCAAAGAAGAGATGAAAATAGGCCCCAAAGGCTAGGTTGTCATCCCAAAAGCCTTCAGGAAATCCTTGGGCTTACACCCAGGAAACAAAGTTGACATTTCTGTCCTTACCTCTCTATGGGCTTTCTCAAGTTCTGCTAAAGTTACATCAGACCTTGAACAGAGACATGTCATTAACAATCAAGAGAGAAGCCTACACCTTAAAAGCTTTAACCAGCAAAAAAAAGGCTGGCATATGTGACTTTCAGATAATTGAGAAAGGAGGTGTATAAATGAAAGTGGAGAAGTGTCCAGATGAAGATTGCAAAGGCGGAATGAAGAAGAATACTGATGGCATATATGTGTGCCTAAAGTGTGGTGGTGCATTTGTCCCAAAGGAAAGGCACGACGGAGACCGCAGCATTTTTACCGTGCACTAATACAAGCAACAACTTCCATAAGAAACAAAGGTTCGCAAAGGGTTTGAGAGGAGAAAGGAGAGACGCTTATTTGTACAGCATTCTCAGAGAAGAATGGAAAGAACCAAGAATACTGACGAGGACTGAAAAGAAGTGAACGATTCTGTATGTTTCTGCACATGGACGTAGAGTTGAGATAACAATAGTAATATTCTTTCTGCACAGAAAGAAACTTACTTCTTGGAACTGAGAAGTAGAATGATAAAAAATGGATAAAATTGATATTAATGGTCTTTCTATGCGTTAGTAGTGTCGGTTTATAGAAAATTGATTTAAAATATTCAGACGCAGCAAACAAATACGGAGGTGATGTAAATGAGAATAGTGGAGAAAAAGGTCGCACCGGGAAAAACAGTCGAGTTCGGTAAGGAGGATATACTTTTTCTACTTATAGTTGTCCTTATACTTATAGGGCTTGGTTTTGGCAAGCTGACATTTGAGGAAGCTCTCGGATACCTCGGTGTTACCAGTACGGGCGGAGTTTGGGGACTGTTGGGAGGCAGTGCATCAAAGTAACATAAGTTAATGCGGAAATACGAATCAAATACCTGCTTTTTCAACTTGAGTGCAATCAAATCTAGATGCCACCATCAAGCTATCAGGAGCCCCCTCCTTCGAGTGCGATGATTAAGACAAAAGCAGGAGAAAGTCGATGCCTAAAGGGAATTTAAATTCAAGAAATGTTCTGATCACTGGCCAATAGAAGAGTGTTCCATAAGTGTTAACTGCTTGGATTATCCTCTAAAATATCGAAAGGAGAGACGAAGATTTTGGAAAGGTTCTTCGCTGCGATAATTTTTGGACTGCTGTTAGGTGGTATGCTTTTTTCGGGTTTTGCCATTAAACTGGGCAAGGCGCCAAAAACGTTGCCTGAAGTGCATATGATCGCGGTTCCTTGGCACCAGCAACTGAATGCCTTGTCGTGTGGTGCCGCATCGCTGGAGAGTGTTTTTGACTATTGGGGCCCAAATGTTGACCAGAAAGAGATTATGAATGTTGCTCGAACTTCTTCGATGGGAACCTGGAGCGCTGACATCGTTAGAGCCGGGCACTTCAGCTATCTGAGCGATGCACAAGGCAACTACTTCCCAAATGCTGGACCCTACGGAGGATTCGAGGAGAGACCCCTAGGGTACGCCGCATTCTCTTATGCATCCCATGAGTTCTGGCTAGAAGAACTCAAGAAGCTTGTCGCAGATGACATGCCAGTGATTGTACTGATGAAATATAACCCCGAAGGAGGCGGCGGCCACTACAGAGTGGTAGTCGGATACGACGACAACGAACAGCAAATCTACTTCTGCGACCCGTGGGGAAGAGACCTAAACCACATCAGCGACTGGACTGGAATCATCAGTTGGAGCTACTCTGACTTTCAAAGGGCTTGGGACTACTCTGAATATGGCACAGCAGAACCCTTCTTCGGCGCGGTGATAGTGCCTTGGACGGTCAGCCTAGACATTAAAGGCAAAACAACGCCAGGCTCAACATTCACAGTGACTGCCCAGATCATGTACCCATGCCCCGAACCCTTCGACAAAATGGATTATCCTGCTCAACACTCAACGGCACAGATTACGCTCCCTCAAGGAATGATACTGCAGAGCTGCTCAGACACCGTCTCACTAGGAACAATCTACGCTGGCACCAGGGCGACAGTCACATGGAAGGTGCTGTGCAATACAAACACTGCTGGAAAAACTATCTCGGTAAGTGCTGGGGGCATCGTATCCGGATGGGTGCCAGAAGCTCATTGGCAAGGCGAGGCCGTATACTATCCAGCCTACAAATACGATGACGCGATCGGCGGAGAAAAAAGAGCTCCACTGTGAAATGCGCGCGCTGAAAGACAAAGCGAACTAGACAGAGAACCGGTTACCGCGTGCTGCTTCACCCAGTGAAAACGCTCGGAAAATCCTTGATGAAGAAGTTGAAGACTTGTCTGAAGGCTTCGCTAAGGCAGCTGAAAGAGCGATGAGGGCAGGTTTCGATGGAGTTGAAGTGCATGGTTTTCTCATCAACCAATTCTTCTCTCCTCTAACTAATCAGCGTCATGATAGGTATGGCGGTTCTTTAGAGAACAGAATGAGATTCCTAATGAAGGTTGTTGAAAAAGTCAAGGAAAAAATGGGAACAAGACTTCTTCTTTACCGTTTAGGCGCGATCGACCTAGACAATACTGGGGTTCAGATCGAAGAATCCAAGAAGCTGGCCGTCATACTGCGAGAATGGTAGCTTTCTGCCCAACACTAATATCGTGTAAGACTTAAACCAACCTAAAACAACCCCGTTCCAACTTCGGAACGAAGCTACCAAGATTTTAGTAACTCTTCAAATTAGCCTTATTTTCTGAAAATAACGGTTAGAATCTGTCCGTTGGTAGCTTTTTCAGATAACTATAGCTTCCAATTAGCTACACATTTTTTTACGCGTTTCTTTCGCGGGCGCTTCTTAGGCTTCGGCAACAACATGTCTATGAGTTGTTGAGTTTGCTTCTGGGCGATGGTTTGTTGACGTTGCATAAGTTTCTTCTGCGCTCGCGCACGCGCGCGAAATTTTCGCATCATTTTCTCCTGTACAGAGTCATAGTTAGCCATCGTCTCAACAAACCTGCGAAACTCCTTATCCTTCGAACCCTTTTCATCCAGCCACACATGCCACAGACCTGCCAATCCACCTCTAGGCTCCGCAGTCGCCAAAGAACCAACAACGAAGGCCTCCTCAGGCGAGTGAAAAAACGCGCGATGCTTCCGGCCTAAGAAGACATAGGGCCGATCAATGTTCCTATGAACTTCAGCGTATGGCTTGCCAAGCATGAGCTTAGTCCAATACTTGTGTGGTTTGTGCTTCAATTTCCATCAATTCGACGTTTGAATTCGAGGGTTAAAATAGATTTCGGTCGCAATGAACCACTGGCTAAAGACAGATTGACTTCAAAACAAAACTGCGCGCACTAGAAAACGCGAACGTTGCCTTTCAAATTTTGGCGCGCCTTTTCCTTTCTTTTCTTTTTCAAGAATTTCCTTGTTTGTGCTGGCAGAAAACTCCGTGCCATCAGTTCTTGTCCAATAGTCAGCATCATGCCTAATCCTTTCAAGAAATTTCTTCCGTATTTCCTCCGATACTTGCGCCAAATTCTCAGAGGCAAGACATAGATGTGCCAAAGACGGATAAAGTCAAGTCCTAAAGTCCACAGTGAGATCGCTTCATCAATCCCGGCATAACTTGATCCCGTCAAACTTATTTCATTTCTATTTTTAGCTATGTAATTTATGTTGCGAAACATTCTCATAGATTTGTCATCCCTAGCGCGCTACCATTCCTGTATCATATGGTGACAAAACCGACCTAGACAAAGGGGGGTTCAGGTTGAAGAATCCAAGAAGCTGGCCGTCATACTGCGAGAACGGTAGCTTTCAACTAAACACTAATATCATGTAAGACCCAAACCAAGCAAAACAACCCCGTTCCAACTTCGGAACGAAGTTACCAGAATCTTGGTAACTCTTCAAATTAGGCTTATTTTATGAAAATAACGGTTAGAATCTGTCCGTTTGGTAACTTTTCAGCACAGACGAGTTACCATCTCCCCAATTTTCAGGTAACTCAGGTAACCTTGGTAGCCAAAGATGCCTTTCGCATGGCAACTTCATAGCCAAATCAGTTACCAAAAAAACTCATCATCATAATCTCCACTCACAGCCGGCTACAGCATAAAAGCTTTAACTAACAAAAAAGGACTGTTTTCCAAATAAGCCTACCAAATCCAAAAACATTTTCCATTTTCTGAGGATGATCCATTGATTAAAAGACAAAATAAAGACCCAATGATTCAACAGAAGATACTAAAGCTTGTCAAAGAGGAAAATCCTGAAAGAGTCGAGCAACTCGTAAAACTAACAAAGGAAAGGCTGACACTTACAGAAAAAGAAGCTCTGAAATACGTACTCCAATTGACAAATCAAGAAAAAATCCAGCTAAAAGAATCATTAAAGCACCCGACTGCGCAAACCCTAAACAGCTACATACGTTCCAGCAAAGCATACTGGTTTTGGACAACAATCTCGCTAGCCACAGTAACAGCAACAACAGTATTTACAATTCCGGAAGACGCCTACCCAATGGTCTACATCCGCTACGTTTTAGGCTCAATATTCGTCCTGTGCTGCCCGGCTACACGTTCATAAAAGCCCTTTTCCCATCAAAAAACGAACTAGACCCAATCGAACGCACAGCCCTTAGCATAGGCCTAAGCCTAGCCCTAGTCCCCATAGTAGGACTACTCCTCAACTACTCGCCATGGGGGATAACACCAACCCCAATAACCATAAGCCTCCTAGCATTAAACATAATCCTAGCAACAGTCGCCCTTATACGAGAATACCAAGCAAAAATCCCCACAAAAACCGAACCCGAAGCCTAAAGCTAAACCCCCATTATCGTGCTACGTTAATTGTGTTGTTTGCGACGAGCAAGGAGATACAAAACATTGGAAGCCATAATCCTCTGCAGAGGAAGCAGCTAGAGACTGAAACCAGCACCACCATTCTACCCTCTTCAAGAAATCCTTACACGCTCTTGAGAATGCTGGTTCAAATCGCGTTATGAAATAAAAGACCAAAACACTTGAGTCGATGTATATTCTTTGCGACATCTTTGCCACTTGACGAGGCAAGTCATTTCTTTGCTTTCTTTAATACTTCTAGAACTTCGGTTCTGGAAACTTATCAGTTGGTGCGACATCATTCTATTTTGTTGGTGACTTTTCCAAATTCACCCAGACAGTATGCAAGTACAAAAATTAGAAGAGGGAACGAAAGAAGCCCTATGTTTTGCTTTACTATCATCCACGCACTTGTCCCGACCATGCTTATCGGAAGGTTATTTGCAAACACATTTTTGCTGTGCGCTTTTGGATAAGCCTTAAAGAAAAGATTGATAATGCAAACATTTTCCAGCTTTATCGTGAAATCTCTGAAACTTCCAATTGCAGATTTTGCGGGTCTGTCAATAATATAAAATGGGGTTATCGGAAGAACCAGAATATTAAGACCCCTAGGTTCAAGTGCAAGGATTGTGGTCAAACTTTTGTGGTTGACGAAGGATTTGCTAAGATGCGTTTTGACCCCAAAGTCATATCCTTAGCCTTAGACCTAGAATTGGGAAATAACAAGTGGCTAAACCTAATCAAAGCAAGTGACAAAAGACAGCATGTAAAATTGTAGAAAAAATTGGGTAAAACATAGTTTCTTTAACAATGTTTTCGCAAAAACGAAGCAATAGATTCACATAATGCTCAGAAAATCAATGGTACACAACGTTTTTATTTATGGAAAGTCTTAAATGCACTTTTGGGAGAAAGGAAAAAGCTAGAGGACGATGATGAGGTGCTTTTGAATATGGATGTCAGATACAGGAATATGGACCATTATCTTAATATTTGCGATTGCACTAAGTTTATTATGAGGAGCTGGTCATCATGGCTGGATACAATATGAGCTTGTTTAATCAAAGGCTCAATGCACTATTACAAAACAAGTTATGGTTAAGTGGACAAATGGATAGATTGAGAAAGGAATATCCAGATCAGTACGTCGCAGCTGATCAAGGAAAAATCGTTGGTCACAACAAAGATGTTGCGGAATTGATGAAGAGTTTGCGGGAACAGTTCGGAAAACACATTGACCATATGGCAATAGATTTCGTAAGTGCAAAGAAGATAGTATTGATATTGCCTAGTTAGAACCTTTGTTTCATCACTTGGAGACAACCGCACGGGAAATGTCGATGAAAATCCAAGGCATTATTGATATAGAAGGATCGATAATTTTTGCGAGCCATTTACTGATCGAAAGTTTAAATATTTCCAGCTTAATCCCATTTCAATTAGATACTGGAGCTTCCTCAACCATAATCTTGGATAGTGATGCACGCAGACTTGGATTAGATTATTCAACCCTAACCCCAACAACTCTAGCTTTTGGAATTGGTGGTAGCTGTAAGGCTTACGTTATTGAGGATGCGATTTTGCGTTTTTCCTCGATCTATGGAGAATGGTCTCTTGAGAGACCCACCAGAATTATGGTTCTTGACCATAAAGTTGAAGAAATAGAAGATATAGACACGAGAAGAGCTATTCTAGCCTGCCCCAGTCTACTAGGGCGAGACATTCTGGGAAGAAACTACACTATTGCCCGTGAAGAAGGGATTGCTATTCTCGAAATTTAGTTAAATAGATGCATGTCTTCTCCGCCGCAAAGTGTTTTGAATATCACCAACCGATAAGTTTTACAGAACCGATTTGTGGCACAAAACTTTTTTCCGATTGCGGCACAATGAACAACCGCTTAACAGCCACACCAACCGAGCGAACCGTTCTATCTGAAAACTTGCCCGCCTTGAAGGCCTCTTCTGCACCCATCCCTCCACGAACCATTTCCAAATATGCCAAAGAACCATCAGCCAGCAACTAAAATAAACCTATACATGTCCATATCGCCAAAATTCCGCTGTTCAAAAAACGACGGCGTTTGGCGACATCCTATTAGAAACTAGCGCGCTGATTATGAAACGCTCTTGCAGACATCAGTAAGGACTCAATCGCGGCATGAAAATGCTCATTGTCCATACACAGAGATGTGAGCCTTTGTTAGGTCGGCGCTTAGATTTTTGCAAGCCCTTCTACATCTAACCTAGACATTAGAAGAGCAAGAAAAAAAGGAATCGTATGTTCTTATTCTTAGCTACGGAACATCTGTGTCATCAAAAGTGATTAGGTTGTGTTCGAACAGGTATTCTGACGGGTTCCAGCCATGCATTGTATTGGTTTCGAAATCTAGGTCAGTTGACAGCACCAGCCATATTTTGGCACCATCATTTATGTCGGTCCCCGAATTTGGTAAATCGGTGTTCAATTCCACCGAGCAGGCAATGTGAATGTTTCCTCCATTATTTGCTGTGCCATTGCCCAGAAAAATGATGTCCGTTCTCGGCCAAGGGTTTTCATCCTTGTCTGGATAGTAAATGAGGGTGTAATTTTCGCCTGATTCCAATCCATGACCGTTGAAGACGAAGTCGAAAGTGGGTCCTGACAAATTATATTTCATCTTGCCCCAAGCGCCGCGTCGGATGATCTTCCAGTTTGATGGGTCTTTCTCATAAAGATACAAATGCCCTGTGTTTGACTTCCCTGCTTGACTTTCATACTTCCCTCCTCCATGTTCCCCAAGGTCGACTCTGGCAATGACCAATGAAACAAACAGCAGTGACACCAAACCTGTCAAAACAATTAATATTGACAGAACCCTCTTTGTCAACTTTTTTCACTCCTTTTATTACGTCCGCATATTAATCACGAATAGTGAATCTTAATAAACATTATTGCACAATTGTACTACATCAATACACATCTTTCACGCGTCTGACTAGGTCAATGAAATATAAGGACACTTTTGCATTCTTGTTCTCCCCTCATCGATCTATCTTTCTTTCACGCTCCCTTCTAGAAGAAGGTATTTCTGTCAGAGCGCGCGCTCACAATCTCCGGCACTTGATAACCCATCGTAGAGAGTATTTAAGTTTGACCAGCCCATCTACTATTAAAATGCGTAGCTCTCTTGCATCAAGGTGATAAGATGCAACTGAAGGAAGGAATCAAAGAAGTCTTGAAAAGACATGAAGAAATACTAGTGGCCTATCTCTATGGCTCAACAGTTAAGGGCTACAAGGGGAAAAGAAGCGATATAGATGTGGGTTTACTCTTAAAGGAGAACTTTAAGGCAGAGGCGCTCTATCCAGCTCGGATCGCTGGAGAAATAAAGCAAAAATGTGGCCTTGATCAAGAGGTAGACGTGAGGATTCTAAATGAGAGACCTTACCGCTTCCTCCACCAAGTAATCAGAACGGGAGAGATCATACTATCCACAGATGAGAGGGAAAGAGTTAGATTTGAGACATCCGTCATAGACAGGTACATCGATTTCAAACCCTTCTACGAACAATACGATGAAAAGAGGAGACAGAGGCTACTAGCATGAGCCTAGAGAGGGAGATAATAGAAGGAAAGTTCGACATCATCGACCGCAACCTCAGGTTTCTGGACGAAATCAAAACCCTAAACCCGGACCAATTCGTAGAGAGCTATAGAGACGTCCAAGCCGCGAAGTATTCCCTCTTAGAAATCATGGAAGCTTGCATTGACATCGCCAACTACGTCATCTCCGTGAAGGGCTTTAGAAGGGCCGAGGAGTACAGCGAGATGTTCAAAGTTCTCAAAGTGGAAGGGATCATAGGAAAAGAGCTCGCCACCAAGCTAGAAGACATGGCTAGATTCAGGAACCTCTTGGTTCACAAGTATGGAGATGTCGACAACAGAAGAGTTCTAGAAATAATCAAACACAACCTCAAAGACATCGAAGAATTTGAAAAGGCGATCGAAAAGTTCATCCAGGAAAAGTAGGAAGCCAAAAAAGAAATTTTCCATTGCCAAACGTTCCCGCACCAAGGAAGCAACTTTTCTTCTTCCAAAACAAGCTGGTCGGTTATCGTAGCGCATGCGAAACGAAAAGAAGTAAAAACAGTTAGGCCTCATTTGGTGCTGGAAACTTGGCAAGGTGCCATGCCACTAAACATCCTAAGGTTCCAACCGTAACATCTATGGTTCCATCGATATTCTTCAGCGTTATAGGAAAGCTGAGGAACGCGTCAGGCTTCCGTCCAAGTAGAGGGAAGATGAATAGCTCGCTCAACTCCCACGCCAAGCCCCCGATGACAAGAAATCCCAACAGTCTTATCAGCAAATCTGCTCGCCTTGAATTCTCCCAGCCGAATTTCTTCTTTAGCAACCCAGAAAGAACAGTTGAGCTAGCGGTCTTGCTCACAAGATCTGACAAGACAAACCCAAACAGGAAATGCTCAAGTGTATCAAGCTCTGATATAACAGGGTGCAACCCGCAAGGCAGCTGGCTATCTAAGAAGACCAAGGCTAGGAGCAAACAACCCACTGAGACTAGTCGCTTATCCAACAAAATGGATTTGACTATTTTCCACATCTTTCTATCCATGTCCTGAGAAACTCAATTTCATTTTACTTCAAAAGCCTTACTGCCGCGTCGTTGCCGAAAGTTCGAATCCCTCGCGATTGCTTGTTGCGACATTAAGCAACGCTATTAACCAGAGTGCGCGCTTCTTGCCTGATTGTTCCACAAAAACACACCTAACTTTCACCGTTTCATCTTATACTAACCGAAAAGTCAGGAATAAGCTTTTAAGTCTGACTTAAATCATAGTTTTCTGGCGAAACACATGAGTCTGACGATTCACACTTTCATCGGAAAAAAGTACACCATCTACCTACCTAAAGCCGTAGTTAAAACCCTTAATCTAAGGGAAGGCGAGAAAGTGTTATTGAGGGTTGCCGGGAACTCCCTAATCTTAGAGATCCTTAAAGACCCCATCCAACTAGCCCTTTCTGGAAAGAAATTCGCATCCATGACACCCGAGCAGGTTGAAGCGATCAGCCTTGAGGAGCAGGCAAGCCACATTGAAGGTTCTCCTTGACACAACATTCATACTCCCCTCGCTAGGCATCGATGTCGGTGAAGAGGTCTCAAAAGGCCTCAAGAAACTCGCCGACATCAAAGCCGACATATACTGCTCCCGCTTCAGCATCCTAGAAACATTATGGGTAGCAGCCAGACTCTCAAAGACCGCAAACTTCGACGCAGAAAGCTTTAGGCTGGGTCTGAGAAGCATCCTAGAAAGCGGCAGATACATGAAGGTGGAGGAAGACTCAGAAATATTCAACGATGCACTGAGGCTATACATAATTGGTCACAAAGACATAATAGACAACATACTCTACGCAAGCTCTACCCACCTCAACCTCAGGCTGCTAACATTAGATACCGAACTCAAAGAATTCATACTTAAAAAAGGGCTAAAAGACACTCTCATATACCTAAATCAAATAGCCTAACACCAAGCGCGCACAAGTCGTGTCAAGTAAGAGTCCACGTGTACAATTTATATACTTAGCCATTGAGTGGAAATGCCGTATAAGTAGGCAGTTCACCTCAACATGGGTGCGAAACTTAAAAGGCCTCTACTAAATCTCTAAGTACGTAAAGAAGTTGAGTATTACAAAATTATCTATTAAAGGTCAAATAACAATTCCGAAAGAAGTACGAGACAAACTGGAATTAGAGTCGGCGGACAGAATCCTTGTCGAAGTAAAGGAACACCTCACTGTCATTAGACCCCCCAGAAAGCATGAAAGGCATAGGTAAAGAAACAAAAAGTGAGTTACAATCTCCACCGTGGTATGGCTTCTGTCGCGCTAAAAAGCATACAAGATCCCTATTCCTCCGACAAATTTATAAGAGTAAGATGTCACGTCATAAAGTAAGGTGAAGTATGAAGTGGAAACAGTTACCGTGACAACCAAGGGGCAGATCACCATCCCAGCAGATCTGAGAAGAAAGCTACAGATAGCTAAAGGCACAAAGCTCATCGTGATCCACGAAGGAGAGGCACTCAAGATGATCCCTGTTCCCAAGCTGTCTAAACTAGCCGGGATAGATAAGGAGGTCTTCAAAAGGCGCAAACCCTCGCAGGAACTCGAGAAGATGAGAAAGGAGTGGACCCAAGAGTTTGACGAGCGCCTCAAAGAAACTTAAACTACTTCTGGACACCAAGCCCCTGATCAAACTTTTTGCTCAAGAAGAAGACTGGGAAAAAGTCAAGGAGATTCTTTCTCGAATTGAGGTTGGCGAATTCGAAGCTGAAATAAGCGTCGTCACACTTACAGAAATCTACTACAAATATTTACAAGAGGAAAGACCAGATCTAGCTACAACCAGAACGGAACAGCTCAAATACGCCCTTTACCTCAAAAAACTGGAAATAAAGGAAGACACAGCGATTAAAGCTGGAGAATTCAAAGGAAAATACCGCGTATCCATCGCCGACGCCTTCATAGCAGCCTCCGCCTTCTTCGAAGATGCCACGGTCATTAGCGACGACCCAGATTTCCAGAAAATACCTGAGATTGCAGCCTTAACTGAAACAGAACTTTACCAAAAATCGC